>Ga0164290_1000124_pt1 | contig 290469 bp, 263 predicted proteins | sample Micstemetagenome_FD_108782 | JGI IMG/M metagenome (GOLD analysis project Ga0164290, IMG submission 108782) | Contaminated culture microbial community from soil near Moab, Utah, USA - Microcoleus steenstrupii SON62 (Illumina Assembly) | ecosystem: Environmental > Terrestrial > Soil > Soil crust... | reverse complement strand
GCTATGTCGGCAACGGTGCCGAACGGGTCGCCGACGGCTTCCGCTACTCCAGCGACAACAACAATCGCTGGGTCTCGGACGAGGAGTTGAAGGCGTTCCTGCGGGACATCAAGTGACCGACGGAGACTCCGGCCCCTTCCTGTCCTACGGACGGCAGTCGATCAGCGACGAAGACATCGAGGCCGTCGTCGCGGTATTGCGCGGCGACTGGCTGACGCAGGGACCGACCGTCGATGCGTTCGAGAAGGAACTCGCGACGCTCACCGGCGCCACGCACGCAATTGCCTGCTCCAACGGCACGACCGGCCTGCACATCGCCGCGGCGGCGCTGGACCTCCAGCCTAAGGATGCCGTGATCGTTCCGTCGATCACGTTCCTGGCGACGGCCAACGCGGTCCGCTATGTCGGCGCCGAGGTCGTTTTCGCGGATGTGAATCCCGATACGGCGCTCATGGAGCCGCAGCATCTCGAGGATGCCCTCGCACGGGCGAAGGCCCTGGGGCTGCGTCCGCGGGCGGTGTTCCCTGTGCATCTCGCGGGACATCCGGCGGATGTGCGCGATGCAGCGCGGGCTGCCGGTCTCATGGTGGTCGAAGACGCCTGTCATGCGCTCGGCACGAAGATGCGGCGCGGCGACGGCGAGGTGACGGTGGGCTCGGGATCGGGCGTCGACATGACGGTCTTCTCGTTCCATCCAGTCAAGACGATCGCCACCGGCGAGGGCGGGGCGGTCACGACCAGCGACGACGAACTCGGCGATCGGCTGCGCCGCTTCCGCAGCCACGGCATGGTGCGCGAACCGCAGCTCTTCCGAAACAGGGACGAGGCCTTCTCGCCTGATGGCAAGCCGAACCCCTGGTACTATGAAATGCCGGACATCGGCTTCAACTACCGGCTCACGGATCTGCAGAGCGCGCTCGGCCTGTCGCAACTCAAGCGTATCGACCGATTCATCGAGCGGCGCGAGGAGATCGTCGATCTCTACGATCGCAGCCTTGTGCCCCTGTCGCCCTACATCAAGCCGCTCTCGCGTTCGAAAGCGTCGGGGTCGCGGGTTGGCTGGCACCTCTATGTCGGTCTTTTCGATTTCGAGCGCCTGGGCCTCGGCCGCGCCGACGTGATGGCGGCGCTTCGCGAAAAGAACATCGGCAGCCAGGTGCACTATGTGCCGGTTCACTGGCAGCCCTACTATGTCGAACGCTACGGCAAGCTCGATCTGCCGGGCGCTGCCGCCTACTATCGTCGCTGCCTCTCGCTGCCGCTGTATCCGGGTCTGCAGGACACCGACGTACAGCGTGTCGTCGATGCACTGGCCGGTCTCGTGAAGCGCGCGGCCTGATCCGCAACGGGGACATCTACCGTGAAAGCACCATTGCTCGTCTATGAAACGGCCAACGTGCATGGCGGAGACCCGGATAGTCTGATCGCGTTGGTCGATGCGCTGGGCAAGCAGACCTACGCGAGACAGGCGATCAAGTTTCATCCCATTTCGGCGGAAACGCTCGCGCTGCCCGACTTCTCCTACTTCGGGACCTATCAGAAGCTCGAGATTCCGGCGGCGCGCTGGGCGGAGATCATTGACCGCGCCAAGGCCGCGATCGGAGCGGTGTGGCTCGAGGGCGCCGACCTGAGCTGTATCCGCGTCCTGTCGGAAAACCTGGACAAGGTCGACGGTATCAAGCTGCAGTCGTCGATTCTGGAGAATCATGAGGTTCTCACCGCGCTGGCGGCCCTCGATCTCTCGGGCAAGACGCTTACCCTGAACATCGCGGGTTACGAAGTCGGCCGGATCTCGGAAGCGGTCCGTCGCTTCCGCGTGCTTCGGCCGGGGCGGATTGCCCTGCAGGTCGGCTTCCAGGCCTATCCCACCGCGGTCGAGGATGCGCTGCTGAACAAGATCCCGGTGCTGCGCGCGGCGTTTCCCGATCTCGACATCGCTCTCGCCGACCATGTCGACGCGAACGACCCATTTGCCCGCCGCCTGCCGCTCATTGCGGCGGCCTTGGGCTGCACGATCATCGAAAAGCATGTCTGCATCGACCGCGCCACGGCGCCACTCGACGGATCCGCCGCGCTGGAGCCTGCGGAAGTGGCCGAGCTCGGCCGCGACCTCACGCTGATGGCGCGCAGCTTCGACGATCGCTTCATTGCGGCAGCGGAGGCCGCCTATCTCGAAAAGACCGTCCAGCGGCCGATCGTGCGGAGCGGTCTCGCGAAGGGGCAGCTCGTGGCGCATGAGGACCTGCTGTATCGGCGCACCGACCGGCCCGGCCTTACGATGGCCGAGATCGAAGGGTTGCAGCGGTCCTTCCACATTCTGGCGCGACCGCTTGCGGCGAAAGCGCCGGTCGTGCGGGAGGATTTCCGCGGCGCGCACATCGCGGCGATCGTGGCCGGCCGGATGAAGTCGACGCGCCTGCCGAAGAAGGCGACTCTCGCGGTCCATGGCGTGCCGAGCGTCGAGCGCACGCTGGAGAATTGCCTGCGGTTCCCGCATGTCCGCACCGTCGTGCTCGCCACGTCGACGACCGATGAAGACAGCGTGCTGGAAAAGCATACGCTGGGCGGCCGGGTGAAGTTCTGGAAGGGCGAGCCCGAGGACGTGATCAAGCGCTACCTCGGCGCCTGCGATGCCTACGATATCGACGTGGTGATCCGGGCGACGGCCGATTGCCTCACCATGTCGCCGGAGATCACGAAGATACTGCTCGAAGAGCATTTTGCGTCGGGCGCCGACTTCACCCGCGTGCGGGCCGAGGCGCCTGGCTCCGCGCCGCAGATCTTCAATGTCGAGGCGCTGCGTCGTATCGACCGGCTGAGCGGCGGCGCGGTCTATTCCGAGTACATGAACCAGTATGTCGAGAACAATCCCGAGCACTTCAAGATCCATTGGGTCGATCTGCCGGGCGATCTCGTGCGGACGAACTACCGGCTGACGCTCGACTATCCAGAAGACCTGAAGATGTACGAGGCGCTCTATGCCGAACTGGAGCGCCGCAATCAGGTGGCCGACCTGCGCAACGTGATCGGCGTGCTGGATTCCAGGCCGGAGATCGCCGCTCTCAACGGCGGCATCAGCCAGGTCTACCTGCAGGACCCGGATCTGATCGCCAAGCTGAAGATCGCGACCCGCTTTCCGCAGGCCTGAAGGCGTGGCGGCGGGGTTCGTCCTGGGGACGGCGCAGCTCGGGCTGGCCTATGGCCGCACCAATGCGGTCGGCAATCTATCGGACGAAGCCGCGCTCGACCTGCTGGAGGCTGCCTACGCAAGCGGCGTTCGCGAGATCGATACGGCCCGCGCTTACGGTCTCAGCGAGCAGCGCATCGGTGAGTTCGTGCGGGCACATGGCGTGCGAGACCTGCGGATCCTGACCAAGCTCTCGCCCTTGCAGGATCTCACGCCGGAAGCGGGAGAAGCGGACGTCGCCTCGACCGTACGGCAATCGCTCGAGACATCCCTCGCCAGTCTCCATCTCGATCGGCTGCCGGTGCTCATGCTTCATAGGCCCGATCATGCCGACGCCTTCGGGGGAGCGGTCTTGCGCGAGTTGCGGCGTTGGCGCGAGAAGGGGGCTATCGGAGCCTTGGGCGCGTCGGTCAACGTGCCGAACGAGCTGGCGCAGGTGATGACTCACCGCGATTTCGAGCACATCCAGCTTCCCTACAATCTCCTCGACCGGCGGTGGCCCGCCGCCTTGGAGCAGGACGCCACCCGCCGGACGTTCCATGTTCGCAGTGTCTTCCTGCAGGGGCTGCTGGCCAATCCTCAAACGGCGGCCTGGCCAGATGTGCCGGGCTACGAGCCGGCTGCGCTGGCCCGATCCCTGGAGACCGTGGCCGCGCGCCTGAAGCGCCGCGGCGTGCGCGACCTGGCCGTGGCTTATGTGCGTGGGCAGGCCTGGATCGGGGGCTGCGTCGTCGGCGTGGAGCGGCCGGAACAGCTTGCCGAGAATCTTCGGTTGTTCGAGCAGCCGCCGCTGACCGCCGACGAGATCGCGCTGGTACGCGAAGCCTTGCCGCCGGTGCCGTCGTCCCTGGTCGAGCCATGGACATGGCCGCCGGTCAAAGCGGCGTGATCTCGTTCGACCAGGATCGCTGCAGCGAATAGTGCCGGTCGGGCACGAAGACATCACCCTTGGCGCCGTCGAGGAAGGCGGCGATCGGATCGAAGCCCGTGGAAACGGCCAGGCAGAAGGTCGTCGAAACGCGCGGATTGACCTCGAAGGGATAGATCTTCCGGTCGTCGGTGAGCATCAGCTGGATGTTGTAGACGCCCGACGCCCGGAAATGGCCCTGGAACCGCTCGACATAGTCGAGGATCTCCGGCGTGGCGTCGGTCTCGGCGCGGATGGTGATGCCGCGCTTGATCAGCACCTTCACGGGCACGACGGCGGCGAGTTTGCCGGTGCGATCGGCCGCGACGAACACCGTGTACTCCTGGCCCGCGACGTAATCCTGGGCCACGAGGTCCTCGGTGCCCGGAACGTCGCTCAGCGCGAAATAGGGCGCGAGCTGCGACGGATCGGTGAGCTGTCGCACGCCGCGCGAGCCGCGTCCCGACCGGGGCTTGGCGATGATGGGAAAGGTGAGTTCTTCCGCCCGGTCGAACAGCACAGTGCGCGGCGCGCTCAGGCCCGCTTCGGCGATCAACTGCTCGGCGCGGTACTTGTCGAGCATCGACTCGACGAAGCCTGCCGATGGCAGCAGGAACGGTACCGGGCTGTCGCCGGCCGCGCGCGCGAGTGGGAGCAATTCCTCGTCGACGCCGGGCACCACGAGGTCGAGCGCGTGTTCGTGCGCCAGACGAAGGATTTCGGGCACGAACGCCGGATCGCGGGCGAAGGGCAGCCGCACGCGACGGTCGGCGGGAATCGAGGCGGCGATCGCCGTCGGGTCGGCGTCGCCGAAATACATGTCGTAGCGGCCGTGCCAATGACGTTTGATGGCTTCGTTGCCGGCGCCGCCGCCGCCCGTGAAGAGAATCTTGCGCACGATCACCTGGCTGAGAACAAGGTCGAGAACTGCTGCTGCCGGACAGACTTCCACTTTTCGGCGAACAGCGCATAGAGACGGATATCCAGCATCGCGTCGCCGCGCCGCAGATGGCGCAGCCTCACGCCCTCGAGCTCGAAGCCGAGATTTTCGTGAAGCCGGGCGCTGCGCGGATTGGAAGAGATCGCATCGCCGCAAAGCTTCGAGAGGCCGAGACCGTCGAAGAAGTGGTCGGCGGCCATGAACAGCATGGCGCCGCCGGAGCCGCGAACGGCGTCCGGTTCGCCGATATAGAACGTCCACTCGCCGCGGCCGTGCCTGCGCTCGATCGCGTAGAAACCCACCGATCCGATGGGCCGTCCACGATACTCGCAGATGTGATAGCTGCAGGTGTCGTTCGAAGTGGCGCGGCCGATCCAGGCCGTATGTTCATCGAGCCTGATTTCGTGGTCCGTGTACATCGATGCGCGGATCGAGGACTGGTTGCGCCACGCCATCGTCATCGCCGCATCGGCCACGGTCAGCGGCCGCAGCCGGAAGTCGCCGTATCTCAGGTCGAAGCCCACTTATCCGCCCATTTCCTCGATGACGCGTACCATGCGCGCGATGCCGCCGCCGTCCACCAGCGCCTGGCCCGCACGCGACGAGGCAAGCTGCCAAGCCTGATCCCCCATCGCAGATTGCACGGCCGCCCGCAAATCCTCGACCGTCAGCCGGTTGCCGTCGCCGAGCGATCGCACGACGCCCATGCGATCCAGTCTTTCGGCGATCTCCCGCTGGTTGTCCGCCAGGACGACGATGAGGCTGGGAAGACCGAGGTAGCATCGTTCCCAGCTCGTCGTGCCGCCTGCACCGAGGCAGAGATCGGCGGCGTCCATGAGGATCGACGGCTCGGGATGCTGGACGTGGAGTGTCGCCTGCGGCATGCCCTGGGCCTGGCGGCGGACCTCTTCGAGGCGCGGATTGGACGTGCCGACGGTGACGTCGAGCGCAATCGCTGAGAAATCCGGATGGTCGAGCGCCCGAAGCGCCCGACCCGTCATGTTGAGCGGATCGTTGCCGCCAAACGTCATCAGGATCCGGCGGACGGGCCGGGGTCCGCGCGGCACCTGGGGCCTGCCGAAGAATTCCCGCCTCAGCGGGATGTAACGCGGTCCCAGCAAGAGCTTGGTTCGCGCCGGCACGAGCCCGTCGTAACGGGCGTTGGCATCCTCGCCGTGACTGGCGTCGAGGAGCACGTCGCTGTCGTGCGGCCGGTCGGCCAGGTCGTCGACGACGAACAGCCTCCGCGAGGCCCGTCCCACGATCTTCTCCCAACCCGCGTCGAGGCTGTAATGGTCCACGACTAACCAGTCGACGGGCGCGCCCTTCACCTCGATCACGGCCACCGTACGGCGGGCATCTTCCTCCGGACCGATCCCTGCGGGCAGGACGACGCAGTCGAATCCCCGATCGTGAATCAGGTCGACCAGGTGGCCCGGCTCGCTGCGGCAGACGAACGTAATGCCGTGACCGCGTGCCTTAAGCTCGTCGGCGACGCCGAGACAGCGATGGACGTGTCCGGTGCCGATGGCGGCGGACGCATCAGCCCGGAAAACGGCTTCGAGACGGCGGGAGGGCGGCCCGGGGAAGCCGGCCGCGTCCATCACCATGCCGTCCAGCCGCCGTCGACGGAAATGTTGGCGCCGTTCACGTAGCGCGAGGCGTCGCTCAGCAGGAAGGCAACGACGCCCGCGGCCTCTTCGGGTTGCCCGATGCGGCCGAGCGGCACGCGGTTGGCCAGGCGGGCGACGAAAGCTGGATTGCTTTGCTGTGCTTCGGCCGAGGGAAAGGGGCCGGGACTGATGGCATTCGTGCGGATGCCGAGCGGGCCGAATTCACAGGCAGAGTAGCGGGTAAGCTGAAGCAGGGCCGCCTTGGCTGCGCCGTAGAAGGGCGGATTGCGGCCGGCCTCGGTGTCGTAGACCCGCGGATCGGGGCTGACGATCCCGTACATCGACGAGACGTTCACGATCGAGGCGCTTCCGCTGTTCGTCACGGCCTTCTGGAGGGCCGGAAGGAGCAGTCGGATGCTCGCGGCGACCGAGGCCACGGAGACGTCGTAGATTTCCATGTAGGTGGCCTTGTCGGCCAGTCGCAGCGATCCGGTCTTGCCGATGGCCGCGTTGTTGATCAGGCCGTCCAGCTGCGGCACATCGAGTGCCTCGAAGGCCTTGATCATGCCGGCCTCGTCGGCAATGTCGAGCACGAGGGGACGAAACCGGCCCGGACCTGCGGCAAGCTCCTCTGAGAGGCGCTGCAGCCGGTCGCCGTTGCGGCCCACCCCGATGACGTGTGCGCCCCCGGCGACGAGAAGACGGGCCATGGCCGAGCCCAGGTACCCGCCGGCACCGGTCAGAAGGAGATGTTTTCCCTCGACGGAGAAAGCCGCGTCATAGGCAATGCTCATCGTCTCACGGTCCAGATCATTGGAATTGCATGCCGTGTGTATTTATCCTGCGGCGATTCCGTGGCATGAACCATGCCGCTGTCTCTGAAGCGCGAATATCGAGGCCCGCCCTGTCGGAAACTGTCGCCGCACCCTGTGCAGTACTATATCCATCCTGTCCCGGTACACATCATTCGAACAACAAAGAATACGAGTCTCTGCGCTTGATGAACTTCGTCCAGCACCTGGCCAGCAGGATCGACAGCAGACGCGTGGCGGCGCTGCGGACGCGCGCGCTCGACAGGTCACAGGCACGTCATTGGGAGGATGCGGAAAGGGCCTGGCGCCAGGTCATGTCCGCCACCCCCAACAGCATCGAGAACGCCGTCGAGTTGGCGGACGTGCTGCGAAGGCTGAAGCGCTATGACGAAGCCGACCGGCTGGTGGAAAACTTCCTGCGCTCGTCGCCACGGGACCTTCGACTGCTCGTCGTCTATGCCCGCAACGCAACGGCCGCAGTCGACCGCGAAGCGGCGTGCGAGCGTTGGCTGGCCGTCCTGGGCGTGGATGCGAACTCGTTCGAAGCCCACCTTCGGCTTGCCATCACGTTCGAAGCGATGGCTGTCGAAAGCAAGGCATCGCTTCATTTCGATCGCGCGAGGCAGCTCTCTCCCGATCATCCAGAACTGATCAAGTCGCTGGCAGCCCATCTCGCGCGGAAGGGCGATGCACACGAAGCGGCCAAGGTCTATGCGCGCGTCGTGGAGCGCTTCCCCAAGGATTCGGAACAACTCCTTTCCTATGCAAGGGTCCTCATCGATCTCGGGGACGTGAAGGCCGCCGATGGCGTGCTCGGACGCAGCGCGGCGGGCCGCAAGCTCGACCGAAGGCTGCTGGAAGCGCGTATTCGCTGCGACATCGCGCTCGGCGCCTGGGCAGAAGTCATCCAGAACCTTCGGCGCTTGCCGGCGAAGAGCAAGCAGTCGCGGGAGACCGCCCTCAGGATCTGGGATTTGCTGCGAGGCATCGACAGTCTGTCGGCCATCCCACCTGACGTTGCTTCGGATATCGCGACGGTTATCGGACCGCACCAGTTCCTGCTGATCGCCGCTGCACGAGATGATCATTGCTACGGGTTCGCGCTCGAACTGCTGTCGCTGTTCAGCGAATCCGGTCGCAGTGAAATCTTGCGGGCCGAATTGCTTGCGGACATGCGCCGCTATCCTGAGGCGGAAGGGGTCTGCCGGAAGCTGCTCTCGTCACCGTCGAAGTCCCACCAAAAGCAGATCCTGCAACTGCTCGACCGCATCGTCGCGGCTCAGTTCAACTGGGCCGAGGCCCTGTCGCTCCGCCGGCAGATGGCTGCCTTGGCGCCGAACGATGGCGCCGCTCATCGCGCGATCGCCGAAGCGCAGGAGAAGCTGGGGGATCTGGCTGGCGCGGAGAGTTCTCTCCTTCGCGCCATCCAGCTCAACGTGCAGGACGGGGAGGCCTTGCATCGTCTTGGGCTGCTTGCCTTTGCGCGCAACGAGCCGCGACTGGCGCAGTCCTACTTCGGTCATGCGACCGGATCGATTGCGGCCCGCACCGACGCGTTCTATCAACTCGGCATCACTCAGCAGGCGCTGGACGATCGTCGGGCGAGCATCGACGCCTATGCGGCGTGTCTCAAGTCACAGCCGACGCATAAGCAGGCCTTCAACGCCCTCGTCGAGATCGAAGGCCGAGACAACGAGGACTCGTTCTGGCACCGCCACCTCGGGCAATTGGAGGCAAGGTCGCGGAAGACCGACGAGGAATGGGTGTTCCTCGCCAGTGCGCGGATTTTCCTCCATCATTTCGAAAGCGCCTTGAGGACACTTGAGCAGGCCCTCGCGGTAACCGGCTATCATGCCGAGCTTGGGCTGCTTCTGGCGCACGCGTCGCGTCTCGACGGGCGCCTCGAGCAGGCGGAAGGCGCTATCCGACGCCTGCTTAAGAAGGCTCCCTTCTACTACCGCGCCTATGACGAATTGGTGCAGATCCTCTGCGCCGGCGGAAGGTTCGGCGAGGCAAAGGACTTCGTCGATTCCCAGCCCCTGTACTTCAATTCGCCGGAACTGAAATCGCGCGCGATCGGCCTGCTGACGCATGTGCATTTCGGCGTGGGCGATCCGCGGTCCGCGCTGCTGACCTATCGCGATTCACCCTTGTCCGCCGCGGTTCGCCAGAACGTGGGAGCCGACAGGTTCGTCCAATCGCTCTCCGTCATCCGTCCCGACAACAAGGTCCTGGCGCTCGCGGCATGGGGTCTCGGCGACGAGACGCTCTGGAGTACTTTCTATCCGGCTCTGAACGAGCGGATCGCAAATCTGTCGATTACCTGTGATCCCAGGATGGCTAAGCTGCTTCAGCGCTCCTTCCCGGGGCTGGATTTCCGGCCCACGGCACGCTGGATGGGCCTCGAGTCCCTGCACGGAACCGGTGTGGCCAAGAAGTACGCCGGGCTTCCGAACCTGTCGTTGACCAAGGTGGTCGACAATGTCGGCTGGGATACAATCGGCCGGGCCGAGAAGGTCGCGGTCGCGACCGACCTGCTGCCGGATGTCTTCGACTCGCTGGATTCGATACCGCGAACCGTGGGCTACCTGAAACCCGACCCTTACAGAGTTGATTGCTGGCGCGGGAAGCTGGCGCAGCGTGCGGACGGCCCGAAGGTTGGGATTGCCTGGAGCAGCCTCCGGCGGACCCATCACCGTCGCGGTCACCTCACGAACCTGGCCGACTGGACGCCCGTACTCAAGATCCCGGGGCTCAGCCTGATCTGCCTGGATCCTGCGGCCGACGACGCCGAGATCGCGGCCGCTCGCGAGCGCTTCGGCGTCGACATCCACAGGCCGGAAGGGCTCAATCTGCGTCGCGACATCGACGACAAGGCCGCACTCATGAAGGCGCTCGACCTGGTCATCTGCGTTGCCAACGGCGTCAGCGAGTTGTCGGGGGCGATCGGCGTGGAAACCTGGATGCTCAACCGGTCGCATACGCTGGACTGGCGAATTGTCGACGGGGAGGGGACGGACGTCTTTCATCCCAACAAGAAGCACGTGTTCGTCGAAGACCGTCACAATGTCGATGCGTTGATGGAGGCGACGGGAGCGCGGTTGCAGAAGTGGCTCGAGGCCGGACGCTGATGACGAATTCCGGTCTCTTCATCGAGCAGTGGCAGCGGCGGATTTCGGCCGAGCCGCTCTCCGTCGCGGCCTGGCTTGGCTTCGCGATCGCTTCCCTGCGGGACGGGAAGCTGCGGGACGGGCTGATCGGCTTCAGGGTGGCAGCCCAGTACGGACGGCTCAACCCGGGGCTTGCGCGCGAAGTGGCCACCGAGGCTGCCAGGTTGGGGCTCTGGTCGATCGTGACCGAGGCGCTCGAACAGGCCGATCCTGCCGACGTGTCGCTCGGCCTTCTTGCGGGCGAGGCTCAATACCGTACGGGCAGCGCCGGTTCCGCGAAGCAGATCGCCGAGAGGCTGCTCGAACAGGCTCCCGCGTCTGCCATGCTGCTGCTGGCCCAGTCCGAGCGGCGTGCCGGACGCGTTGCCGCGGCGGAATCGCTGCTGCTGGACCTGCTGCAGAAGCACCCGATGGAAGGCCCCATTCGTGCCGCCCTCGTCGAGTGCCTCGTCGAGCGCGGAAACACGGACCAGGCCCAGCAGCTGCTCGACCAGGCGCATGAACTTGGCCTTCGGGACGCCGCCTTCCTGGTTTTGCGCGGGCGCATTGCCGAGCATCTGAAGGGCCATGCGACGGCCGCCGAGATGTTCGGCGAAGCGCTGACGCTCGATCCCTACCATGTGGATGCCTTGCTTTGGCTGGCGCGCCTCTATCTGCGCAACCTGGCCAATCCGGGGGAAGCGGCGACACTCATTCGTCGGCTGCTCCTCGTGGCGCCCACCCACAGCGTCGCGACGGTCTTGTTCGCCGACATTGGCGAGGCGACGGGCGCGCTCGGTGAAGCCGTCGATCGGTTGGCCGAATTCTACGCAGCCTTTCCGGCCGACCATCGCATTGGTCTTCGACTGGTCAAACTTCTTGTCACGGTGGGCGAGGGCGTTCGGGCGACCGAGATCGCGGCTGGACTCGTGGCGCACAAGGCGCGTGGACGGGCATTCGTCGTCGATCTCGCGGTGGCGCGAGCCAGCACCGGAGGCTGGGCAAGGGCGATCGACGATCTGCATCGGGAGTTCCGGGGCGCCGGCACGGCCGATCTCGTTCGCATCATCACCCGCGTCTTCCAGGTGCTGCCTGACACGGCAGCCGAAACCGTATTCGCAAACGCCGTCGTGGCGCGGTGGCAGACGCCCGACTTGCCGCTGCAGTTGTTGATGCGCGCACGCAACGCCGGACAGTTGGAGCGGGCGCTCGTCTGGGCGGAGGCGTTGGTCCGTTCGACTCCAGATGGACTGCCTCGATCCGCGGTGGACACGATTGAGTCGGTCGCCCGCGCAAACGGTCGCTTGCAACTGGTCGATGAGTGGACCGCGAAACTGCGCCGCGAGGATCCGGTTGCAGCGTGGAAGCACCAGATCCACCACGCCTTCCAGCGTCGCGAGTTTGCCGAGGCGCGCGACCTTCTAACGAGAGTGCTCAGGGAGATGCCCTCGGACATCGACGCCCACGTCCAGCTCGTCCGGGCGTTAGTCCAGTCCGGCCATCTGGCCGAGGCGGAAACGGCTGCCGAGAGTGCCAGGCTGCAGGTTCCGAATGCGCCCGACGTCGTAAGGATAAAGTTCGAGCTGGCGCTTCTGCGCGGGGATACGGACCAGGCGATCGCAATGGCCGCGCAGTTCGGTCCCCTGTCGACCGCGCGCTTCGCGAGCGAAGCGGATCTCCTCACGCTGGCGATCGGCGAGATGTTGAGGCGCGGCGATCTGGCGGGGGCGAGCGGTCTGGTCGCGACGCTGGCAAGCGCGACGGAAAGACTTATTCTGTTGCCCCGGCGCCAGCCCATCGTGTTCGAATATCTGCGCATGATCGGCCGTCTGGGGTCGACGGCGGACATGGAGGCGCTTGCCCGCCGCGCCATCGGAGAAGGTTATAACCAGGCAAGGATACTCGATGCTCTGGCGGAGCATCTGCAATCCTCGGGCGACCTGAAGTCCGCTCTTGCCGTGACGGCGGAAGCTCTGGAGCACGGCGCGGACGCGTTCGAGCGCCGCCGGCGCTATGCGCAGCTTCTGGTACGCTTCAGCCGCTGGGACGAGGCGCTGGATCTGACGCACCAGCTTCTGCTCGAGCGGCCGAATGTCGTCGCCCTGATGCAGTTGAGGAGCCAGGTTCTGGCGGGCGTGGACCGGGTCGACGAGGCCGAGGCACTGCTGCGCCTGGCCGTCTTCCAGTCGCGTGGCCGCATCGACATCCTCCACGAACTCGCCGCTTTCCTGCGCGGGCGCCGACGACTCGAAACGGAAATCTCCTCGCTGCGGACGCACGTTCAGCGTTTCCCCAACGACCTTTCCGCCAAGCTGCAGCTGGCGATCTGTCAGTATCACAACGGCGAGCTCGCGGAGGCCGATCGAACGCTCGCCGCGATGATGTCGGGCAGCCGATACGACATCACCGTGCTCGAGTTCCACGTCACGGTCCGCTACCTGCGGATGGACTATGGCGGGGCACTTGACCTCGTAGCCGTCCTCGACGCACCGCGCGTATCGGTGCCGGCAACGACGCGGCGCATCAGCGCGCTCTACCGGCAGATATTCGACTATAGCGGCAGCGCCCGGCCGTTGCGCCGCGCCTTCCATGCCGGGGTGACCGACGTCTCGGTCCTGGTCGGTCTGCTCGAATACGCAACCGAATGGGAGGATCCCGTCGAGGCGCTGGCCGCCAGCATGCGTGTGATCGACCACCACCCGCTCGAACCCCGGGGGCATTTCTACAGAGGGCTCGTCCTCCATCAGGCGGGTGAGATCGAGGCGGCGCGCGTCGCCCTGAAGTCGGCGCTGTTCTTGCGGCACTCCGATCCCACCGCCCTCATGCAGCTGGGACACATCGAAGAGGAACTCGGCAATTTCGAGGGGGCGCTCGCCTGGTACGACTGGAGCGTCAAGGCGTCGACCGACGCCGGGCGCAGTCCCAGCGCCCGCACGCTGTGGCATCGCTTCCTCGTGCTGATGATCATGGGTCGCCCCGCCGAAGCGGCAGGAGCCCATCGTCTCCAGTGCGAGCTGTACGAGGAGGTCTTCCCGCGCCATCTCAAGGTGTGGCAGGGCGAGGCGCTCGGTGGAAAATCGCTGGCCATTGCCGTGCGCGGAGGTCCGGGCGACGAATTGCGCCTAGCGGCGATGTGCCTCCAAAGGCTGCAGGATGAGGGGATCCGGGATTGCACCTTCGCCTGCGACCCGAGGCTCTACACGCTGCTCAGGCGCTCCTATCCGGAGATCGATTTCGTCCCGACCTTCTCGGGCCACCGTCAGCTTCGCCGTGACGACGGCGAGAAATCGCCGACCCTCGATCGCGTCTGGCCGGGAGTGGCTCCGCGCGTCGTGGAAATGGCCATGCCCTTCGAACGGATGGCCGGGCAGGACTTCGTTTGCCACAGTGATCGTCTCTTCCACGAAACCTACGTGGAAGCCGTGCTGCGCCAGGGGCAACCGCTGCGCCACCGGTTTGCCGTGCCTGATCCCGCAAGGGTGCAGGAGATGCGCGCGCATCTCGCGAAGCTCGGACCCAAGCCCAAGGTCGGCCTCTGCTGGCGCGGGTCGTTCATCAATCGCTATCGCAAGAGGGGGTATTTCTCGATCGACGAGATCGCTTCCATCCTGGCGGTGAAGGATGTGACCTTCGTCGATCTTCAGGTCAACCAGAGCGTCGAAGAGGCGGCGGCGCTGCAGGCGGCCGGCGTGCATGCGATCCCGGGCCTCAACCTCTACGACGATTTCGAGGGTGTTGCGGCGCTGGTGTCCGAACTCGACCTCGTGCTTACGCCCGGCGTCACGATCCGTGACATCGCGGCCGCGGTGAACGTGCCCGTCTGGTCGTTTACCGTCATCCCCGGCGCGTCGGACGTGTGGCGCAAGGGTGCGCAACGGCGGGACAGCTGGTTCCCGTCGATCGTCCACTACGACCTGCTGTCTCTCGGCACGCGCGAGAACGTGATCGCCTGCGTGGCTGCCGATCTGCGCGGCCTGGCAGGCAAGGGGGCCTCGGCAGGCTCCGCTCCGCAGGCCGCTGAATGACCTCGAAGCCTCTCCTGGAGGAAGCCGTCCAGGCCGCTGTCATCGACACGGTGGTCGAACTCGGTGCGAAGCTTTCGGTCTGGCGCACAGACGAGAAAATGCGCGCCTACATCAACAGGGAGCAGCACAAGCTCGCGGCCGACTATGCCGCCGACGCTTTCCTGCGCGAGACGCTCGGGAAGCTGACGCCTGACATCCCGATCGTGAGCGAGGAGGACGCGGACCATTTCTCGGCGCGGGCGCCCCTCTACTGGCTGCTCGATCCGATCGACGGGACAGCCAGTTGGCGCGGCGGATTTCCCGGCTTCGTCACCCAACTTGCCCTGATCGCCGACGGCGAGCCCCGCTTCGGCGTCGTGCGAGCACCCGTCCTCGACAAGACCTTCGTTGCCGATACCGAGGGCAGGGCCTTTCTCAACGGCGCCAGGCTGCCGGTGCGGAAGCCGGCCGAACGCATCGTCGTGACCGACAATACGCCCGAGCCCCATGGCATCTGTGTGCCGGTCATGCGCACCCTGGGTACCGATGGCTATCATGAGTCGGGCAGCCTTGGCCTCAAGATGTGCCTCGTGGCCGATGGCACCGCCGATCTGTTCGTAAAGGACGTGGTCGTCCGGGACTGGGACGTTGCACCGGCGCTGGCCGTCCTGCGTTCGGTCGGAGCCCTTCTCACCCAGGCGAACGGCTCGGCCTTCCTGCTTGCCGGCGCCTACGACAAGCCGGGCGGTCTGCTGGTCGCCCGTGACCGCGCGCTTTGGGAGCGTGCCGGCCACGCCGTGGCGGCAGCGAAGGGCTGGAGGTTCCAGGCATGAGCACCCGCCGTGTTCTGGTGATCGCCGCCCATGCCGATGACGAGGCGCTCGGCTGCGGTGGGACGCTTGCCCTGCATGCCAGTCGCGGAGACGAGGTCCGGGCTTTGTTCATGACCGACGGGGTCGGGTCTCGCGGGGCCGGAGAGGATGCCGCCGCCCGGCAGCGGCGCGAGGCAGCGAATGCCGCGCTGGCCTGCGTGGGCGTGCGAGACGCGACGTTCCTCGCACTTCCCGACAACCAGATGGACGGCCTGCCTCTTCTCGAGATCGTCCGCCAGGTCGAGCCCGTCATCTCGGCGTACCGGCCCGATATCGTCTACACGCACCATTTCGCGGACCTGAATGTCGATCACCGCCTGGTGCACCAGGCCACGATGACCGCCCTTCGTCCGCAGCCCGGTGCTCTTGCCCCGACGATCCTGTGCTTCGAGGTGCCGTCCAGTACCGAGTGGCAGACCCCCTCGGCGCAGACGGCCTTCATTCCGAACTGGTTCCAGGACATCAGCGGCACGTTCGAGCGAAAGATCGCGGCACTGGAATTCTACGCGGAGGAAATGCGGGCCTGGCCGCACAGCCGGTCGATCGAGGCGGTGACACATCTCGCGCGCTGGCGGGGAGCCTCGATCGGCGTAGAGGCCGCGGAAGCCTTCATGCTGGCTCGCCATATCGCCCGTTGAGCGAGGGCGCTCGCCTGAACTTCAGACGTGCCGTTCCGCGAGGTGAAGGCCTTCCTGCAGGACGAGGCCCGTCTCCGCACCATCGATCGTTCGCTCGGCGAGATTGTCGTGGAGCCCGATCCGGTGGCGCTTGCCGTCCAGGAAACGACTCGGAAGGTCGACTGCGAATCGCTCACCAGGCTTGCCGAGGAGCAGGGCAGTCTCGGCTCCGTTGAAGGCGGAGTCGCCAAGAGGTACGACGGGCTCACCGTCGATCTCGATCATGCCGCTGACCTTGGCCGGACCGGGATGCACCCAGCCCAGGAGGCGCCCGTCGAGCAGTGCAACGATTCCGGCCTGTTCGATCGGCGTGGCACCGACATGGGGCTTCACCTTCAGACGAGCGGCAGGTGCCGGCTGGGACGCAGGGGCTCCGGCGATGGGCGAAGCCTCGAGCCGCTCCTCCTCGAGTCGGCAGAAATCGATTTCGATCATGCCGGGCTGGGAAAACTGCAGGGCCAGGTACAGCGTCTCGTCCTGAGGCGATGGAGCCCGGCCGAACAGCGCCTTGAGGCGTGACAGGAATGACTGCGCACCGGTCCGGGCCGGCAGGGGGCGGTCGAACTGGACCGAGGCGCTCAGCTCGACCCATTCCTCATGCAGCGGCGTTTCGCGGAAGACCTGCGAGTCGAAGAGCCAGCCACCAGTGGGAGCGACTCGCGCGAGATAGGCGGCGTCGAGCTGAGGAAAGGCATTTTCCTCCGGAATACCCCGTAATCTTGCCGCGGCGCGCCAGGTGCCGCGGTGCGTGGCGGCTTCGGGGCGGATTCGGCTGGCGATCCTCACCGTTTGATTGGCTTCGAGTTGAAGCCGCAATCCAGCGCCGGTCTCGGAGTTGAGGGGGGCGACGCTGAAGCCCGCCGCTCCGCCGTCGGCCTGCAGCGACAGCAGCCAGCCATCGCAAATGCGATGCACGCGCCCCGGCGTGACAGCGCGGGGGGCCTTCCAGTTCGCAAACTGCGGATTGCGGTTGATGACCTTGGCTTTGAGTTCCATCGCGCTTCTTCAGACCTGTCCAAGGACAGGTGTCAGCCGAATTCCTCTTCTTCTTCCGCTTCCGCGTGGACTGCGCCAGTCGACGAATCCTCGAAGGAGGGCGGCAAGCGCTCGAAGGTTTCTATAGCCTCCGCGACCTTGGGAAACAAACTCAACTTGCCGGAATGGAGAATGGCGCCGGCGGCCTGGAACTGGCCGGCGACACGGGTGGAAGATGTCGTGAAGATCATTCCGCTATGCTTCAGCCGCTGTTCCAGAGCCTTCCAGCAGGCGTCGCGAAATCCGATCGGAGACGTCGGGCCCAGCCTCTCGTCGAACAGATAGAAGTCGAACGGAATGCCCAGGACCAGGGCCGTGTCGAGGCGCTGGCGGAAAGGTGCGGGAAGGCTGATGACCGTCTCGTCGAGCATATCCTGCAGAATGGCGAATTCGGTGACGAAGGTCAGAAGCTGCCTTGGATCCACCGAGTAGATTTCGGCCAATCGCAACACGAAAACTCGCACAGACCAGTGGGGCTTCGTGAAGCGTGCCAGGCCGGTCGGGGGCGAAAAGGTGCCGCGGCGTTCGACCTGCCTCTCGCTCGCAAGCTGCGTGCCGGCGATGACGCGCAGAAGAGTGGATTTGCCCGAACCATGATGCCCCAGCACGACGAGGCGTGCCCGCCTCGGCACCGCGAGGTCGATTCCGTCCAGCACCCTTCGACGAGCCATAGTAGTTCAGGCTCTGCTTCAGCTCCATCCTGAGCGCGACGAGACCGAGGACGAGGATCACCGGCTCCGCGAGCGCGATGACCGCCGCGAAATTGCTACCCTGAACTTCGTGGACAGATAGTCGTTCATCGCGGCCGCGATCGTGCGCCGCCCATTGCCGAACGCCAACGTGAAGCCCCGGGTCGCGGAGGCCGTGGTTGCCATCAATACTTCCCGTTCCCTGGTCCGCGCGCCATTATGCGCGACTTCGGAGGGGTATCGAATGTCGAATCAGGGCGGAAGACGGCGGGCAGCCGCACCATACCAGGGCTGAAATGAGTATCTGGGCGTTCCTGGCCGCCGGATTCGGACTCGCCGTCGCCGGCATCGTACTGGCGCCCATCGTCGCGGGCTGGATCACCATGAACAGAAGGACCGGCGTGCAGCCCCGTGACGACGAGCTTCACTAGTGGACTGACATCGTCCGGAAACCTTGGCGGCGTATGTTTTGGACGACAAGGAAAGGACCGAGCATTCATTTGTCGACGGACAAGACCACCCGTGACGCCGCCGCTACCGAGCTTCAAGCCGGGCCGCACCACGAGACACCCTGCGGAATCCCGTTCAACAGCCAAGCCGACCGGGCCAGCGACGACTGGATTCTGGCGTGGGGCGGCCCGATGAAGCGAGGCGTTCCAATTCATCCGCTCTGGGATTGATCAGGCAGCGGCAATACGGTTCCCGTCAGGCGATGTGCTCGCGGATCGCCCGGACGACGAGAAGACCGATCGTCCACAGCATGAAGCAGATCACGCCGACCACGAAGATCGACAGAATACGCCGCGGGAAGACCGAACTCTCCGGCAGGCTTGGATGCACGAACGGATTCACGTAGATGTGCTGTGCTAGGGCATTCGCCCGGGCCTGCTCGAGCAACTGCATCGTGCTCAGCACCATGTTCTGGGCGAACTGACGCTCCATGTCGAGCTGCTCGAACTTTCCGACGACCGTTGAGAGGGGCTTGCCCTGCTTGTCGGTGCCGACCTGCGATTCGACCATCGCGAGCTGGTCCTTCGTCGCACTGATGCGCGACTGCAGGGCCACGATTGCGGGTGCGTTGGGGCCAAGCTGACGCTTGCTCAGGGTCGCGAGTTCAGTCTGGAGCTGCAGCAACGTCGTTTTGAGGCTGGCAGCCAGCGTCGCGTTGGTCAAGACGATGCTGGAATTGGGCTCGATGACCTGCTCGGTATTGCGAAAGTGCGTCAGCTCGCCCCTAATCTTCTTGAGACGCTCCTCGGCGCGATTCACGTCATTCTCGGCGAATTTGACTGCATCCCAAATGGGCCGGTTGGCCGTCTTGTTGATGATATTCTCGGAGTTCTCGAGAAGCGCCTTGGCGATTGTCAGCGCGTCCTCGGGATTGAAGGCCCGGATGCGCGCGGAGGCGATGCCCGTGACCTGGTCGAAGTTGGCCGTAACCATGCGCTGCCAGTATGCGACCAGCCGTTCGATCGGCAGATCCGGATTGAAGCGTGCCCACCAATCCGTTCCTTCACGCGAGTACATCGCCCGAAGATCGACCTTGGCAAGCAGATCCTCGACCGCCTGCCGGCTGAGCATGTAGTCGGTGACGATGTAGTTTTCCGGCGTGTTGGGCGACGTGCTAACGCCGATCAGGCTTGAGATGCTGCCTGCCGAATCGGATGAGACGCTGCTGCGTGAGTCACGCACCGCGAACCTGAATTCGGCGACGTACTGGCTCGATGCGTAAAAACCGTAATAGAGTGTCGCGAGGGCGACCGGCAAGGCGACGAAGAGCAGGAACGAAATCAGGGCGCCGTAGGAATGACCCTGCTTGCGCTCGGGCAGCGTCGGCAGCTCGAATGCAGGCTCCGCGCGTTCCGGCGCGGCGGGAGTGTCCGACCATTGCGGCTGCTCCTGAGGAGCGAGGCGGGCGTCAGGGGCCTGGAAGCGGGGATCGGTCGTCTCGGGCTGAGGCGGCCTCAGGAAGGCGATCCGGTTCGGAGGGCTGGACTCGGACATTTCTTGGCGCTCGGTCCTTTTGGGGTCTCGGATCATACTTCAAAGGCGACGGATAACCAACTCCGCCAAAAGGTTATGTCGGGGCAACCGGGGCACAATGCCGCCGTTATGTTGCCTTGGCCTTCGCATGGAGGGCGGCAGACAGCCGCTCGCGGATGGTGCGCAGTCCCGGATTTCCCCGCATGACGGCGGTGGCCGCCTCCAGTCGGTCCCGGGAGTGCTTGCGATGCAAGGCTGTGGCGCCGTCCGCCGCGTGCTTCGTCCGCCGCTCCGACCCGAAAGATGCAGATTTGACGTGAAATACATAGGCGTCGGTCGTGATCCCGCAGACGAAGCCTGCGTCGGCTACCCGCAGGCAAAGATCGTCCTCCTCGCCGTAACCGACCGGGAAGTTCTCCTCGTCGAACAGCCCGACCCGGTCGAGGACCGAACGACGGATGGCAAGGCAGAAACCGTTGACGAGCGGAGCGAACTGGACGACGGGCAAGGCTGCCAGCCCGCACATCCGGTCCATGTCGCAGGGCGTTCGGCCGGCGGGCAAGTCGTTGACCATGAAGCCGCCATCCGCCCCCGTGAGGGTTGGCACGGTCTGCCAACTCGCGGCGTTGGAAAGGGGGCCCACTATGGCCAGGCGGCCGTATTGCACGCCTGCAGCCAGGAGCTTCTTCAGGGCATCCGGCGGCAGGATCGTGTCGCTGTTCAGCAGCAGGATCCAGTCGGTGGTGGCGGTCCGGAAGATTGTGTTGGCGGATTTGGTGTAGCCGAGATTTTGCGGGTTGCGGACGAGGACGACGCGCGGATGGTTCGCGGCGAAATCCGCGAGAAAGCGCGCCGTCTCTTCGCCTGACGCGTCGTCGACGATGAGGAGGAGGTCGTCGCTTCCCCGCGCTTCGAGGACGGAGGCGAGGCACGTCCTGACTTCGGCCAGGCTGTTGTGGACGCAGACGCCGATCGTGACCGGTGACGAGGGCGGGGCCGTCTCGACCGGTCGTTCCGGCGGGGGCCACGCCGCGGACGTCCGCGCTCTCTGCGAGCGATGGTCCGCATAGGTCAGCAAAGGATGATTGCGGGCGCTGGCACCCGCCACGTCGAGCGGCGAGATGGGAATGCCGAGGCGGCGCTGGACGACCGGCAGGCTGAGCTGGTCCCGCCGGCTCCCGTTCTCGACCTCGCGCCACCATGCATTCATGAGCCCGATGCATCTTGCGTCGTTGTGTCGGCGCACGACGACATTCGTTTCCCAGAGGCCAAGCGAGTCCGGGATGCCCTGCTCGCGATAGAAGTCCAATTGCCGGCAGACGATGGCTTCGTCGTCCTTGAGGAACTCGAGGCATTCCATGCCTTCGTCATAGATGCAGTCTCGTAACGGATGCACGAAGGTGCTCATGACCCCGTCAGGTGGCAGCGCGTCGACGAAGACACCCACGTCGCCGGTCATACGGACGTTGCCATCGATCCAGACGCTGACCTCATGGTCGGGAAAGTACAGGTGGGGATGGAGCTTCACGAACCGCGCCGACTTTGCCGGGTCGGGATGCTGGTAGTTGAGAGGCAGTACCTTCCAGCCATCGGCCTGGATCGGTCGGTCGCTGAAGGCGACGAAGTCGCAGTTGGGCGGGAAGAAACCCGGCGGCGGCAGGTCGTCGTAGCCGCCGGTGACGGCCGTGAAGATGACGAAGCGAGGACGGGCGGGTGCCGGTTCCGGCAACGGGTCTTCGTACCGCGATCGTTTCGCGGGCGCCGGCAGGTCCGGTCGCCGCGCCTTTCCCTCGTAGAAGAATGGCGCGGGCAGGGACGGCCGGTTGGCGTGCAGCCCGTGGCGCAGGAAGTGCACGAGAGGATTGAGAGTGCCGGCGTCCGGCGTGGTCTTCACGTAGAAGTTGGTGTCGAACTTCCGGGAGGGGCGCCGAAGCTCCGCGGCGCCGTGATCGACATAGTGCAGAAGCGGGTCCATGCCGCTTTGCGCCACATCGGCATAACGGTCGAGGTAGTAGCGCGCGTCGAAGTAGTCCGATGACGCGAGGAGCGCGAGATCGCGTGCATCGCGGCGCTGCCGGACGAGGGCGTAGTGGAGAAAGAACCGGATGCGTCGCGTTGCGGCGCGCAGGGCCTTCAAGGATCGTTCTCGTAGCCCGGTTGGGCCGGGGTGAGGATCAGGCCGTCGGCGGGGTAGGGAATGCCCGGCAGCCCGTCGGGAGGCCGGATCGCCTGGCCGTAGGACGGCACGTCGCTGCCCGGCAGGCCGGTGGCATAGGGGGAAAGCGGTACGCCCTGCGCGCCGCCCATCGTCGGGCCGGTCGGTGACCCTCCCACAGGCTGACCGACCGTCGAGCCGATGGTGCCGCCGACCGTTCCTCCTATGGTGCCGCCCTGGCCGCCCTGGGCGATTTGCTGCGCCGACGCCGGCGCGGCGAAGACGAGTCCCGGGAGCACGAACAGCAACGCCTTCATGGAAGCCCTAATGTGCCCGCAGGCAGGTGAATGGTGAAAGCGAGTGTGGCTCGCTCCGCCGCCCGGAACAATCCTGCTCGATCCGGACCTCATTTGCCCATGAAGGTCAGGGTCTTGTCGAAGATCGCGCAGTGCCGGTGCCGGGGGGCGAGGCGAATTACTCCTCACGGTGCGTTCCAAGTCACAGAGTTAATTGGATATTTCAACCTTATCCAGCAGGGCCGTCGCTCGCCGGCCGAGGCGCAACAGTTCTGTCATGGCTTGGCGTCAGACTAGCCTTCGGGACGGAGAATTCGCCGTACCCATGCATCGCAGGAGGAGCTCATGCAACGACTGCTGGATACCCGCTTTCCGGAGGGCTGGGAGGAGAGAGTCCGCATACTGACCAGCCCGGCCAAGACCTGGCGGGAGCGAAACGGACGGTTCCGGGAAATGATGGTCACACGCGAGATCTACGAACGGGAGCGCAAACGCCCCGCCAACAACGAGAACTGGTCCTTCGTCCGCTGATCGAAATCGGCCATTCCGCCCCCTTTCTGCAGGGGGGCGGATCGCGGCATGATCGGATTCCAAACGTGGATGTGAACAGTCATCGGGGATCCCAACATGCAGCGGCTCAAATTCGGCGCCTTCCTCGCCCCGCACCATCCGATCGGCGAGAATCCGATGCTGCAGTTCCGGCGCGATCTCGACCTCGTCGAGCAACTCGACGGGCTGGGCTACGACGAGTTCTGGTGCGGGGAGCATCATTCCAGCGGCTGGGAGATGATCGCTTCGCCCGAGATGTTCCTCGCGGCCGCCGGCGAGCGCAGCAAGCGCATCAAGCTCGGCACCGGCGTGATCTCGCTGCCCTACCATCACCCCTACAACGTCGCGCAGCGCATGGTGCAGCTCGACCACATGACCGGTGGTCGCGCGATCTTCGGCTCGGGCCCCGGTGCCCTTGCCTCGGACGCGCACACGCTCGGCATCGATCCGATGCTTCAGCGCGACCGGCAGGACCACGCGATCGGCGTCATTCGCCGCCTGTTCAAGGGCGAGCGCGTCACCGACAAGACCGACTGGTACACGATGCAGGACGCCGCCCTGCAGCTGCTGCCGCTGCAGGAGGACATGCCGTTCGTCGTGGCATCGCAGGTCAGCCCGTCGGGCATGACGCTGGCCGGCAAGCACGGCATCGGCATCATCTCGATCGGCTCGATGTCGAACGAGGGGCTGCTGGCGCTGCCGACGCAGTGGAAGTTCGCCGAGGACGCGGCGAAGAAGCATGGCCAGACGGTCGACCGCAGGAACTGGCGCGTGCTGCTATCCTGGCACGTCGCGGAGACGCGCGAGAAGGCCCGCGAGGAAGCGCGGGTCGGGCTCCACCGCTGGCATAACGAGTATATCGTCGGCACGCTGCAGCGCCCCGGCGCGGAGCCCTTCGCCGATCCGGACGAGGCGGTGGACAAGACGGCCTTCACGCCGGGATCGGCCGCTACGATCGGCACGCCGGACGACCTGGTGAAGGTGATCAAGGACGTCTACGCCAAGAGCGGCGGTTTCGGCACGGTGGTGGGCTTCGTCCATGACTGGGCCAACCCGGAAAACACGCGCCGGAGCTGGGACATGGTCGCGCGCTACGTCGTTCCCGAGATCAACGGCTACGTGACGAAGCTGCGTGAATCGCAGAAGTACCTGATCGAGAACCGCGGCGTCTTCGAGCGGGCGCAGCAGGCGATCATGGCGAAGATCATGCAGACCGACGGCGGCGCCGAAGCCCTCAAGGTCACCAAGTCGCCGCGCTTCGCAGCCGCGTCGGCCGCTGTGCCGGACTTCGAGAAAGAGAACGCCCGCTAGCGCAACCCAGGAACCGAGGCGGCGCTCGCGTGCGCCGCCTTAGTTCTGCTGCTGCCGCCAGACGAAGATCGAGCTCATCGTGTAGTTGAAGGTGGCGCCGACGACGACGCCGGCGATGCCCGCGATCCACCAGCTCTCGTTCGACACGAACATCCACGACGCCACGCCGATGTTGGCGAGCGCGCCCACGCCGCACACGACATAGAACTTCAACAGACCGCCCAGCGCGGACAGGCCCTTCAGCTTCATGTCGCTGTAGGTCAGCAGGTTGTTGATCAGGAAGTTGGAGGTCATGGCGATGACCGTTGCCAGCGACTGCGCCACTTCGAAGCCGAGCCCGCCGAGCATGCCGAGCCGCAACACGATGAGGTGCAGGGCAAGGCCGATGGCGCCCACGATCATGAAGAACAGGAAGCGGACCGAGATGGCGCCGCCGGTCAGGCGATGCACCAGCAGGCCGAGGAAGTCCATCATGGCCCGGCTGTCGAATTTCGACAGGCCCTCCTGCCGGGAGCGGAAATGGTAGGCGACCTCGGCGACCCGCACCTGGCCACGCGTGCTGGCCAGGATGTCGAGCAGGATCTTGAAGCCGGAAGAGATCAGGTTGGGCGCGACGGTCTCGAACACCTCGCGCTTCAAGGCGAAGAAGCCGCTCATCGGATCGGAGACCTGGCGGCCGATGACGATGGAGGAGAGGCGGGTCGCGACCTTGCTGGCGAAGGCGCGGCGGGCGGAGAATCCTTCCTCGGCGCTGCCGTCGCCCACGAAGCGGCTCCCGATCACGATGTCGGCCTCGTCGTTCTGCAGTTTGGCGATCATCGCCGGCAGGATGGTCTCGTCATGCTGCAGGTCGGCATCCATCACGGCCACGTAGGGCGCCGCGGAACTCAGCGCGCCCTCGATGCAGGCGCCCGCCAGGCCGCGACGGCCGACGCGACGCAGACAGCGCACGCGCGGATCGTCCCGGGAAAGCTGCTTGGCCACCTTCCAGGTGCCGTCGGGGCTATTGTCGTCGACGAAGACGACTTCCCAGGGAATGTCGCCCATCGTCTTGTCGAGCAGGGCGACAAGGCGAGGCAGGTTCTGCGACTCGTTGAACGTCGGCGCGACGACGGTAACCGTCGGAGAAATCGATTGCATTCGAGCGCACTATATTGCGGCCGGTGGCACGGTCCTACTGCGATTTCCGCTGCGGATGGTCTAGACTTCAGCCAGGTATTTCAGCGGCCGGTGGCATTGGATGGTTCGATCGTTTGGGGGAGCGGGCAGGGGCTCCGACCGTCTCATGGCCTGGGTGCCCACGCTGTGCCTGGGGCTCGTCGTCGTCCTGACGCTGGCCTACACGATCGCCGGCGCGATCGTGCGGCCGAACATGTATTCCGACAGCGGCTGGGGCTTCGTCGGCTGGTACACGCAGGCCCGCGCCTCGGCCTTCAACTATTCGCTGGGACCCGATCTCGCCGACATCTCGCGTGAAGTCGAGGCCTTCATGAGCACCTGGACGCCGGGCCAGCATGTGCTGCCCGGGCTGGTCGAGAAGCTTGGCATGAGCCTTGGCCTCGCGATCATCGTGGTGGTTGCGGCCTTCTCCGTGCTGGGCCTGTTCGGCTGGCACGCGCTCTACCAGGCGTTCGGCTTCCCGCCGCTGACCATCTGGGTCACGCTGGCCGTCATCGCCTGCAACAGGTTCTTCAACCTGTCCTTCACCAACTACTCCGGCGGCGAATCGCTGCTGTTCGGCGTCGCGCCCTGGTTCATCCTCATGGTCTGGCGCCTACGCGACTTCCGGTGGTTTTCCGTGATCCCCTTCGTGTTGGGGACGGCGGTTCTGGTCTTCGCCAAGCTGAGCGGCATGATCTTCGGCGCGGCGGTCGTGGGCGGCGCGGCGATCTGCGGCGACGGGGCCTGGGCAAAGTGGGACACGTTGCGCAAGCTGGTGGTGGCCGGCATCGCCATCGCCCTGATGGGCGCGATCTTCTATTTCACCTGGTACACGCGCGGCGTCACAGCGGCCTCGATCCCGACGACCCTCCATCCCGACGGGCTGGTCTTCTACGTGTCGCTCGGCGTCACCTGCCTGTGGAGCGCGAGCCTCTCGCTGCTCGACCTCGGCCACTACCTGTTCCTCAATCCCGGGCGGCAGGTCCTGAACTCGATCGACGCCGTGGTCTACGCCTTCTTTCCGCTGGCGGTCGCGACCTTCACCGTCACCTGGGTCCGGCTGCGCCACGATTACGGTGAATACCTGCGCTTCGTGTTTGCGACATGCGGCGCGATCCTCGTCGTGTTCCTCGCGACGTGGATGGCGGCCAAGTCGGTGAGCTTCGACGAGCGCCACTTCCGCATCCCCGCGCTGCTGCTGTTCATCGGCGTGGTCCACGCCTTCATCACCAGCCGGTCGTGGATCCTTCGGCTTTCCTTCACGGCGGTCGTGGGGCTGGCCTGCCTGTACGGCGTCACCTCGTTCGTGACACGCACCATCGCCAATACGCATTACCCGATGGGCGATCGCGGCTTCCGGCAGATGAACGCCACGGCGGAAGCGATCGCCTATATCCGCACCATCGACCTGGCGGGGCCGGACGCGAAGAAGACCCTGATCTTCCTGCCTTCTCCGGAGATCGCGCTGGAGGTCCGCAACGCGCGGAACTGGTCCAACCTGGCCGACTTCGATTCACTCGAGGACCTCAAGGCGCAGGCCTATCGCGGCCGCGTCGACCGCCTCTACGTGTTCGTCCAGAAGAAGCTGCTGGGCAACGGCAAGGCCGACGCCATCCTGCGCTCCTTCGTAGACTATCCGATCGACGCCTGGACCATGGTGCCGCTCGGCGACATGGTCTGCTTCTACCAGATCCGCAACTAACGGGCGTTGCTGTACTTGTAGAAGCGCACGACCTCGACCGGCATCAGGTTGCCTTCGGAGTATCGGTTGCTCACCCCGCCGAACAGGCTGTTGACCGGGCAGGCGAAGGAAATCAGGAAGCCCAGGATGGCGATGCCGCGCAGGTCCTTGAGGTCGAGCCTGGCCCACGCCGCGACCGCCATCGACGCGTAGACGAGCGGCAGGGTGTAGGCGAGGCTGCGGTCGACATCGAGCACCATGAACGACGCCGCCACGATCGCGCCGGTGACGCCCACGATCGCCAGCAGCGAGAACCACCAGCGGTTTCGCACGAGCAGGATGCAGGCGACGAGCGGCCACAGCCACAGTCCTGCCAGCACATGCGGCAGCTCGTATTGCAGGTTCGGCAGGTTGATCGGCAGGACGCTCAGGCCGACATCGTTGCCGGCGCCGATCGGGATGTGCAGCCCGTAGCCGAACATCAGCACGAGGCGGATGATGCCGGCGACCAGGATGGACGCGGCCACGGTGATGGTCTGCAGGTTGAACCAGTCGGGCTTGTGTCCGTCGCTGTCGCGCATCGCCCAGTAGACGACGAGCAACGGCGAGACGATGACGGCGCGTTCGTCGGTGAAGCAGGCGGCGATGACGGCGGCGAAGATCACCGCCGGATTGCGGAACGCCACCGCCACGGTGAGGAAGGCGAAGGCGAAAGCGTCGCCCATTCCGCCCAGCTGGAGGAAAGCCGCCTTGCCGGCATAGATCGAGGCCACGCCGAACACGCTGGCGAGCGCCACGATGCGGTCGCGGAACAGGTCCATCGCGATCTTGCCCACCAGGAAGAGCATCAGGATGCCCAGGCCGTACTGGATCGCCAGCAGGCCGCGCCAGTCGATGTGGAGGACCTTCATGGTGAGCGGCAGGGTCAGCCGGAACGCCAGCTTGGCGTCGTGCAGCGCATGGTCCTTGAACTGGTCGCCCACGGTTGCCAGCGGATTGGCGGCCTGGCGCTCGAGCACGGGCCAGAAATTGACGATCTGGCCGTCGGTGCCGAGAAAGAAGCTGATTCGCGGGAAGGAGATGAACAGCGACACGATGAGCGCCACGGCCACGCCCCAGACCAGCCACAGGCGGCGGCTGGCGAGCAGGCCGAAGGCCCGCTCGAAGGTCGAGATGATCGCGTCGTAGATCTCTTTCAGCATCAGATGTTGAGCCTGTTGAAGATGAAGTTCGGCAGGTTGCGCACGACGAACATGATGAGCTGCCACTTGCGCGGCAGGTAGGCGACCGGCGTGCCGCGTGCGATCGCGTTCACGGTGCCTTCGGCCACGGACTCGACCGAGGCCAGTTTCCGGCCCTGCGCCTTGTACTGCGCCGTCATCGGCGTGTCGGTGGGGCCGGGCTTGATCAGCACGACCTTTACGCCCGTGGCGGCAAAGCGGTGCTGCAGGCCCTGCGCATAGCGATCCATCAGGGCCTTCGAGGCGCCGTAGACGTAGTTGGCGCGACGGCCACGATCGCCGGCGACCGACCCGATCAGGGCAATCGTGCCGTTGCCGGCGCGCTCCATCGCGCCCGCGAAGGCCTCGGCGAACAGGACCGGCGAGACCCCGTTGACCTCGAGCGCCTCGTGCGCACGCGCGAGATCGTCCTGACAGGGAAGCTGCGGCGACAGAACGCCATGGGCAATCAGCGCGATGTCGACCGGCGCCTGCGTGGTCCAGCGCGCCACCGCCTCGGCGATGGCCGGTACCGACAGGAAGTCCATCGTCTCGACCGACACGTCGACGGCTCCGCCGCGCGCCCGCAGGTCGGTGGCGATGCGCTCGGCCAGGGCCACGTTGCGCGCGACCAGGATCAGCTCGACCGGTCCCTTCTGCACCCACAGCCGGCAGCAATGCTCGGCGATGGAAGAGGTCGCGCCGACCACGACGATGCGCTTCTTCTGGTCCAACTCAATGCCCCATCAAACGGCGGGACATGCCGGAGCTCATCCCAGGATCGCGGAATCTCGCAAGCTCCGGCGCTTTTGGATAGCCCGCGTCGAACAGGTCGCGCGGCATGCGCGCGTCCTTGGCGAGGTAGAGGCGTCCCCCGGCTGCACGAACGACGGCATCGAGTTCGACGAACAGCCGCTCGGTGCGAGCGCCCCGGTTGGGGAAGTCGAGCGAGAGGGTGATGCCGGGCATCGGAAAGCTCAGCAGGCCGGGCGAGGCGCGCTCGCCGAAGGTCTTGATGACCGCGAGGAAGGAGCCCTGGCCCGACTTCGCGATGATGTCGAGGATGTCGCGCAGGGCGGCCGGCCCGGCGTCGCGCGGTACCACCAGCTGGTACTGGTAGAAGCCGCGCGGTCCGTAGAGCCGGTTCCAGTCCTGCACGTCGTCGAGCGGGAACAGGAAGGTGTCGAACGGCCGGCGCTTTGTCCCGCCGCGATGGGCGTTGAGGTGGTAGTAGAGCGTGTTGAAGACCGGCAGCGTCAGCCGGTTGAACAGCGACAGGGGCGGCGTCAGTGGCACCGCCCGACGGCTCGGCACCGGCGGCTTGCCCGCCTGGTCGACCGCCGGATTGGCCCGCAGGAAGATTCCGCGGGTGCGGCGGCCGGCGGTGCAGTCGAGCCAGGACACGGTGTGCTCCCAGAGCGACTCCGAATCGTCGGCCAGGGTCAGGAACTCGTCGAGGCTGCGATAGGGCAGGATCTCGGTATCGAGCCACGGTCCCGCGACCGGTTGAAGCTGAAGCTCGGCCGTGGCGATCAACCCGGTGAGGCCGATGCCGCCCACGGTCGCGGCGAACAGGTCGGGGTTCACGCCCGGCCCGCAATCGATTGCCTGGCCGTCGGTCCGCACCAGCTTGAGGTTCCGGACGTGATGGCCGAACGAGCCGACGCGATGATGGTTCTTGCCGTGCACGTCGTTGGCGATGGCGCCGCCCACGCTCACGATCTGCGTCCCGGGGATCACCGGCAGGCTCCAGCCGCGCGGCAGCATGAAACGCTGAATGTCGCGAAGCTGTACGCCGGCCTCGCAGACCAGCCGCCCCGTCTCCGGATCGAAGGACTGGAAGCGGTCGAGCCGTGCCGTACTCAGCAGCGAACCGCCGGGGTTCAGGCAGGCGTCGCCGTAGCTGCGGCCCATACCGAGCGGGATCACGGGTCCCATGCCCCGCATCTGGTCGACCAGAGCGGCGATATCGGACAGATCGACGACTTGATGAGGCTCCGCGCTCAGGCGTCCCCAGGAGGAAACAGGTCTCATCCGTCCTGTGCCCAAGAAGCGAATAATTCTCAACAATGGTACTTCGTTCGCGCGCCGAAGGCCACGTCAATCATGCTGCGCCGGCAGGAGGCGGTGGGACCGGAGGGATTGCCAGAGTCCGGCGGAGTGCGCATAGATGCCCGCAGTGCGGGGTGGCTTGGGGCAATGAGTTCGTCTTCTTCGGGCGGCATGATCGTGGGGCTGATCCAACTGGTGCGGCCGCGCCAGTGGGTGAAGAACGGCTTCGTCTTCGCCCCCCTGGTCTTCGCCCGCGAGTTCACGAATCCGGCCTCCATCAAGCTTTCGCTGCTGGCCTTCGCGCTGTTCTGCGCGGCCTCGTCGGCCTGCTACATCGTCAACGACCTGCACGACATCGAGCGCGACCGGCGCCATCCCACCAAGCGCTTCTCCCGGCCGCTGGCCGCCGGGCGCGTCTCGCGCGGCGGCGCACTCGCGTTGCTGGGCCTGATCCTGGCGGGGCTTGCCGTGGCCGCGGTCTTCCAGCCGTACGTCATGGCGGTGATCGCGGGCTACCTTATCCTCAACGTCGCCTACACCTTCGTGCTGAAGCAGCAGCCGGTGCTCGACATCTTCAGCATCGCCATCGGCTTCGTGCTGCGCATCTGTGCCGGTGCCGTCGTGCTCGACCTGCCGCTCTCGGGCTGGATGCTGATCACGACCCTCTGCCTGGCGCTCTATCTCGCCGCCGTGAAGCGGCGGCAGGAACTGCTGGGCAGCGGCTCGGATGGGCGCGAGGTGCTGGAAAAGTATTCTCCGGCACTGATCGAGCGCTATGCCGAGATGTCGGCGACCGGCGCGCTGGTCTTCTACAGCCTGTTCGTCATGTCGGCGAACCAGAAGCTGACGGCGACCATCCCCTTGGTGATCTTCGGCCTGTTCCGCTACTGGTACGTGGTCGAGCGGCTGGGGGCCGGCGAATCGCCGACCGATGCGCTGCTGTCGGACCTGCCGCTGCTGGCCACGGTCGTGGCCTGGGTCGGCGTCTGCGCGATCGTCCTCTACACCTAGGGGTCGCTTCCGCTACTTCCGGGCGAAGGTATAGAAGCGGTGGCCGACATAGCTGGTCACCGCGGGCGCCAGCACGCCGATCAGGTGGGCGATGTCGTCGGCATGCCAGGTCATGCCGATGGCCGGAAACACGACCCGGGCGAGGCCGACGCTGATCACCCAGACGAAACCCAGCGCCACGAGGTTGACCAGCACGAAGCGGCGCACCTCCGAGGCCATCGAGCGGCCCGAGGCATCGAACACGAAGCGGCGCGCCAGCAGGTAGGCGGTGGCCATGCCGAGCAGGTAGGCCGCGACCACGGCGGCTTCGAACGACATGACGTGGTTCAGCGCGTAGCGGCTCAGCAGATTGACGAGCGCGGCGATGCCGCCGGTGACGAGGAACTTCAGGAACTGGAGGTTCATCGGCCCCAGTTTACCGATTCTCGGCGCGCCAGACGCCGGGATCGTCGATCGCCTGCGCCATCAGCCTGCCGTAGCGCACACTCTCGGAAATGCCGCGATCCTCGGGATAGTAAAAGCAGGTGTCGGCGATCTGCAGGCCCTCGATCGCCGTCTGCACCTTCGGGATCTTGGCCAGGAAGCCCGGCTCGCAAACGGGCTGGGCATAGTTGAGGCGGCCGACCTGGCTTGCGAGGAGATCGCCGGCCTGCAGGGCGGGGTTGAGCTTCTGCAGGTAGCCGAAGGCCTCGGCGACGAATGCCTCGGAGCTGCGGCCGAACTTGGGATGCGTCTGCGGCATGTAGTAGGGCACGTAGACGACGGTCTCGGACAGATGTCGCAGGTTCGAGAATTCGACGATGCCGGGGATGTCGATGCCGGCGTCGCTGATGTTCAGCCAGAAGTGCTTCGTGACCGGCTTGCCTAGTTTGAAGAGCACGCAGACGACACCGATGTTGCGGATCGCGTCGTACCTGGCCTTGGCCTCGGCCGACAGGCCCGGCACCAGCTTCGATACGAAGGGCGTCGGCACGGTCGAGATGACGGCGTCGAACGGCTGGGCGGCACCGTCGACGACCAGCCCGGTGACGCGGCCGTTTTCGCTGGTGATCTCGCTGACCCGCGCGCCGAGCTTCAGCATGCCGCCGTGCTGCTCGACGGCGTCGACCAGCGTGTCGATCAGCGTCTGCGAGCCGCCGTCGATGTAGCCCAGCTCTTCCTGCAGGAGCGAGGCACGCGAGGTGCCGACGCGCTTGATGCGGGTCCAGATCCAGGCGGCCGAGATGTTGTCGGCATACTCGAAGAACTTGAGGTCGAAGAGGCGGCGCCACAGCACGTCGTAGGCGCGCTGCCCGCTCCATCGGACGATCCAGTCCCGCGCATTGACCTTCTCCAGCGACGACCAGTCGTTGCGCCGGGTCGACAGGAACATCTGCAGGCCGTAGCGGATCTTCGAGATCAGCCCGAGCTTGGGGAAGGTGAGAAGGGCGAGCGGATCGCCCCAGCGATGGTGCCTGCCGTCGACGAAGTAGCCCATCGACGTCTTGCGCCAGACCATGCGGTCGCCGATGCCGAGTTCCTGCATCAGCTCGAAAGTCGGCCGGTCGGACTTGCAGACGAAATGGTAGAAGCGCTCGATCGACAGGCCGGCGAAGTCGAAATGGGCGGCCATGCCGCCGGCGATGCGGTCGGCCTCGAAGACCGTGACCTCGTGCCCGGCCTTGAGCGCATGGTAGGCGGCCGCCAGTCCCATGGCGCCCGCCCCGATGATGGCGACGCGGGCCATGCTCAGAACTCCAGAACCACGCTGGAATAGACCGGGTCGCGGAACGTCTCGCGCAGTCCTTCGAGGATCGGCGTCGATTTCACGCCGAACAGGCGCGGCCAGTCGATCACCTCGAAGGTCTCGGGCACCACCAGCGCGGCGAGCTGGCTCACGGTGAAGGGCGGATTGGAATCCACCATCGCGTAGAGTTGCAGCAGCGTGCGGAACAGGCCGTAGGGAATGCGGACGATGGCCGCCTTTGCGCCGCTCGCTTCCTTCAGGGCACGGATCAGGTCGATGTAGGCGATCTGCTCCTGGCCGGAGATGTTGAACACCTGGCCCGGCCGCGGCTCGGCGATGCAGGCGGCGATGATGTTGCAGAAGTCGCCGACATAGAGCGGCTGGCGCAGGTACCGGCCATGCCCCGGGATCGGAAAGACCGGCGTGCGCGCCATGAAGCGGGCCAGCCAGCCCAGATGCTTGCGGTCGAACCAGCCGTACATCAGCGTCGGCCGCAGCACGCAGGTCGGGATGCCGCTGTCGAGGACGAGTTTCTCCTGCGCCTTCTTGGACTCGGTGTAGAAATCGTGCGCCAGCGAGTTCACCACCGATGAGCTGATGTGGACGATCTGCCCGACGCCGTGCCGCCGCGCGGCCTCGAGCACCCGTTCCGTCGCCACCACGTTGTTGGCGGTGAACGGCGCCTCGGTGAGCGCGGCGATCTGGGCGTGACAAAGGACGAGGGTTCCGGCACCGGCCAGAGCCTCCTGCCAGCCGTCATCCGTGGCGAGATCGGCCTCCACCAGGCGGACGTCGGGATGGAGTTTCTTGAAGATCGCGTTGTTGGCGGGATGCTTGTCGATCCCGATCAGCGGCCCCATCCCGCGCGCCTTCAGGCGGGGGATAAGATTCTGCCCGGCGAGGCCAGCCGCGCCGGTGATCACGATGGGGCGGGTGTCCGGCATCTAGATTTCTCCGGCAGCAAGCGACCGCCCGCGGCAGATCATCGAGTGTGCAATTTTCGGCGATTTACGGCGAGGGGCCGGAGAAGAGCGCACCGGAGGATCGATTTCACAACGCCGATTGGAAGGGCGGGTTGGCTGGGGGACCTGGATTCGAACCAAGACTAACCGGGTCAGAGCCAGTTGTTCTACCGTTAAACTATCCCCCAAGGACCCTTCGGACCTCGCGCGCCGGACGATTTAGCGATGACGGACCGGATTGGCAAGCGGGGCCTCGCCGTGCGCGAAATCCTCGGTTAGCATCCTCCGAAGAAAAGAGTTGTGAATGACCGGGGAAACCACACTCAGGGGAGGCTGGCACAGCGGTCGATTTGCGCACACTTTCGCTGCCATTGATCTCGGCACCAACAATTGCCGGCTCCTGGTGGCGAAGGCATCGGTCGAGGGTTTTGAGGTGATCGATGCCTATTCTCGCCCCGTCAGGCTGGGCGAGGGGGTGGCGCTGAGCGGCTCGCTCTGCGGTGAAGCCATCGAACGCACGCTGCATGCGCTGGGCGTCTGCGCGTCCAAGATCGAGCGCAATCGCGTCACCCGCGCCCGTCACATTGCCACCGAGGCCTGTCGCCGCGCCTGCAACGGCGAGGATTTCCTCGGCATGGTGAAAGCCCGAACCGGTCTCAGCTTCGACCTGATCCCGCCGGCCGAGGAGGCGAGGCTGGCGCTCGCGAGCTGCGAGAACCTGCTCGATCCCGAGATTCCCTATGGCCTGCTGATCGACATCGGCGGCGGTTCGACCGAAGTGAGCTGGATCCGCGTGATTCCGCGCGACGGTCGGCTGGGCGGGGCGAAGACCGAGCTGATCGGCATGACCTCGGTGCCGTGGGGTGTCGTGACGCTCACGGAATCCTGCACCAGCGGCCAGCCCCGCGAGCGGCCGCTGACCCGCGCCTGCTACGACGACATGGTCGAGCGCATCCGCGCCGACCTGCGGCCGTTCTGTGCCCTGCACCAGATCGGGCCGGCGATCGCGCGCGGCGAGGTCCAGCTGATCGGCGCTTCAGGCACCGTGACGACTGTTAGTGCCCACCATCTCGGCCTGAAGCGCTATAACCGCACCATGGTCGACGGTTCGCGGATCGGCCGAGAGGAAGTTTTGCGTATCTGTGACGAGCTTTCGGTAATGTCGGTCGACCAGCTTACCCATCTGCCCTGCATCGGCGACGACCGGGCCGACCTCGCTTTGGCCGGCGGGGCGATCCTCGAGGCGGTATGCCGCCAGTGGGCGGCGCCGGTCATTCGGGTGGCTGATCGCGGCCTGCGCGAGGGCGTGCTGATGGACCTGATGCGCCAGGCCGACCGCGACGCCGACCAGCTCTGCCGCCGGGGCAACTGACCATGGCCAAGGACAAGAAGGGCAGCCTGCCCACGGGTCGGCGCGCCACGGTGCGTGTGAAGACGGCGCGCGGCCGCACGGTGTCGTCGCAGCGCTGGCTGCAGCGCCAGCTCAACGATCCCTATGTCGAGGAAGCCAAGAAGCGCGGCTATCGCTCGCGCGCGGCCTTCAAGCTGCTGCAGATCGACGACCAGTTCAAAATCCTGAAGCCCGGGGCGCGCATCATCGATCTGGGCGCCGCGCCGGGCGGATGGACGCAGGTTTCCGTCGAGCGCGTCAGCTCGGGCAAGAACCAGGGCGTGGTGATCGGCATCGACCTGACGCCGGTCGAGCCGATCGCCGGCGCCACGGTGCTGGCCAAGGATTTCTACGACGACGATGCGCCGGCGCTGCTCACGGAGCTTCTGGGCGGGCCGGCGGACGTCGTCATGAGCGACATGGCGGCCGCGGCGACCGGGGAAACCCAGGTCGACCATATGCGCATCATGGGGCTGGCCGAGGCCGCGCACGACTTCGCACGCGAGATCCTGAAGCCCGGCGGCGCCTTCGTGGCCAAGGTGCTGCGCGGCGGCACCGAGCGGACGCTGCTCGACCGGCTGAAGCGGGATTTCGAGAAGGTGCGCCATTTCAAGCCGGAGGCCAGCCGGGCCGATTCGGCGGAGATGTATGTCGTGGGGACGGGCTTTCGCGGCTAGGCTTTCCGACCGTGCACGCGCCGGGGGGGCTTGCTGACGATCGCGGCAATCCTCCCAACTACGGGGCGAGCATTATCTGCTGCACTTCGCGCTGCCGAACTTCTATTTCCAGCACACTGCCGCCAACGCAATCTTGCGCCAGTGGGGCGTCGAAATCGGGAAACGCGATTTCCTGGGCGCGGCTTAGGGCCTCTTGTGCATAACCGCCCCGCGTCTGCGCACTTGGCTTGTGCGCGGCGGTGTGTATAAAGGCTCGCCAACCCGGCGGCCCTCTCCGAGGGCCGCCGTTTTCATTTCTCCTTCCAGGAGGTTGGTATGCAGATTCAGGAAGCGCTCACCTTCGATGACGTCCTCCTGAAGCCTGCTGCCTCGTCGGTGCTGCCCGGACAGACCGACACCCGCACACGCCTCACGCGCACCATCGAACTCAACATCCCGCTGATGTCGGCGGCGATGGACACGGTCACGGAAGCCGGCATGGCGATCGCCATGGCCCAGGCCGGCGGCATCGGCGTCATCCACAAGAACCTCGATGCCGAGGCGCAGGCCAACGAGGTCCGCCGGGTCAAGAAGTTCGAAAGCGGCATGGTGGTGAACCCCGTCACCATCCATCCCGACCAGACGCTGGCCGATGCGCTGGCCCTGATGGAAGCCAACCAGATCTCCGGCATTCCGGTGGTCGAGCGCAGCGGCAAGCTGGCGGGTATCCTGACCAACCGCGACGTGCGCTTCGCGACCGAGAGCGGCACGCCCGTCAGCGCGCTGATGACCAAGGAAAGACTGGTCACCGTGCGCGAGGGCGCGACCCGGGAGGAGGCCAAGCGCCTCCTGCACCAGTATCGCATCGAGAAGCTGCTGGTCGTCGACGATGCCTATCGCTGCATCGGCCTGATCACCGTCAAGGACATCGAGAAGGCCAACAAGTTCCCCGGCGCCAGCAAGGACGAGAAGGGCCGCCTGCGCACCGCCGCGGCGACCGGTGTGGGCGAGGACGGGCTGCGCCGCGCGCAGCTGCTGATCGACGCCGATGTCGACGTGATCGTGGTCGATACCGCGCACGGCCATTCGCGCGGCGTGCTCGAGGCCGTGACGCAGGTGAAGAAGCTCAGCAACTACACCCAGGTCATGGCGGGCAACGTCGCCACGCGAGAGGGCGCCCAGGCGCTGATCGATGCCGGCGCCGACGCCGTGAAGATCGGCATCGGCCCGGGCTCGATCTGCACCACCCGCATGGTGGCGGGCGTCGGCGTGCCGCAGCTCACCGCGATCATGGAGGCCGCCGAAGCCTGCCGCGCCGCGGGCGTGCCCGCGATCGGCGATGGCGGCATCAAGTATTCCGGCGATCTCGCCAAGGCGATCGCCGCCGGCGCCGACTGCGCCATGATCGGCTCGCTGCTGGCCGGCACCGACGAGGCGCCGGGCGAGGTGATCCTCTACCAGGGCCGGTCCTACAAGTCGTACCGCGGCATGGGTTCGATCGGCGCCATGGCGCGCGGCTCGGCCGACCGCTACTTCCAGCAGGAAGTGCAGAGCACGCTGAAGCTGGTGCCCGAGGGCATCGAGGGCCGCGTGCCCTACAAGGGCGCGGTCGGCAGCATCCTGCACCAGCTGGTCGGCGGCCTGCGCGCCGCCATGGGCTACACCGGCAACGGCACGATCCGCGACATGCAGAGCAATTGCCAGTTCCTGCGCATCACCGGCTCGGGCCTGCGCGAGAGCCACGTGCACGACGTCGAGATCATGCGCGAGGCGCCGAACTATCGCGGCGGCATGTAGGGCCGCAGCGCCTCCGCGATCCGCTCCGCCGCGATCCGGTGGCCGAGCGGGCCGGGATGCGATGACCTGAACATCACGGCATAACCGTCACGCTTCACGGCCGCGTCTATCGCGTCGAACAGGTCGAGCGCGCCGAAACCGGCCGCGCGGGCGCAGTCCAGCACCACGGCCGAAAGGCGGCGCTGTTCGCGCGCATACTCGGCGTCCTTCCAGACATAGGGATCGTACTCGGCGACCACGAGCGTCGGTACCTTCAGCGCGGCCAGCCGCTTCAGCAGCGGACAGGCCATCGCCTCGCCGGTGCCGCGCGGCAGCACACGGGCATGGTCGATCGACCATTCGTACTGCCAGCCCTTGTGGCGCAGGATCGTGTCGACCAGCACCGACCAGCCGTACAGCCGCTGCCAGAGGTCGAGCGTCGTGGCGGGTGGCGGCGAGGGCGGCACGGGGACGTTGCGCAACGCGAGTTCGCCTGCGACCGGCTCGAAGTATGGCTTCTCCGCACCCCAGACGCGCTTCATCTCGGCTCGCCGCAGATCGTCGGCGATGAACACGAGCACCAGAGCGGCGGGCTTGATCTCGGGGACCAGCTTCTCGGCGCGCAGCACGGTCTGGTCGAGCCCGTAGCCGCTCACGCCGGCATTGATCGTGCGGCGGCCGATCAGTGGCTGCAGCAGCGCCGCCCAGGTCTCGCCGTCGCTCACCTCGTCGCCATGGGCGTAGGAATCGCCGACGGCCAGCACCGGCGGTTCGGCCAGCACCGCGCCGGGCGGGGCGGGCGTGAGCCGATGGCCGTGGAGATCGTAGGTGACGCCCTCGGCGCTGAAGCCCGGCCGCAGCACGAAGCCCAGCTCGCTGTCGCGCTTCAGCCGTCCGGCGCCGGCGCTCAGCGTCGCCTGGCGTTCCTTGAGGATGATGTTCGACCAGTCGAGCAGCGCGGCCGGTCCGCGCCACAGCCGGCAGCCCAACTCGAGCAGGAGCAGCCCGACCAGCAGCGAGCAGAGGACCAGCGCCGCGCGGCCCAGCACCTCAGTTGCCCTTGAGCCCGAGCGCGTCCGCGACCAGCCGCGCGATCAGCGCATTGCCGGCGGCGTTCATGTGCCACAGCACGTAGAGATCGCGCGGCCGCGGCGTGGCGGCGAGCGCCTCGTAGCTGTCGAGCGTCGCCAGGCCGTTCTTCTTGCCGCAGGCCAGCAGATCCGCCGTCATGCGGCGCTGCTCGGCCGCGAAGGCGGGGTCGTCCCACACCACGGGATCGTACTCGGCGACCAGCAGGATCTTCGAGCCGCCGCTCTTCTGAAGTTCGGCGAGCCGCGCCGTCAGCAGGCAGGACAGGCGCTCGCCGGTGCCGCGCGGATGGACGCGGATGTGATCGCCGTACCAGTCGTGCAGCAGGTCGAGGCGCCGCAGGATGAAGTCGAAGGTGAAGGAATAGCCCAGTGTCTTCTGCCAGAAGCTGAGCGTCGCCTGGGCCGGCGCGCGCGGCGGGACAGGCACGTTGCGCAGGCTGAGCCCGTCGCCCTCGGGCACGAAGTAGGGCTTGTCGGCGCTCCACAGGCGCCGCATCTCGGTGCGGCGGATGTCGTCGGCGATGAAGGCGACGACGATCGCCTCGGGCCGGTAGAGCGGCGCCAGCGCTTCGGTGCGCAGCACGATCTGGTCGAAGCCGTAGCCGCTCACGCCCGCGTTCAGCACGCGCCGGCCGGTCAGCCGCTGCAGGTCGGCCGGCCAGGTCTCGCTGTCGCTCACTTCCTCGCCGAAGGTGAAGGAATCGCCCACCGCGAGGATCGGCGCGCGGCCATCGGCCGGCGCCGGTCCGGTGCGGCGCAGGCCGTTCCCCTCGATGGTGATGCCGGCGGTCGCGTAGCCGGCGCGCGGCACGTAGCCCAGCCGCTCGTCATGGACCGTGCGGCCGACGTCGCGATCGGCCAGCACCTTGCGCGCATCGAGCACGAAGTTCGGCCAGGCGAACAGCCAGCTCCACGTCGAGGCGCGCAGCCCGAGCTCAAGCAGGCCCAGTCCCACGACGAGGGAGACGAGGACGAGGGCGATGCGGCGGAAGAGCTCGGAGCGGGGACGTTGCGCGTCGGGCGTATTCATCGTAGCGGCATGCTTTGCAAGGGAGACAGACGTGACACCGGGCGCGCGGGTGGCCGCCACCATAGAACTCCTCGACGAAATCGTCAGCCATACCGAGCGGCCGGCCGACCTCGTCGCCAATGCCTATTTCCGTTCGCGCCGCTACATCGGCAGCGGCGATCGCCGGTCCGTGTCCGAGCGCGTCTGGAGCATCCTGCGCCGCTACGGCCAGCTGGCCTGGTGGCTGGAGCGCACGCGCCACCCCCACCGCGGCACGCGCGCCATCGTGGCCGCCGACCTGATGCTGGTCGAAGGGCTCGACATGGCGGGAATGCAGAGCCTGTTCGACGGCGGCAGCTACCGGCCGATGCCGCTGGACGAGGCCGAGTATCGCGCCCTGCGCCAGATGGAAGGTCATTCGCTGCCCCATCCCGAGCAACCCGACTGGGTTCGGCTCAACGTCCAGGAATGGGTCGCGCCGCATTTCCGCGAAGCCTATGGCGAGAGCTGGGGCCGCGAGATCGCCGCGCTGGACACGCCGCCGCCGGTCGACCTGCGCGTCAACCGCCTGAAGGCGGATGTCGGGCAGGCCCGCGAGATGCTGGCGCGCGAGGGCATCGACACCGAGCCGATGCGCTACGCCACCGACGGCCTGCGCCTGCGCCGTCGCCTGTCGGTCGTGAAGGGGCAGGCGTTCCAGAACGGCCTGGTCGAGATCCAGGACGAGGGCTCGCAGCTCGTGGCCGCTCTGGTCGATGCGCAACCCGGCATGCAGATCGCCGACTATTGCGCCGGCGCCGGCGGCAAGACGCTGGCGATGGCGGCGCGCATGAACAACAAGGGCCGCGTCGTGGCCATGGACGTCTACGAATCGCGCCTCGACCGCTCGGCCCAGCGCTTGCGTCGCGCCGGCGCGCACAATGTCGAACGGCGGGCCATCGACGCGGACAATCGCAAATGGCTGAAGCGCCAGGCCGGCGCCTTCGACCGCGTGCTGGTCGACGCGCCCTGTACCGGCACGGGCACCTGGCGGCGCAATCCCGACGGCCGCTGGACGCTGCGGCCCGAGGATCTCGCCGAGCTGGTGCCGAAGCAGGCGGCCATCCTCGACGCCGCCGCCAAGCTGGTGAAGCCGGGCGGCGGCCTGATCTACGCCACCTGCTCGGTGCTGCCGGCGGAGAACGAGAAGCAGATCGCCTCCTTCCTCGAGCGCAACGACGCGTTCGAAGTCGTGCCGGTGGGCTCCCTGTGGCGCGACGTGCTGTCGAGCGAGCCGCCGCCCGAGCTGGAGAGCGGCCCGTACCTGCGCCTGTCGCCGCTTAAGCACGGTACCGACGGCTTCTTCGCCGCCGCCCTGGTGCGCAAGGCCGCGGCCAAGCCTGTGCCGGCGACCGTGCCCGCGCCCGAAGCCGGCGCCGAAGGGGCGACGGAGGAAGCAGCACAGAACGAAGCTTCGGAGGCCGCACCGGACGAGGCTGCGGAGGCCGTACCGGACTCGGTATCGGAGGCAGTACCGACCTCTGCCTCGGACGCCGCAGCGAACGCGGCTCCGCAGGCCGCACCGGACTCAGCCTCTGAGGCTGCGCCGGCCTCGGAGGACGTACCGGCCTCGTCCCCGGAGGCCGCTCCTGAGGCTCCCAACGCTCCCGAGAAGCCCGAGGGGCCGCGCGAGCCGGCGGCATGATCCGCATCCGTCGGGCCGCCCGGCAGGACGCCGCGGCGATCGGGCGGGTCCATGTCGAGACCTGGCAGGCGACCTATGCCGGCCTGCTGCCCGACTCGATGCTGGTCGCCATGTCGGACGTGCGCCAGTCGGCCTGGTGGTCGCAGCTCCTGCAGGACCCCGCCGAGGCGCGCGGCGTCTTCGTGGCCGACGACGCGGAAATGGGCGTCGTGGGCTTCGGCAGCTGCGGCCCGCTGCGCGACCCGCCGGACGGGCTGCCCGAGGGGCTCGACGGCCGCGAGATCCGGGTGGGCGAGGTCTACACGCTCTACGTCGAGCCCGATTTCCAGAACCAGGGGCTGGGGCGCCGCCTGCTCGACGCGCTGTTCCGCCAGCTCAAGGCCGACCGCTGCGACACGGCGGTCCTGTGGATGCTGGCCCGGAACCCGACCCGCTTCTTCTACGAGGGGCTGGGCGGGGAGCGGGTGGGCGAGCGCACCGACACGATGGGCGGCACCGACGTCGACGAGATCGCCTACGCCTGGCGCACCCTCGGCGCCCCGCTGATCCGGCGGAAGCTGGCGGCGGACGACTGAGCGCCCCCGGCGACAGTCTTCCCGCTCCAAACCACCCGCACCACCTCATTCTGAGGAGCCACCCGCACCACCTCATCCTGAGGAGGCTGCGAAGCAGCCGTCTCGAAGGATGGGCTGCACACACCGCGCCGGTTGCCCATCCTTCGAGACGCACGCCTGCGGCGCGCTCCTCAGGATGAGGGCCTTGGTGTGACCTCGGACCTGTTCGAATTCGCCCCGATCCCAGCCATCCACACCGCCGCAGTTGCCGCCCCGGCCGGTCACGCTTATATCGCCCCATGACCGACCGTTTGCTGATCGTCGATTTCGGTTCCCAGGTTACCCAGCTGATCGCCCGCCGCGTGCGCGAAGCCGGGGTTTACTGTGAAATCCTGCCCTTCCAGTCCGTCGATGACGCGAAGATCAAGGCCTTCGACCCGAGGGGCATCATCCTCTCCGGCGGTCCGGCCTCGGTGACCGAGGGCCAGTCGCCCGCCGCCCATCCCGCCATCTTCAAGGCCGACGTGCCGGTGCTGGGCATCTGCTACGGCGAGCAGACCATGGCCAAGGAGCTGGGCGGCTCGGTCGAGAGCGGCCACCACCGCGAGTTCGGCCGCGCCGAGGTCGAGATCAAGGCCTCGACCCGCCTGTTCGAGGGCGTCTGGCAGCCCGGCGACCGCAAGCAGGTCTGGATGAGCCACGGCGACCGCGTGACGAAGCTGCCGGCCGGCTTCTCCGTCGTCGCCACCAGCGAGAACGCGCCCTTCGCCGCCATCGCCGACGAGAGCCGCGGCTATTACGGCGTGCAGTTCCACCCCGAGGTGATGCACACGCCCGACGGCGCCAAGCTCCTGCGCAACTTCGCCCTGAACATCGCCGGCGCCAAAGGCGACTGGACGATGGCCGCGTTCCGCGAGCGCGCCATCGCCCAGGTCCGCGCCCAGGTGGGCAAGGGCAAGGTGATCTGCGGCCTCTCCGGCGGCGTCGATTCCTCGGTCGTGGCGGTGCTGCTGCACGAGGCGATCGGCGACCAGCTCCAGTGCGTGTTCGTCGACCACGGCCTCTTGCGCAAGGACGAGGGCGAGCAGGTCGTCCGCCTGTTCCGCGACCACTACAACATCCCGCTGATCCACGCCGACGCCTCGGAGACCTTCCTGAAGGCGCTGGCGGGCGTCAGCGACCCGGAGAAGAAGCGCAAGACGATCGGCGCGCTGTTCATCGACGTCTTCGAGGCCGAGGCCAAGAAGATCGGCGGCGCGGCGTTCCTGGCCCAGGGCACGCTCTATCCCGACGTGATCGAATCGGTGTCCTTCACCGGCGGACCGTCGGTCACGATCAAGAGCCACCACAATGTCGGCGGCCTCCCGGCCCGCATGAACATGAAGCTGGTCGAGCCGTTGCGCGAGCTCTTCAAGGACGAGGTGAGGGCGCTCGGTCGCGAGCTGGGCCTCCCGGCCGACCTGGTGAACCGCCATCCGTTCCCCGGCCCGGGCCTCGCCATTCGCATCCCCGGCGACATCACCAAGGAGAAGCTCGACCTGCTGCGTGAGGTCGACGCCGTCTATCTCGACGAGATCCGCAAGGCCGGCCTCTACGACGAGATCTGGCAGGCCTTTGCCGTCCTGCTGCCCGTCCGCACCGTCGGCGTGATGGGCGACGGCCGCACCTACGACCAGGCCTGCGCCCTCAGGGCCGTCACCTCGACCGACGGCATGACCGCCGACTACTACCCCTTCGACCACGCCTTCCTCGGCCGCGTCGCCAACCGCATCATCAACGAATGCCGCGGCGTGAACCGGGTGACGTACGACATCACCAGCAAGCCGCCGGGGACGATCGAGTGGGAGTGACTGTCGCACAGACTTGTATCTTGTCTCTGGTCGGGGCCACCCCACCAGCTGCTAGCAATGATGCCAAATAGTCCGTCGACTGCCGACCGCGTTGTTTCCCTAGGGCCTGGATTGATCTCCATCCCGGAGCGACTACTTCTTGCTCATGCTCGCGGCGAGGTCTTGTTCATCTGCGGGGCTGGCGTATCTCTACCCGCGACGTTGCCGGACTTTCGTCAACTAGTCCTTGACGTTTACAAGGTCCTCGATAGTGGCGCGCATGCTGTCCTTTCACAAATTCCAAGCGGCATCTGCAATCAATGGGAGGTGGACACTAGATCCTTAACCGACCGGCAGAGCGCGGAGGTCCGACGCTTTATTGCTGGAGACTACGATGTCGTGCTTGGAATGCTCGAGCGGCGATTGGACGATCCACCGCATGGGAATAGTCGAGTTAGAAATGAGGTTGCACAGCGTCTTCGGCAAGCTGGCGTTAGACCTGCGTCGCTCCATCGCGCATTGGTACGGTTGGCCGATCGTGGCGGCACAACAACGATCGTGACGACGAACTTTGACTTATTACTCGAAGAAGCTGCCAAAAGAATTGGTGTGCGACTCCAGGCGTATTCGTTAGGCTCAATTCCTCGCCCTACTCATAGAAACGACTTCTCGGGCGTGCTCCACATTCACGGGGCATTGGATAAATCCGCGGGTCGACACTCAGAATTGGTGCTGTCGGACCGAGACTTCGGGGAATACTATCTCCGACGACGCGTAGTGCCTGAATTCATCTACGACGCTGCGCGCTTGTTTAATTTAGTTCTTGTAGGCTACAGCGCAAATGATCCTCCTATGCGCTATCTATTAAATGCGGTCGCTGCAGATGGGTCGCGTTTTAGTGATCTGAAGGAAAGATTCACTTTTTTTGGGACGAGCGCTCCAGATTCTGTTGCTCTGGAAGATTGGAAGGCGCGCGGTATCACTCCGATACACTATGATGCACAGAACAGTCACTCCATGCTGCTTGCGACTTTGGAGAAATGGGCGACGTTTTCTGCAACGAATGGCAATCAAAACAAGATAAATGGGGAGATTCGCAGGATCGTCAAAACGAATAGATCAGTAGCTCGCGAGGCTGACCGGGATTTGTTCGATCACTTTATAAGAAGAAGCAACGACAGTGAGAGGGTCCGCATCTCTAAGCTGGCTTCAGACGCGAGTGCGAGCCTGGATTGGCTTGACGCCATTACGCGCGTTGGAGCCGAAGCAGAGCGTGTTCGGGCTTAGCGATGTTGCCGTCAACGCCTCTGGATGACAAAGACCGAGCGCTGCTGCGGTCGGTAGTTGTCTTCCTCGAAAAGCGGATGGCAGATCAAAGCACCGTCGAGTGGGCTTTGGGTCTAACGCCGGCGCAGCGAATTGAACGTGCGGCTGTCGATCACGTATTGAACTGGCCAGGGACCACACTACTGGAGGAACCTTGGGCGCGAGCTTGGCGTCTCATTGAAGAAAGCTGGGCCAACGAACGCCCCGAAGACCGAGGGATGGGAATATTTTCCATTCGTAAACGTCTGTCGTCTGGAGAGCGATCTGGCTCACTTATCGCGGCGCTGATTGCGCTCATTGAACCACATCTAAAGATAGAACCGATCGATCCGGTACGATGGAAATTCGTCAAGAAGCCGCGCCGCCCGAAGACCGTCGACGATCTGCTATCTGCTAGTCTCACTAGTGGAGAGCTGATTGATCTCAAAGCTCTAGAACTCGACAAATTGTCAGATATTCAGTTTCTCACGTCTTTGGAGAGTGCGCTGGAGGCGGCGGTCAATCGCGGAATTGAAATCGGCCGTGATTTGGGTTGGGACGGTGAAAGAGCTTTCTGGAGGCTCGGTTTTCTTAATCGGGTTTATTACACACAGCCAACCAAAAGGGGGCGGGAGCATGAGCCCGATGCACATCATCGTGGGATTGCCCCATCTACCAAGCTCCTTTCGGCGGTTGTCACACGCATCGCTGACGTTGAGCGGTCATTCGCACAATCGATAATTGCAAGGTGGCGGCTTACGCAGGGTTCAATCTACGTCCGTCTGTATGCTGCGATGGCTCGGCGCGACGATCTGGTTGGACCAGCGGACGTGGCTGCATTCTTAGCAGGGCTCGATACTCGACAGTTCTGGGACATAGGTTCGTTTCCGGAAATCGCAGAGTTGCGAGCCGTTAGATTTCGCGAAATAAACGCTAAGGCCCAGTCGCAGATAGTTCATCGAATTCGGAAGGGACCGCCACGAAGTTTCTGGCCAAAAAAGATGGATGCCGACAAACTTCTAGATGCTAGGCAGTTCTGGATTTTGCGGGAGCTCAGGCGGATCACGATCGCGGGTGGCGTGCTCCCACGGGAAATTGCGGCGTGGATAGAAGAGCAGATCATTCAGGTGCCCGATTTGGCGGCGATGACGAGCGAGGAGGGATTTCCTGAAGGCGTTATTGTTAGGGCTCGAGAACCGAATCCGGACCACCGCCTTGATGTTGAGAGTGGGTTTGAGCGGCTGAGGACCTTGCAATCGGCCTTGTCTCAGTCAAGTGACGGTTGGGATGATCCTGCTAGCCGAGCGAACGACTGGATGAGGACAACAGGCAACGCAGCATTAGTGCTCGACGATCTGGAGAAATCTGAAAATCGAGACTTTTCCCATGTGTGGGAGCGCTTTGGCTGGGCGCATCGCCAAGATCAATTGCCGGCTTCGGACTTGTCGCCTGAGTATCTTCGGGTTCAATCAATTCGAGTTTTAAGACTATTTCAGTTATTAGATGACAAAACACTTATCGCTGCCATCGAAGGGATTAGTGCTTGGCTCGATGCATGGCAAAAGCAAGTCGTGGCGTCGCCAGAAGGGTATGAGTTTTGGTTTAGAGTTTGGCCTTTGGCGGTTCGCGTAACCAACAGCCAAATGTTGAAACGCGACGACGATCGAAGCCTTTCTGGCTTGTTGGAAGACAAGAACGAAGAGCTGGGGCGACTTGACACTCTAAATAATCCGGCGGCGAGGTTGGTAAGTGTGTTTTTGGCGGCGTGCCCTTCGCTCAAGAAGCGCGACAATCCTTTCTTGAGCGGGACCCCGCTACGTCAGATGCGCGATGCCGCTGTCAACGCTCCGGGACCTAGCGGGCTGATTGTCAAACATAGGCTACTTGAAGGATTGGAATACTTTCTAAGTGCCGATCCGGATTGGGCACGTGCTCGTCTCATCGAACCGCTGCTTCACAACAACGAAGAGGCCCCTGCGCTCTGGCATGCAATCGCTAGGAGAACCCACTTCACCGAAGTATTGAAACTTATTGGTTCTGCTATGGCGGAACGAGCTACGGATTCGCGCCTTGGCAGAGATGAGCGCCGGATGCTTGTGTTCAGCTTGGTTGTTGAAACTTTGCATGCCTTAAGAGAACGACGGATCGCTGCAGTATCGAACGAACGTATACAGCAAATGCTCCGGTCCATCGACGACGAGACTCGGGCGTCTGCCGCAGGTGCCGTTCAGCAGTTTGTGCAAGAGCTTTCGAAAGAGGAAGCGAGGAATAACATCCCACAACCTTCGGCCGCTGAGTTGTTTCGAACTGCGGCCTCTCCGTTTCTAGAACATGTCTGGCCCCAAGAGCGATCATTGGCTACTTCAGGGGTCAGCAAGGCATTTTCTGACCTCCCTGCTACTTCTCGTGAAGCGTTTGCGGAGGCAGTTCATTCTATTGAACGCTTTCTGGTTCCCTTCGATTGTTGGTCTTTGTTGGACTACGGATTGTATGGCGACGAAGGACAAGGCGAGGGCAAGAAGCCCAAACTCGAACTGATTGACGACAAAGCAAAGGCGAAAGGACTGTTGCGTTTGCTCGACCTAACAATTGGTTCAGGTGAACGTGCCGTTATTCCCCATGACCTTACAGATGCGTTGGACCAAATCCGCTCGTGCGATCAAACCCTTGCTGCAACCTCGGAATTCAAGCGCCTTGAGACGGCTGCACGCCGTTAGGTTCGATGTTTGATTCTGAGGGAACTGAAGGACAATCGTCCGCAACACCGTGACGCGGCTGTGGCTTGCATTGCCGGCTCTTTCCCGCCAGCAACGCCCCCATGATTCGTCTCGACAACATCAGCAAGCAGAACGGCCATCGGATCCTGTTTATCGACGCGTCGATGGGCCTCCAGAAGGGCGAGAAAGCGGGGCTGGTCGGGCCCAATGGTGCCAGCAAGACGACGTTTTTCCGCATGATCGCCGACCGGGAGCAGCCCGACGATGGCCAGGTGGCGATCGATCCGGGCATGATCATCGGCTAGTTCAGCCGGGATGCCGGCGAAACGCCCGGCAAGAGCGCGGCGCGGCGGCGCCCTGCTAAGATACTGACCTCATCCGGGAGACGCCCAGGCCATGCCCAAGACAGTGCTGTATGCCGAAAAGCTCTACGACAACGACAAGGTCGAGCGCGAGGTGTTCGGGTCTGACGTGCGTGTGGTGTGGCGCGACGTCTCGGACCTGTCGCAGCTCGAGGATAAGGACTGCGCGGACGTCGACGGCCTGATGTCGCTGCGGCTCGGGATGACCGCCGAGCATTTCGCCAAGTTCCCCAAGCTCGCCTGCGTCGTGCGCATGGGCGTGGGCTACGACAAGATCGATCGCAAGGCCGCCGCGGCGCGCAACGTCATGGTGTGCAACGTGCCGGATTACGGCACCACCGAGGTCGCCGACCATGCGCTGGCGCTCGCCCTGTCGCTTCGCCGCGGCATCGCGCTCCACCTCGAGGCGCAGCGGCGGCCGCAGCCCGCGCCGTGGCGGTACATCGGCGATCCGCTGCTGCGGCGCAACGGCGTGCAGACCTTCGGCATCGTCGGCCTCGGTCGCATCGGCACGGCGGCGGCGCTGCGGGCCAAGGCCTTCCAGTTCCGTGTCGTCGTCTACGATCCCTACATGCCGAACGGCACCGAGCTCGGCGTCGGCGTCGAGCGCGTGACCTCGCTCGAGGCGCTGATGGAGCAGACCGACACGCTGTCGATCCACGCGCCGCTCACGCTGGAAACGCGCGGGATGATCTCGCGCGCGATGCTTGAGCGCATGCCCAGGGGCGGCGTGGTGGTCAGCACGGCGCGCGGGCCGATCTGCGATGTCGAGGCGCTGGCCGATCTGCTGAAGCACGGGCATCTCGCCGGTGTCGGGCTCGACGTGCTGCCGGTGGAGCCGCCGGTCGAGCCCATCCCCGAGCTGCTGCGCGCCTATCGCGCGCGCGAGCCGTGGTGCGAGGGGCGCCTGATCATCACGCCACACTCGGCCTTCTTCACGCCCGAGGCGTGGGACGACATAAGGCTGAAATCGGCCGAGACCATGCGCGCCGCGATGGTCGGCCCGCGCCCGCAGAACGTCATCACGCCTGACATGTTTTGACCACCCGATCCGGCCGCAAATGACCGCATGGAAAGGTATCTGTTTGCCTGCGGAGGCTCTTAGCCCGCCCCATCAGGTCCGGCGCCGGGACGGAAGCCGACGGACGAGCGATTTGATCTGCCGCCAGAGCGGCGACAGCACGCGGCTGGTCAAGGGGATCGCCAGCAGCCCGATTACGAGTCCGGCCACGCCGAAGCCGGCGGCTTCCACGGCCCAGGCGACGACCGGCTTGGCCACGGGAACGGCGCGCGCGACGGCGGCGCCGGCGCCGTGCAGCATATGCGTCGGTCCGCCAAGGCCATAGGCGTCGAGGCCGTGCAGGATGATGCCGCCGCCGACCCAGATCATCGCCGCCGTGCCGATCGCCGCGAGCGCCTTCAGGAGATGCGGCATGGCCCGCACGATCGCGCGGCCCGTGACGCGCAACGGCGCGGCAAGCGCCGAGGCCGGCGACAGGCGGGCCAGCGCCAGGCCGAAATCGTCCGCTTTGACGATCAGGGCGACGGCGCCGTAGACCGAAGCGGTGATGCCGACGGCCACGACGGCGAGGATGATCGCCTGTTTGAGCCAGCCGCCCGCCGGCAGGGCGGCCAGCGTGATCGCCATGATCTCGGCCGAGAGGATGAAGTCGGTCTTGATGGCGCTCGCGATCTTCTGATCCTCGACGGTCCGCGCATCGAGGGCGACCGGCTCGATCGTCGCCTCGTGAGCCTGCGCCGCGTGCGGGAAAGCGACTTCGTAGAGCTTCTCCGCGCCTTCGTAGCAGAGATACGCCCCGCCGATCATCAGAAGCGGCGTGATCGCCCCGGGCAGCAGGAGGCTCAGGGCCAGCGCCGCGGGGAGGAGGATCAGGAGCTTGTTGCGCAGCGAGCCGAGCGCGATCCGGCCGATGATCGGCAGCTCGCGCGCCGGGCTGAAGTCGGTGACGTAACGCGGGGTGACGGCCGTGTCGTCGATGACCACGCCGGCCGCCTTGACGCCGGCCTTTGCCGACTGTCCCGCGATGTCGTCGATCGAGGCGGCGGCCATCTTCGCCAGGGACGCGATGTCGTCGAGCAGCGCCACGAGACCGCCGCTCATGGCCGCACCGCACGTCGAAGCGACTGGGGAGAACAGCCCAGGGGGCCCGTCACTGCCATTTCGAGATTTCCTCTTTTGCCAATGCGCCGGCGGGCCGTCCGGGTGAACTTTTAGTTGGGCGATGTCGAAGGCCTGTTCAAGGCAGGGCTGACGACGCTTCGAGGCCTTACGGCGACCCTTCAGTGAACCGGGCAGGGTCAAACGCCGTATCTGCCTACAAGTTCCTCAATGCCCGCCATCCGCAACCTCATCCTCGTCCTCGGCGACCAGCTTACGCCGACCCTCACCAGCCTCGCCGGCGGCGATCCGGTGCGGGACCGCGTGCTCATGGCGGAGCTGGGGGACGAGGCGGGCTATGTGCGGCATCACAGGAAGAAGATCGCCTTCCTGTTCTCGGCCATGCGCCATTTCGCGGCGGAGCTGCGCGGGCTCGGCTGGACGGTCGACTATGTGACCCTGGACGATCCCGACAATCGCGGGTCGTTTACCGAGGCGCTCGGCGCGGCGATCGCGCGGCTCCGGCCAGCGCGGGTGGTGGTCACCGAAGCGGGCGAGTGGCGGGTGCGGCAGATGCAGGAGTCCTGGGCGGCGCGCTTTTCGCTGCCGGTGGACATCCTGCCGGACGAGCGCTTCCTGTGTTCGCCCGCGTCGTTCGCCGCCTGGGCCGCGGGCCGCAAGCAGCTGCGCATGGAGTATTTCTATCGCGACATGCGCCGGCGCACCGGGCTGCTGATGGACGGGGACGAGCCCGCAGGCGGGCGCTGGAACTTCGATGCGGAGAACCGCAAGCCCGCCAAGGCCGACCTGTTCATGCCGCGGCCGCGCGGGGTGGCGCCGGATGCGATCACGCGCGAGGTGCTGGCGCTGGTCGAGGCGCGCTTCGGCAATCATTTCGGCGATCTGGAGCCGTTCTGGTTCGCGGTGACGCGGGCCGATGCGGAGGCGGCGTTCGCCGCCTTCGTGGAGACGGCGCTGCCGAAGTTCGGCGACTACCAGGACGCCATGCTGGCGGGCGAGCCGTTCCTCTATCACGCCGTCATCGCGCCCTACCTGAACTGCGGCCTGCTCGATCCGCTGGCTGTCTGCCGGCAGGTCGAGGCAGAGTGGCGCGCCGGGAGGGTGCCGCTGAACGCGGCGGAAGGGTTCATCCGCCAGATCATCGGCTGGCGCGAATATGTCCGCGGGATCTACTGGCTGAAGATGCCGGGCTACGAGCGCAGCAACTTCCTTGGCCATGCGCGGCCGTTGCCGGGCTTCTACTGGACGGGCGAGACGGCGATGGCGTGCGTGCGGGCGGCGGTGACGCAGACCAAGGAGCAGGCCTACGCGCACCATATCCAGCGGCTGATGATCACCGGGAACTTCGCGCTGCTGGCGGGGATCGATCCGCACGAGCTGCACGAATGGTATCTCGCGGTCTATGCCGACGCCTACGAATGGGTCGAGCTGCCCAACACGGTGGGCATGAGCCAGTTCGCCGACGGCGGCCTGCTGGCCTCCAAGCCCTATGCCGCGAGCGGTGCCTATATCGATCGCATGTCGGACTATTGCGACGGCTGCGCCTACGACGTGAAGCAGCGGACGGGCCCGCGCGCCTGTCCCTTCAACGCGCTCTACTGGGATTTCATTTCGAGGCACCGCGACAAGATCGGGCGCAATCCCCGCATGGCGCAGATGGTCCGCACCTACGACAAGTTCCCCGACGCCGAGCGGGCGCGGATCGCCGACAGCGCGGCGGCGTTTCTGGCGGGGCTGTGATGGCGAAGCGCTACACCAAGTCGACATTGCCGGAGAAGATCTGCGCCGCCTGTGGCCGCCCCTTCGCCTGGCGCAAGAAGTGGGCGCGCGACTGGGACCAGGTCAAGACTTGCTCGGAACGCTGCAAGGGCGATCTGCGGCGCAAGGGCCGGGCGTCGTCCACCCCGTCGTCCTGAGAGGCCGATCGGCAATCGACTGAATCAATTCACGCACTTCCCTCATCCTGAGGAGCGCGCCGAAGGTGCGCGTCTCGAAGGATGGGCAACAGGCAAGGCGCGCGCCCCGTTACTTGCCACCTCGTTTTGCGTGTGCCCGAAGGGCCCCGAAGTCGCCTCTGATCAGGGCTTCCTTCTTGGCGCGCGACCAGCCCTTGATTTGCCTTTCGACAGCGATTGCATCCGTGATGTTCAGAAAATGCTCCGACCAAACGATGACCACGGGAAGACGTTTGGCGGTATAGCCTTCGTAAGTGCCGTTGTTGTGCTCCGAAAGACGGCGCTCCACGCCACGCCGCGCCGAGCCGACATAGTAGCTGCCGTCTGAACAGCGAAGTATGTAGACGTGCGCACCGTCTTCGTCGTCCATGGTTTCAGCCAGCTCGAACTTTGCCCATCCTTCGAGACGCGCCGCTCCGCGGCGCTCCTCAGGATGAGGTAAGTATTTGAATCAATTCAATTGATTTCCGGTCGGCCTCCTCGTCATGAGGTCATTGTTGTTTCTCGCTGCTCGGCCACGAAAAAGCCGCCCCGGTTGCCCGGGGCGGCTTCGTCGTCTTCAGCGTCCGGCGTCGCTCAGAGCGAGGCGAGCGCGTCGTTCAGGGTCTTGCTCGGGCGCATGCCGGCCGAGGTCTTCTTCTGGTCGGGCAGGTAGTAGCCGCCGGTGTCCACCGGCTTGCCCTGCGCGGCGATCAGCTCGGCGTCGATCTTGGCCTCGTTCTCCTCCAGCAGCTTCGCCAGCGGCTTGAAGCGGGCGGAGAGGGACGTGCTGTTGTCGCGGCGGGCCAGCGCCTCGGCCCAGTACTTGGCCAGGTAGAAATGGCTGCCGCGATTGTCCAGTTCGCCGACCTTGCGGGCCGGGGAGCGGTTGTCCTCGAGGATCTTCGCATTGGCCTCGTCGAGCGTCTCGGCCAGGACCTTCACGTCCTCGTTGCCGGTGGTCTGCGCCAGATGCTCGAGCGACGCGCCCAGCGCCAGGAACTCGCCCAGCGAATCCCAGCGCAGGTAGCCTTCCTGCTGGAACTGCTCGACGTGCTTGGGCGCCGAGCCGCCGGCGCCGGTCTCGAACAGGCCGCCGCCCTGCAGCAGCGGGACGATCGACAGCATCTTGGCCGAGGTGCCCAGCTCCATGATCGGGAACAGGTCGGTCAGGTAGTCGCGCAGCACGTTGCCGGTGACCGAGATCGTGTCCTGGCCCTTGCGGATGCGCTCGAGCGAGAACTTGATGGCCTCGACCGGCGCCATGATGCGGATGTCGAGGCCCTTGGTGTCCTCGTTCTTCAGGTACTTCTCGACCTTGGCGATCAGCTGCGCGTCATGGGCGCGCTTGGCGTCGAGCCAGAACACCGCGGGGGTGTTGGTGAGCCGCGCGCGGCGCACGCCGAGCTTGACCCAGTCCTGGATCGGCTCGTCCTTGACCTGGCACATGCGGAAGACGTCGCCGGCCTCCACCTTCTGCTCCATCAGGACCTTGCCGTCCTCGGCCACGACGCGGACGGTGCCGGCCGCGGCGAGTTCGAAGGTCTTGTCGTGGCTGCCGTATTCCTCGGCCTGCTGGGCCATCAGGCCGACGTTCGGCACCGAGCCCATGGTCTTCGGATCGAAGGCGCCGTGCGCCTTGCAGTCCTCGATCGTGGCCTGGAACAGGGTCGAGTAGCAGCGGTCGGGGATGGCGGCGATGACGTCGTGCAGCTTGCCGTCGGCGCCCCACATCTTGCCCGATTCGCGGATCATCGCCGGCATAGAGGCGTCGATGATCACGTCGCTGGGCACGTGAAGATTGGTGATGCCCTTGTCGGAGTTCACCATCGCGAGGCCCGGACGCTTCGCATACTCGGCCTGGATGTCGGCCTTGATCGCGGCCTTCTCGGCCTCCGGCAGGCTCTCGATGCGGGCGAGCAGGTCGCCCAGGCCGTTGTCGGGATCGATGCCGAGCTTCTTGAAGGTCGCGCCGTGCTTGGCGAAGACGTCGGCGAAGAACACCGACACGCAGTGGCCGAACAGGATGGGATCGGAGATCTTCATCATGGTCGTCTTGAGGTGCAGCGAGAACAGGACGCCGTCCTTCTTCGCCATCTCGATCGCCGAGGCGTAGAAGGCGTTCAACGCCTTGGCGCTCATCACCGAGCAGTCGATGATCTCGCCGGCCTTGAGCGGAATCTTGGGCTTCAGCACCGTGACCGCGCCGTCGGCGGCGGCCAGCTCGATGCGGGCATTGGTCGGCGCCGCGACGGTGGTCGCGACCTCCGAGCCGTAGAAGTCGCCGCCCGACATGGTCGCCACGCGGGTCTTCGAATCCTTGCTCCAGGCGCCCATCTTGTGCGGATGCTTGCGCGCGTACTGCTTCACGGCGCCGGCGGCGCGACGGTCGGAATTGCCCTCGCGCAGGACCGGGTTCACGGCGCTGCCCAGCACCTTGCCGTAGCGGGCGCGGATTTCCTTGTCGGCCGGCGTGGCGTCGCTGTCGGGATAGTTGGGGATGTCGTAGCCCTTGGACTGCAGCTCCTTGATCGCGGCCTTGAGCTGCGGGATCGAGGCGGAGATGTTGGGCAGCTTGATGATGTTGGCTTCCGGCTTCATCGCCAGCTTGCCGAGCTCGGCCAGCTCGTCGCCGATCTTCTGCTCGGGCTTCAGCTTGTCGGGGAAGTTCGCGATGATGCGGCCGGTCAGCGAAATGTCCTTCAGCTTCATCTTCACGCCGGCGGTCGCAACGAACGCCTCGACGATCGGGAGCAGGGAATAGGTCGCGAGACCGGGGGCCTCATCGACCTTCGTCCAGACGATTTCGAGATCCGACATAGTTGCACCTCCGTGCGCCGCTTTAGGGTTCGGCTGGGTTGATCTGATGCTGAAATTGGCCCGCCTTGTTGCACCACCGGAGCGGTAAAGGCAATGATCGGCGCAGGGACATCGAAACAGCGCCGGGCCGGCCGTTTTCCGGCCTTTTCCGGGTGTCCGGGGGACAATCGGCCGCAAGAGCGCCATCGGCCTGCGGCTTGCATTGCGGCTGCTTTCCCGCCAGCACGTGCCCCATGATTCGTCTCGACAACATCAGCAAGCAGAACGGCCACCAGATCCTGTTCATCGACGCCTCGATGGGCCTCCAGAAGGGGGAGAAGGCAGGGCTGGTGGGGCCCAACGGCGCCGGCAAGACCACGCTGTTCCGCATGATCTCCGGCCAGGAACAGCCCGATGACGGCCAGGTGACGATCGATGCCGGCATGACCATCGGCTATTTCAGTCAGGATGTCGGCGAGATGTCGGGCATGAGCGCCGTCGCGGCGGTCATGGATGGCGTCGGGCCGGTGAGTGCGCTGGCGGTCGAGATCGCCCAGCTGGAGGCGGCGATGGCCGATCCGGACCAGGCCGACAACATGGACGCACTGATCGAGCGCTACGGCGAGGTCCAGGGCCGCTTCGAGGAGCTGGACGGCTACGCGCTCGATGCCCGCGCGCGCGAGGTGCTGGCCGGGCTGTCGTTCAGCCAGGAGCGCATGGACGGCGATGTCGGCCTGCTCTCGGGCGGCTGGAAGATGCGCGTGGCGCTGGCCCGCATCCTGCTGATGCGGCCCGACGGCATGCTGCTCGACGAGCCGTCCAACCATCTCGATCTCGAAAGCCTGATCTGGCTGGAGGCCTTCCTCAAGAACTACGACGGCGCGCTGCTGATGACCTCGCACGATCGCGAGTTCATGAACCGCATCGTCGGCAAGATCATCGAGATCGACGGCGGCACGCTGATCACCTATTCGGGCAACTTCGATTTCTACGAGGTTCAGCGGGCGCTCTCCGAGAAGCAGCGGCAGGCGCAGTTCGAGCGCCAGCAGGCGATGCTGGCCAAGGAGATGAAGTTCATCGAGCGCTTCAAGGCGCGCGCGTCGCACGCCGCCCAGGTGCAGAGCCGGGTGAAGAAGCTCGACAAGATCGAGAAGGTCGAGCCGCCGCGGCGCCGCCAGTCGGTGAGGTTCGAGTTCCGCGCGCCGCCGCGCTCGGGCGAGGACGTGGTGAGCTTCCGCGGCGTCCACAAGGGCTACGGCACGCTGCCGATCTACCAGGGGCTCGACCTCAGGCTGCGCCGCCAGGAGCGCTGGTGCGTGCTGGGCGCCAATGGTGCCGGCAAGTCGACCTTGCTGAAGCTGGTGGCGGGGGCCGCCGAGCCGGACGAGGGCAGCGTGACGGTCGGCGCCAGCGTCAAGATGGGCTACTTCGCCCAGCACTCGATGGACCTGCTGGACGGCGACGACACGGTCTTCGAATCGCTGGACCATTCGTTCCCGCAGGCGGGCACCGGTGCGCTGAAATCGCTGGCCGGCTGCTTCGGCTTCTCCGGCGACGATGTCGAGAAGCCCTGCCGCGTCCTGTCCGGCGGCGAGAAGGCGCGCCTGGTCATGGCCAAGATGCTGTTCGATCCGCCAAACTTCCTGGTGCTCGACGAGCCGACCAACCATCTCGACATGGCGACCAAGGAGATGCTGGTCGCGGCGCTCGCGGACTTCGAGGGCACCATGCTGTTCGTGAGCCACGACCGCCACTTCCTGGCCGCCCTGTCGAACCGGGTGCTGGAAGTGACGCCCGAGGGCGTCCATCAATATGGTGGCGGCTACACGGAGTATGTCGCGAGCACCGGCCAGGAAGCGCCGGGCCTGCATCCGGGCTGATGCCGGGCTGGCGGGAGGCGCTGGCCGCCAGCGGCGTACTGGATCTCCTGGCCGGTTTCGATCCACGGGTCGCCGGCACCCTGCCGCTCGGGGTTTCGATTGCCGGCAGCGACATCGACATCCTCTGTCACGCGCCGGATCCCGATGACGTGGCAGAGCGCCTGTGGCGATGGCGCGAGCGGCTTCGCACCCTCAACCTCTGGCGATGGACAGCGGCAGGCCGGCCGCTCGTCGCGACTTTCGCCATCGACGGCTGGCCGGTGGAAGTATTCGCCAGCCCTGTCGAGGTCGATCGGCAGGAAGGCTGGCGGCACTTCCTTGTCGAAGGGCGGCTGCTGGCACTGGGCGGCGATGCGCTTCGCGAGCGGGTCGTGGTCTTGCGGCAGGGTGGCGCCAAGACCGAGCCGGCTTTCGCGGCGGCGCTGGAGTTGCGTGGCAATCCCTACGCCGAGCTTTACGGGCTTTCGCACGCACCGGACGCGGAACTCCGCGAAGTGCTGCTCCTGGCGGGGTTCGGGGAGGCATAAAAATTCCGGGGACGTGTCGGCTCCGGCGAGTCTCGTTCGTCGTTCCATCACAAGGCCGATGAAGTCGGCGCCAGCAAGGAGACAGACATGCGTGTGATGGTGATCGTGAAGGCGACCGCGGACAGCGAGAAGGGGTTCGTGCATTCCCCCGAAACCATGGCGCTGATGGAGGCCATGGGGAAGTTCAACGAGGAGCTTCAGAAGGCCGGCATCCTGCGCGACGGCGATGGGCTGAAGCCTACGTCCGAGGGCCGGCGGGTGGCCTTCGAGGGCGCCGGCCGCGCGGTGAGGCAGGGGCCGTTCGCGCCGGCCGGGGAGCAGATCGCGGGCTTCTGGCTGTGGGACGTCAAGGACATGGACGAGGCGGTGGCGTGGGTGAAGCGCTGTCCCAATCCCATGCCGGGACCGAGCGAGATCGAGATCCGGCCGCTCTACGAACTGGCCGATCTGATGGCTGACGCCGGCTGAAGGCTGGGTCGCACGAGAATTCGTGCGGCGGTCGATGAGGAATCCGTCGCCGATTCCTCCAGCCGGGGCGAGCGGGAACCGCGCGGGCCGGATAGTATGCCTCATCGATGAAGCCCCATCAGAGGATAGAAGAAGCATGAGCAACGCATCCGACTACACGCCGCCCAAGGTCTGGACCTGGAACAAGGCGAGCGGCGGCCGGTTCGCCAACATCAACCGGCCGATCGCCGGGCCGACCAGCGAGAAGGAGCTTCCCGTCGGCAAGCATCCGCTGCAGCTCTATTCGCTGGGCACGCCGAACGGCCAGAAGGTCACCATCATGCTCGAGGAGCTGCTGGCGCTCGGCCACAAGGGTGCTGAGTACGATGCCTGGCTGATCAAGATCGGCGAGGGCGACCAGTTCGGCAGCGGCTTCGTCGCCGCCAATCCGAACTCGAAGATCCCGGCGCTGGTCGACCGCAGCGGTCCGAAGCCGGTGCGCGTGTTCGAGTCGGGCGCAATCCTGCTCTATCTCGCGGAGAAGTTCGGCGCCCTCGTGCCGACCGACAGCGCCAAGCGGGCGGAGTGCCTGTCGTGGCTGTTCTGGCAGATGGGCAGCGCGCCCTATCTGGGCGGCGGCTTCGGTCATTTCTATGCCTATGCGCCGACCAAGATCGAGTATGCGATCGACCGCTTCGCCATGGAGACCAAGCGCCAGCTCGATGTGCTCGACCGGCGCCTGGCCGAAGCCAAGTTCCTCGGCGGCGACGACTACACGATCGCCGACATCGCGGTGTGGCCGTGGTACGGCGGGCTGGCCAAGGGCCTGCTCTACGGCGCGGGCGAGTTCCTGTCGGTGCACGAATATAAGAACGTCCAGCGCTGGGCCGACGAAATCGGCGCGCGTCCGGCGGTTCGCCGCGGCCGCATCGTCAATCGCCTGCAGGGCGATCCCGCGGCCCAGCTCCATGAGCGCCACGATGCCAGCGACTTCGACCTGAAGACCCAGGACAAGGTCGCGGCCAAGGGCTAGGCGCTTCGCCTCGTTCGCTGCGCGCGATGTCGCCGCCCGGCGACATCGCGGCGGCATCGATCTTGCGTCCTGCGTCGGGTCCACGAACAGCGCAGGAGCATCGCGTGAGCAGCAGCAACCGGCCCAAGGTGGCCTTCATCGGCACGGGCGGGACCATCTCCTCGCTGGGCGTCCATCCGCTCGAGCTGCAGGACTACGGCATCCACGACAAGCGGATGCACGCCAGCCAGATCGTCGAGCGCTTTCCGGTCGTGAACGAGATCGCCGAGGTGATCCCGGTCGATTTCCGCAACGTGCCGAGCCCCGAAATCTACTTCGCCGAATGGAAGGAGCTCGCGGCGCTGTGCCATCGCGTCGTCGCCGAGCATCCCGACCTCGCGGGCATCGTGATCGGCCACGGCACGGCGACGCTCGAGGAGACGGCCTGGGTCCTGAACCTGGTGCTCAAGATCGACGTGCCGGTGGTGCTGATCGGTTCGCAGCGGCCGGCCTCGGGCCTGTCGACCGATGCCGCGATCAATCTCGTGAACGGCGTGCGTACGGCGGCCAGTCCCGACAGCCGGGGCAGGGGCGTGCTGGTGCTGCTGAACGACGAGATCCAGGCGGCGCGCGAAGTCACCAAGACCTCGAACTGGCGCATGCAGACGTTCCGCACGCCCGACTTCGGCATCCTGGGCCACGCCGACGGCGACAGGATCGCCTACTATCGCAAGCCCGAGCGGCGGCACATGCCCGACACCGAGTTCGACATCTCAGGCCTCGATGCCCTGCCGCGCGTCGACATTGCCTACGCCTATGCGGGCTCAGACGGCAGCGCGATGCGCGCCTTCATCGCCACCGGCGCGAAGGGGCTTGTCTCCGCCGGCTTCGCGCCGGGCATGCCGCCGGCCGCCGATCTCGCGGCCATGACTGAGGCGGTGAAGCAGGGCATCGTGGTGGTGCAGTCGTCGCGCGCCGGGTCGGGACGCATCCATCGCAGCAAGAAGCTCGCCAAGGCGGGCGTCCTGGCTGCGGACAATCTCAATCCGCAGAAGGCGCGCCTGCTGCTGGCGCTGGCACTCACCCGGACTTCGGATCCGGCCGAGATCGAGCGCATCTTTGCGACCTACTGATTGCCTCCCTCGGGATGTGGTCTGGCATGAAGTGTGTATGATCTTCACTTCATGAAAGACCTTTCCCGACGCCGTTTCCTGGCCGCCACGACGACGACGGCGAGCCTGTTCGCCTCAGCATCCCATGCACAGTCGGCCTATCCGTCGCAACCGATCCGCCTCGTCGTGCCCTATGCGCCCGGCGGCGGCTCGGACTTCACCGGCCGGCTGGTGGCACAGAAGCTCCAGGAACTGGGCGGCTACAACCTGATCGTCGACAACAAGCCCGGTGCGGCCGGGATGCTGGGCACGGAGATCGTCGCGCGGGCGCCGGCCGACGGCTACACGCTGCTCTATGCCGACGTTGCACACGGCATCAATCCCGCCGTCTATTCCAAGGCACGCTACGATCCGGTGAAGAACTTCGTGCCGATCACGCTGGTCGGCGCGTCGCCGCAGGTGCTGGTCGCCAATCCGTCCTTCCCCGCCAATTCGCTGAAGGAACTGCTGGCGATGCCGCGCGACCAGCTCCAGAAGATTGCCGTCGGCACGCCGGGGCAGGGCAGTGGCCCGCATCTCACCTACGAACTCCTGCGCGCCAAGGTCGGCTTCGATCTCGTGCATGTGCCTTACAAGGGTGGCGGGCCAGCGCTCAACGACGCGATCAACGGCCAGATTCCGCTGGTGATGAACGCGATGGCGCCGGTCATGCCGCATCTCCAGTCGGGCAAGCTGAAGGCGCTGGCGATCGCCACGGCGCAGCGTCATCCGCGCCTGCCGGACGTACAGACCTATGCCGAAAGCGCGCCCGGAGTGGTCGTCTACAACTGGTACGGCTTCCTGGCACCGGCCGGTACCCCTTCGGACGTGACGAGCAAGCTCGCCGCCGACATATCCCGCGTCCTGCTCCTGCCGGACGTGAAGGAGAAGTTCGACGCTGCCTTTCTGGATCCCATGCCGCAGGGCAGCGCGGAGATGGCGCGTTTCCTCGACGGCGAGGTGCGACAGTGGAAGGTGGTGGCGGCGGAGACCGGCATCTCGCTGGATTGACGGTTGTCGCGAGCGTCGCCGTGGCCTATCTCCCCGAAGCAGGAGGACGCCATGACGGATGCCGGCCGCGGACTTTCAATCCTCGTTCTATCGGCTGCGATCGGTCTGCCGACCGGCTTCGCGCGGGCCGACGATGCGGCCTGCCAGGCGGTGCTCGATGCCGTCGTCAAGCAGGCCGGCGTTCCCGTGCGGCAGGTCATCACCATCGAAAGCCCGGAGGCGCCAGGAAAGCCGTTGAGGGGCGAGATCATCCGGCTGGGCGATACGCTCTACATGCGTGCAGGCAGGGAGTGGATCGCCAAGCCCTATGATGCCCGCAAGGCGGTAAGCGACTCCCGCCAGGCGATGCAGAAGGCCCCGCACACCTGCACGCGCGTGCGCGTCGACACCTTCGACGGCAAGGAAGCGACCCTCTACAGCGTCAAGACGACCGGTACGCAGGGCCCCACCGAATCGGAGATCTGGATCGGCGCCGACGGACTTCCGGTGCGCCAGCAGACGGACGTGCAAGGTGCCGGCAAGGGGCTGCACAAGGTGCGCTTCGAGTATGCCAATGTGACGGCACCGGCGAACTTCCGACGCTGAGGCCTACAGCGCACCTTCGTGCTCCAGCAGCCATTTCTTGCGCGGCAGGCCACCGCCATAGCCGGTCAATGTGCCATTGCTGCCGATGACACGGTGACAGGGCACCACGATGCTGATCGGGTTACGGCCGTTGGCGAGTCCGGCCGCGCGAATCGCCTTGGGGCTGCCGATGCGCGCGGCCAGCTGGGCATAGGTGATGGTCGTGCCGTGCGGGATCGTGCGCAGCGCCTGCCATACGCTTCTCTGGAAAGGCGTGCCGGTGGTTTTCACCGGAAGTGTGTCGATGACGGCGACATTGCCGCTGAAATAGTCGCGTATCGCTGCGGTCAGCCCGCTGGGATCGCGGGAGGGGCGGAGGGTGTAGCGGCCTTTGCCATAGTAGCGGTCGAGCAGGAGGCGCATGCGTGCCTCGTGCTCTGTCCAGTCGATGGTCCGCAGGTTGCCCTGGTCGTCGGCGACGATCTGCAGTTCACCGACCGGAGTCGGCAGCCGATCGATCCTGAACTCGAGCAACTCAGCCATGCGCCTGCACCGCGCGCGCCATGAGGAGGTGCTGGGTGGCATAGGCATGCCAGGGGCGCCAGGCGGCTGGTGCCTCCTCGTCGACCGGAGCGCAACGTGGGTCCTGCTCCCAGTCGCCCGGTGCGCGCAGGCCCGGCCGGCGCGCGATCAGCGGCGCCAGCGCCGGGTCACGGGCGAGGTGTCCGCCGATGGTCGCGATGTCGGCGCCGAGGTCGAACACGCGCCGCACGCGCGCGACGATGGCCGGCAGGGCCTTCACCGATGGAACACGGATCGTCACGGCTACGGCGCTGCGTTCCGGCCGATGAGAAACCGCGACGCTGCCCCGGAGCCCCTCAAGATCGAGGCGACGGTGCCATGTATCCTTCTCGACCTTTTCCAGGCCGGGAAGCGCGCGGGCTTCGAGCGCAGCGAGCATGCCCGGCCAATCGTAGGGCGGGCGGTAGGCGAGCATCAATGTGACGCCGTCGCGTGCCGAAGTATCGCCGCCATTCTTGCGGCGCAGCGCGCTGGGTGGCCGGTCGAACAGCGCGCGAAAGGTCTCGTTGAAGCGCCTGACGCTGCCAAAGCCGGCAGCCAGTGCGACCTGGGCCATCGGGAGGCGTGTGTCGTGCAGAAGCTGCTTGGCGAACAGGACGCGCCGGGTCTGCGCCACGGCGACGGGAGAGGCGCCGAGATGACGCTGGAACAGCCGGCGAAGCTGACGGCCGCCGACACCCAGCCGTTCGGCGAGCGTCTCGACACCGGCTTCGTCGTCGTCGAGCGCCCCCTCGGAGATCAGGTGCAGCGCGCGGTTCACGGTGCTGGCAGTGCCGCGCCAGGACGGGAGATCGGGTGCGATCTCGGGGCGGCAGCGCAGGCAGGGGCGGAAGCCTGCGTCCTGCGCCGCCGCTGCCGATGCGAAGAAGCGGCAATTCTCGAACTTCGGCGGACGCGCGGGGCAGACCGGCCGGCAGTAGATGCCGGTCGAGGTCACGCCGACGAACACGCGGCCGTCGAAACGCGCGTCGTGACTCTGGAAGGCGCGGTAGTATGTGCTGCGGTCGAGCAATTCCATGGCCGGATATTCCCACGCGCTTCCGCACGACGCTCGCGGTTTTCGGACGCGATAGCCGGACGCCGCTCGTGGCCATCGTTTGACCGCGACGCCGGAAAATGATCAGTCGCCGCAATGTCTGCAATGGTCGGTTGGTCGGCGCTCCTGAAGCCGCAATGGTTGCCGCTCCTGGTGGCGCTGGTGGGTGGCGTCCTCCTGCACTCGATGAACGTGCTGATGCTTGCGACGGTGCTGCCCAGCATCGTCGAGGATGTCGGCGGCACGGCCATGATGAGCTGGCCGACCACGGCCTTCCTCGCCTCGTCGATCGTCGCGGCGACCTGCACGGGACACCTGACCGCGCGGCTGGGCGCGCGCACAGCCTTCTGTGCCGGCGCGGTGGTCTTCGGCATCGGGGCGCTGGTCTGCGCGATGGCGCCGTCTATGGGCGTGGTGGTGGCCGGTCGCTTCGTGCAGGGCTTCGGGGGCGGCGTGCTCTCGGCCATGGCCTACGTGCTGGTGGGCAACGCCTTTCCCGAGCCGATGTGGCCCCGCGTCGCCGCGCTGCTTTCCGGTGCGTGGAGCATGTCGGTCCTGGTCGGCCCCATGGTCGGTGGGGCCTTCGCGACCTGGGGAAACTGGCGCGGCGCCTTTTATGCGGTGACCGTCCTCGCGGCGCTGCTGGCGGTTGTCGCGGCGCGATCCTTGCCGCGGGCGCGGGCGGAGAAGGGCGGCCCGGTCCGCATCGTGCCCTTCGGCAGGGTCGCGCTGATCTGTCTGGCGATCGCCGTCATGTCGACGGCCAGTGTCGTGTCCCTGCCGCTTGCCAAGCTCGGCCTCTTCCTCGCGGCCGTCGTGCTGCTGATCGCGATGATCCTGCTCGACCGGCGGTCGACGGCGCCGCTCTTCCCGAGCGATGCCTTCTCGCCGCGCTCGGTGACGGGCGTGGCGATGACGTTCGCGCTGCTGGTCTCGATCGCCTACAGTCCGCTCTCGATCTTCGTGCCGATCTTCCTGCAGGGCCTGCATGGCTTCGACCCGCTGGCGGCGGGCTATGCGGTTGCGGGCGCGTCGATGGGCTGGACGGTGTCTTCGATCCTCGTCTCGGGCTGGTCGCCGCATGCGGCGGGCCGGATGCTCGTCATCGGCCCGCTGGCGATGGCCGTCGGCCTCGGCGGTGTCGCCCTCCTCATGGCGACGAAGCCGGTGCTGGTGCTGCCCGTATTGATCGCCCTGGTCGGGCTGGGCATCGGCGCCTGCTGGGGCTTCGGCGTCCAGCGATTGATGGGCGGCGCCCGTCAGGGCGAGGGTGCCCTTGCCGCGTCCGCGGTTGCCACCGTGCAACAGACCGGCTTCGCGCTGGGGGCCGCCGCAGCCGGCATCGTCGCCACCCTTGCGGGCCTTTCGCGCGGCCTCAGCACACAAGGTATCGAGAGCGCGGCCTTCTGGGTGCCGGTGAGTTTCGTGCCGGTTGCACTGATCGCTGCGGTTGCCGGCGTACGGTTGGCGCTCCTCGCCGGCCGCTCCGATGGTAAGAAGCAGGTCGTGACAGAAAGGGAACAAAAAATATGAGGCTCCTTCTTTCCCTGATGTTCGTCTTGCTTGGCTCCTTCGGCGCCGAGGCGCAGACCGTCACTAAGGAAAAGGTCACGGCGGCCCTGCCGAAGCTGCGGGAGCTGGCCAGGCAGGTCGTGGCCCGGGGCGAGGTTCCGGGCCTGTCCATCGGCATTGTCTATCGCGACGAGGTTGTTTTCGTCGAAGGCTATGGCGTGCGCGAGACGGGGCAGGCCGAGACGGTGAGCGCCGATACGGTGTTTCAGCTGGCCTCGGTCTCGAAGCCGCTGGCGGCAACGGTCGTCGCCGCCCTCGTCAGCGATGGTGTCGTGACATGGGACACGCGGATTCGCGATCTCGACCCCGATTTCGCGCTGCCCGATGCCTATCCCACCGCCCAGGTCACGATTCGCGACCTGCTCTCTCATCGCAGTGGCCTGGCGGCCAATGCCGGAAACGACATCGAGGATCTCGGCTTCAGCCGGGAGGAGATCCTGAAGCGCGTCCGCTACACGAAGCCGGGCGGCAGCTTCCGGGCGAGCTATGCCTACAGCAATTTCGGCTTCACCGCGGGCGCGATCGCAGCCACCCGGCCAACCGGCAAGGGCTGGGAGGCTCTCGCGGAAGAGAAGGTCTACCGGCCGCTCGGCATGCAATCGACCAGCTCGCGCGCGCGCGACTTCCTGCTCCAGCCCAACCGCTCGTCGCTGCATGTCCGGGTCGACGGAAAATGGACGCCGCTCGTGAAACGAAATGCCGATGCGCAATCCCCGGCCGGCGGCGCGAGTTCCAATGCCCGCGACATGGCGCAGTGGCTGCGGCTCGAACTGGGCAACGGTCGCTACGCCGGCCGGCCGATCATCAAGGAGGCCGCTATCGAGCAGACGCGGCAGCCGACCATCGTGCGCAGCACCGATCCGAAGACGGGCATGACCGGCTTCTACGGCATGGGCTGGAATGTCGACTTCCGCGACCGCGGCGTAGAATGGAGTCATGCGGGGGCCTTCAGCGCCGGCGCCCGCACGCTCGTCCATATGCTGCCCGCGGAGAAGCTCGGCATCGTCATCCTGAGCAACGCCTTTCCCACCGGTGTGCCGGAAGGGCTCGCGGCGACATTCCTCGACGAGGTCTACGCCGGCAAGCCCTCCCGCGACTGGATCGCGCACTGGAACGGGATCTACGACGAGAGTTTCGGTGCCGGTGCGCAGAAGCAGGCGATGGCCCCCTATGCCTCGCCGCCGGCCATGCCGTCGCCCTCGATGCCGCTGCAAGCCTATACGGGTTTCTATAGCAACGACTATGTTGGCGACATCCGGGTCACCGAGTCCGGCGGTGCCTTGTCGGTCGCGCTTGGGCCCGCCGGCAAACGTTTTACCCTGAAGCACTTCAACCGTGATCTCTTCCTCTACGCGCCCTTTGCCGAGAGCCCGGGCTGGATGGTCGGCGTCACCTTCCTGATTGGGCCCGATGGGCGGGCCTCGCAAATCACCCTTGAGAATCTCGACGGGGACGGCATGGGAACACTGAAGCGGACGAGGGGCCGATAGGGCCGACCCGGCGTTTCTCGCGGGCAATTGCTTTGACCGCGGCAGGCCACCGACGTTGAATGGCGACCGAGAGCGGGGGAAGACATGACATTGGTTAAGATCGACGCGAACGTCGACCGCACCTTCGCGCGCATGAATGCCGCGACCGAGAACATGGAATTGTTGGAGAGCTTCACGGCGCCCCGGGCGACGGTCGCGGAGCGGCTGCAGGCCGGCAAGGCGCTGCGCACGCAGGTGCCGCGAACCTCCCACGCCACGTTCGAGAAGGCGGCGAACCGGCCCGACCCGGTCGCCATCCTGGAAGAGCAGAACGTGTCGCGTGTCCAGAAGCTGGTGCCGGTTCGCTTTGCGCGGATGCTGGCCTCACCCTTTGCCTTCCTGCGCGGTTCGGCGGCGGTGATGACGGCGGACCTATCGAATACGCCGGTGACGGGAATGGGTGTCGGCGCCTGCGGCGACATGCATGTTTCGAATTTCGGGGTCTTCGCCTCGGCCGAGCGGAATCTGATCTTCGCCATCAACGATTTCGACGAGGTCCATCCGGGTCCCTGGGAATGGGACCTGAAGCGCCTGGCCGCCAGCGCCGCCGTCGCCGTGCGGTTCATGGGCGGCGATCGCGTCGAAGCCGAAGAAGCGGCCCACGCGATCGTGCGCTCCTATCGCAAGCGGATGCGCCGTTACGCCGACATGGGCTTTTTGCAGATCTGGTACGACCGCATCGACGAGCGGGCGGTCCTCGACACCTTGTCGCCGCGGGCGCGACGGGGCGCCGAGCGGATGATGGACAAGGCACGCGCCAAGGGCCATGTCAGCGTGCTCGAGAAGCTGACCGAACAGGTCGGTGGCGAGCATCGCATCATCGAGGAAGTGCCGCTGATCGTGCGTGAAACGCATACGGTGTCAGGAACGCCGGCCAACGTTGCGCTGAACGACATGCTTCGGGACTACATCCAGTCGATTACCATCGACCGGCGCGTGCTGCTTTCGCGCTACCGCATCGTCGATTCGGCGCGCAAGGTCGTGGGTGTCGGCAGCGTCGGCACGGGCTGCTGGGTGGTGCTGCTGCAGGGCGTCGATTCGGACGATCCTCTGTTCCTGCAGGTGAAGCAGGCGCAGCAATCGGTCCTCGCGCCCTATGTCGATCACCAGCTCAGCTTCGAGAACCAGGGGCGGCGGGTGGTCGTCGGTCAGCGCCTGGCCCAGGGCTCGCCGGACATCTTCCTCGGCTGGGGCAGGGTGGACGGCAAGGATTTCTACGTCCGCCAGCTCGCCGACATGAAGGGCAGCGTGAAGTTCAACGAGAGCGACCCGGCGAGCATCGACGGCTTCGTCGAGTACTGCACCCTGTGCGGCTGGGCCCTGGCGCTTGCGCACGCCAAGTCGGGCGATCCGGCGATGATCGCGGGCTACTGCGGCAACAGCGAAACGCTCGACGAAGCCATCGGCAAGTTCGCGATGGCCTATGCAAAGCAGACCGACGAGGACCACGATGCGCTCGACAAGGCGCGTCGCACCGGCCGTATCAGGGTCGCGGCGCAGGAGATGGTGAAGTAGGCGAGCGGTCGCTTCGACCCCGGCCGAAACGACGGCGCCATTTGCCGATCTAGAACCCTCCCGTCAGCAACCGAGGGAGAAACATATGGTCGATCTGCATTCCCTGAAGGATGGGCTCATCGTCACGGCATTCTGGGAAACGAAGCCTGGAGAGGCCGATGCCGTCGCCGCCATCGTTCGTGAATACCTGCCACAGGCCCAGCGCGAACCTTGGGTGCATGCGTTCCAGATCCACCGCTCGATCGCGGAACCCGACAAGTTCTTCTTCTACGAAGTGTTCCATGACGAGGCGGGCTTCGTCTCGCATCAGGAGACGCCGCACTTCAAGGCGCTGATCGTGGGTCAGGCGCTGCCGAAGCTTGCCAAGCGCGAGCGCACGCAGCATCGGTTCATTCTTTCCGGCGAATGAACCGAAACAGGTAGAGTCCGAACTTCGCCAGACCAGCCGGCCGGCATCGCATAGCGTTCCCCCGTCAACCGGAAGGGGTGCCATGACCGATCAGGATGTGCAGGAGTTCGTGACCCGCTTCGCTGCCGCGTGGGCATCACGCGATGGCAAGGCATTCCTCGCCCTATGGCATCCGGACGGGGTGCTGCACTCGCCGCTCTACGACCGGCCGGTGCGGGGCGAGGAGTTCGGCCAGCTCACGGACCTCGTGCGCAACAGCGCACCCGATCTCGTCTGGCAGCTTCTCGATTGGACATCCCGCGGTGACGTCGTGGTGATAGAGTGGCAGACGACGCGGATCGTTGCGGGACAGCGCCTCGATACGCGTGGCGTCGACAAATTCCGGCTGCGCGAGGGCCGCATCGCCGAGGAGCGTGTCTATACCGACACCGCTGCGTTGCGTGCACTGCGGCGGGGTGAAGCGATCGAGCCGCTGATGCGGCTCGACTTGTGATTCCGGAGGAGGCGGGCGGCGATCAGGCCGCTGCCGTTTCCTTCCAGGGCGCCACTTCGAGCCACGTGCTCTGGTAGGTCGCACCTTCGCCCATGTCGGTGTAGCGGTCCGAGCAGAGCATGTTGATCGTGCCGGACACGGCCTCGCCCACGGGGCGCTGGCCGGGCACTAGCAGGACGCCCGGCTGGACCTCGTCGGCGACCCTGAGCATCAGGCCGATCTCGCCACGGTCGTTGAACAGGCGAACCCGGTCACCGTCCTTCAAACCACGCCTTGCGGCATCCTCGGGATGCAGGATGCAGAAGGGCTTGCCTTCGCGCTCGCGCAGGAAGCCGACGCCGGAGAAGGCCGTGTGGGCCTGGAAGTAGCCCGGCGCCGTCAGCAGGCGGAGAGGCCACTTCACGGCTTCCTGGGCCTCGATCGGATCGGCTTCCCAATCGGGCATTGGTGGCAGGCCCTGTTTGGCCAACTGCTCGGAATAGAATTCGAGCTTGCCCGACGGCGTCTTGAAGGGCTGGCCGTCCCAGTCGTGCTTGATGTTGAGCGGCACGCCGGCGAACAACTCGTTGCGGTCGACCTTCGAGGCGGGGCCGGTCGAGCCCTTGAAGAACTCCTCGGCGGCGTCGCGCGGCGACAGGCTGAAGATCCTGTCCGTCACGCCCATGCGCTGGGCCAGCGCCTGTGCGACGTGGAAGTTGGAGCGCGCTTCGCCGGCCGGCTCGACCGCCTTCTGGCCCCACTGCATCCAGTAGGCGCCATAGGCACGATAGAGATCGTCGGTCTCGAGATAATTGGCCGCCGGCAGGACGATGTCGGCGTAGCGCGCCGTGTCGGTCATGAACGGGTCGTGCACGACGGTGAACAGGTCCTCCCGCATCAGGCCCTTCTGGACCTTGTGCACCTCGGGGCAGGTCACGACCGGATTGTTGGCAGCGACGAACAGCGCGCGGATCGGCGGATCCTTCATGTTCAGGAGTTCTTCGCCAAGGCGCAGATGGTTCACCATGCGCGCTGTCGCCGGGCCGGACGGCTTGCGCACGGCGGCATAGTTGAGGTCGCACGAGGCGGCCGTGAGCAGCAGCGCGCCGCCGCCCTTCACGCCGTAGTGGCCCGAAACACCCGGGAGCAGTGCCACGGTGCGCAGCGCCTGGCCGCCATGGGTGAGGCGGGTCATGCCTTCGCCGAGGCGGATCAGGGCGGCCCTGGCCTTGCCGTACATCGCCGCGAGCTTCTCGATGTCGGCGACGGAAAGACCGGTGATCTCGGCTGTGCGTGCCGGCGTGAACTTCGGCAGCACGTCGGCCTCGACCTTGTCGAAGCCCAGCGTGTGTTTGGCGACGTAGTCGCGGTTGGCGAGGCCGTCGCGCACGAGGATGTGCATGACGCCGAGGGCCAGCGCCGCATCGGTGCCGATCCGGATCGGCAGATAGAGGTCGGCGGCCTTGGCGCTGCGCGTGCGGCGCGGATCGATCACGACGATCGGCATGCCGGTCTTCTTGCGCTGCGCTTCGGCAAGCGCCCAGAAATGCACGTTGGTGGCCGCGAGGTCGGCGCCCCACGAGATCACCATGTCGGAATGCACGACCGATTCGGGATCGGCGCCGCCCACCGGGCCGACCGTCACTTCCCAGGCCGTCTCGCAGCAGGTGTCGCAGACCGTGCCGGCCTGCAGGCGCGAGGTCCCGAGCGCATGGAACAGGCCGTTCACCAGCCCGCGGTTCATCAGGCCCTGATGGGCGGAGTAGGCGTAGCCCAGGATGGCTTCGGGCCCGCTCTCATCGATGATCTTCTTCCACTGGCCGGCGATCTCGTCGAGCGCCTGATCCCAGGTGATGGGCTTGAACTGGCCCGAGCCCTTGGGGCCGGTGCGGCGCAGCGGCGTGGCGATGCGTTCGGGTGAGTTTACGAGGTCGCTGTCGCGGTTGACCTTGCCGCAGGCGAAACCCGCCGTGTACGGCTGATCGGGGTCACCCTGGATGCGCACGACCTTGCCGTTGTCGACATGTGCAATGAGCGAGCACATGTCGGGACAATCGTGAGCACAAACAACTCTAACGGATTTCACTACGCCGCCTCCCGATGGGTATCGCGGCCGTAGTGTAGCAGAGGCTTTCGAAGAAGCGGGTCCTACTTCTTCTCGGCGTCGGCCTTGGCTTCGGCCGGCGCATCTTTCTTGTCGCTGCCGATCATGCCGAAGCGATTACGGAAGCGCTGCACGCGGCCGCCGCGATCGATGCTCTGGCGCACGCCGGTCCACGCCGGATGCGTCTTGGGATCGATGTCGAGGCGCAGGCTGGCGCCTTCCTTGCCCCAGGTCGACTTCGTCTCGAAGGACGTGCCGTCGGTCATCACCACGGTGATCGTGTGGTAGTCGGGGTGGATCTTCTCTTGCATGATACTTTCTCCAGCGCTTCAGGGCCGATTCCGACCGGCCGGCGCAACAGGGGCGGGGATATACAGTCCCGGCGCCGCGGCGACAAGCGGGTTGTACGGCCCCGCGGCGGCCTGTAGACCGGCCGGACCCATGACCGATTCAGCCTTCGAGACCCGCGCCGACAGCCTCCTCGCGACCCTCGAGGAGGCGCTGGGCGAGCATGTCGATGCCGAACTCCAGGGCGGCATCCTGACAGTCGAAGGCGATGCCGGAACCTGGATCGTCAACAAACATGCACCCACCCGGCAAATCTGGCTGAGTTCGCCGGTCAGCGGCGCCCGCCATTACGCGTTCGACGCTGCGGCGGGCCAGTGGCTGGACACGCGCGGCGGTGGCGACTTGTTGGCGGCGCTGGGCGACGAGCTGGGGGTGGACTTGAACTGGCAGGCACCATGAACCGGTTTGGCGGCCTGGCCCTGCTGGGGCCCTATCTGAGGCCCTATCGCGGCCGGACGATCCTGGCGCTGCTGTCGCTGCTGGTCGCGGCCGGTACGGTGCTGGCCTTCGGCGCCTGCCTGCGCGCCCTGATCGACCGCGGATTCGCCCAGGGGCGCCCCGACATCCTGAACTACGCCCTGGCCTCCCTGCTGGCTGTCGCGGTCGTGCTGGCGATCGCCTCGGGCGCGCGCTTCTACCTCGTCTCCTGGCTGGGCGAGCGGGTGGTCGGCGACCTGCGCCGCGACCTCTTCGCCCATGTTGTGCGGCTGGGACCGGCCTGGTTCGAGGTCAAGCGCTCGGGCGACGTGATGAGCCGCATCTCGGCCGACGCCCAGCTCATCGAGCAGGTGATCGGCTCCTCGGCTTCGGTGGCGCTGCGCAACACGCTGATGTGTCTCGGTGGCGTCGTGATGCTGGTCGTCACCAACCCGAAGCTCGCGCTGTGGACGCTCGCGGTGGTCCCGCTGACGGTCGTTCCGATCGTCGTGTTCGGCCGCCAGGTCAAGGCGCTGTCGCGCGAGGCGCAGGCGCGCATGGGCGAGATGGTGTCGGAAGGCGCCGAAACGCTCGATGGCGTGCGTACGGTCCAGGCCTTCGCCCAGGAAGATCGCGCCGCGCTGCGGTTCGGTGAGGCGACCGAGCGATCTTTCGTCGCCGCGACCCGCCGCGTGTCGCGCCGCGCCATCATGACCACGCTGGTCATCTTCATCGTGTTTTCCGCCGTCGGCTTCCTGCTGTGGATGGGCGGGCACGACGTGCTGACCGGCCGTATCACCGCCGGCGATCTTTCGGCCTTCGTGTTCTATGCCGTGCTGGTCGCCAGTTCCGGCGGTGCCATCAGCGAGACGATCGGCGACCTGCAGCGCGCTTCGGGTGCGGCGGAACGGCTCGCGGAATTGCGTGCCGAGCCGCCATCGATCGCCGAGCCGGCAAACCCGAAGGCGCTGCCCCGCCCCGTGAAGGGGGCGGTCTCGTTCGAGGAGGTCTCGTTCCGCTATCCGACCCGAACCGACTCGCTGGCGCTGGACCGCTTCAATCTCGCCGTCGCCCCGGGGGAGACGGTGGCGATCGTCGGACCGTCGGGTGCCGGCAAGACCACGGCCTTCAACCTGTTGCTGCGCTTCTACGATCCGGAGAAGGGCGCGATCCGCCTCGATGGCATCGACATCCGCGAGCTGGCGCTCTCAGACCTGCGCCGCTCGCTGGCCATCGTCCCGCAGGACCCGACCCTGTTCAGCGCCTCCGTCGCCGACAACATCCGCTATGGCCGGCCGGAAGCCACCGACGGCGAGGTGAGGGCCGCGGCCGAGGCGGCGTCGGCGCTGGGCTTCATCGAGGCCTTGCCCAACGGCTTTGCGACCGATCTGGGGGCGCGGGGCGTGCGGCTTTCGGGCGGACAGCGCCAGCGCATTGCCATTGCCCGGGCGCTACTGTGCGATCCGGCCGTGCTCCTGCTCGACGAGGCGACCAGCGCCCTGGATGCCGAAAGCGAACAGGCGGTGCAGCAGGCCCTCGACCGGGTGATGCACAAGCGCACGACGCTGGTCATCGCCCATCGACTGGCGACGGTGCAGAAGGCAGACCGCATCCTTGTGATCGACGAGGGGCGGGTCGTCGATGTCGGCAACCATGCCGACCTGGTGCGCCGCGGCGGCCTCTATGCCCGGTTGGCCGAATTACAATTCAACGTGTCTGCTGCCGCGAGTTGAGAATTCACTATAGTAGTTTAAATTTTTATATTTGAATCAATTGGATATAGAATATACTTAATCTTATATTCGAACGTTGATTCAGGTCCCCCGATGATTTCCAGGCCGCTCGATCGCCTCGCCAGCCGGTGGCCCGCCGCCTTGGTCGGACTCGCGACCCTCTTGGGCAACTTCATTGAGAACGTCCGGATTCTCCTCAGTTAGGGTCTCTGTGGGTTCGGGAGTCCGGTCGCGGGTTTCGCGCAGGCGTGTCCAGCTCGGCGACCGCCGGCCCGCTCCCTAAGGCTGACCACCGCTCAGCCGGTCGTTCGCGTCACACCGGTTTGCCCAAGGGGGAGAACGGCCGAACCTTTCCGTCCGGCTACCTTATCACCCTGAAACCGCCGTTGAGGGCGTGGGCGGAGATGCCGTTGCCGACTTCGCCGTCGTAGCGGGCGTAGAGCGAGACGCCGTGGGCGACGGCGGTGTTGGCGGCGAGACTCAGTGTGGCGGTGTCGCGCTGCGGGGCGGCGCCGAAGACGGTGAAGCTGGCGCCGGGCGCGCCGGCGAAGGCGGCGGTCACCGGCCGCGTGGTGTCGGCGTAACGGCTTTGCCGAGCGCGGCCATTCTGTCGCCGGAAAAGCTCATCGAAACGTAAGCTTCGATATGCGACCGTGTCTCTGCGGAGTACGGGAGGATTTATGGCTGTCGAGGTGATCAACAATTCCTCGTATATCGACTTCACGGGATATCGCATCGTTCCGGCGGGAACCTCCGTCCAGGCCGCGTACAACATGCAGACGGCGGATATCGACACAAATCCGACGAACGCGCACATCAACGTCGCGCTCATCCTGGAGCGGGCCAATGCGGCCACCGACCCGGACGTCTCCCTGCTTTCGCAGAACTGGGCCGCGCGCCAGGCCGCGCTTGCCGATCAGACGACGCTCTGGGCCACCTATGGCGCCGACGCCGCCACCTATCAGGTCGTCTACAACGCGCTGGACACTGCCGGCTACACGATACTCGACAGCTCCAATTCCTATTATGTGACGTCGCCGGAATCGCGCACCATCTGGGTTCAACTCGACACGGCGGCGCAGTTCAACAGCCTGTTCAGCTCTTCACTGCAGAAGTTCAACGCTCCCGAAAGTTCGCCCTACGACGATTTCGTTTTCTGGAATGGCGATCTCTCGCTTCCGACCGAATGGAGTATCGCGGGGATCTGGTTCGATACCGACAACGTACCGGACGGGATGCAACTGACGACCGTCGATACGCCTGCCTTGCTCCCAGGGGCGCAGAGCATCGGGAACAGCACGGCGTTGACCTACAACTTTCCCGACGGTGAGGGCGCGACCTCCGCGCCGGAGGCCCCCCAGGATATCGCCGCATTCTACAATTTTCCGCTGCTGGGAGAGAGCATCGCCACCGGCGCGATCGGCCTCATCGAGCCGGGTGTGGGCAGCTACCTCGGCAGTAGTCCCGATGGGGTAGTCGGCACCGACTTCCAGTCGCGACTCGATGCCTACCTCGCCAGTTCCCAAATCGGGCAGACCGGCACCGGGCAGGTGACCGTCCAGGGCATAAACGGACAGACCGAGATCTCAGGTGAACGTTCGCTCGATGTCGGCATCGTCGCCGCCATCAACCCCAACAGCGACATCGTGCTCTACAACGGATCGGGGCAGAACACGCCGGCAAGTGCCGGCAGTGGAACGGGCATCAACGGCCTGCCCACGACCGGATATGCCAACGCTTCGATCTTCACGGCCGTCCAGAGCAGCATCTGGGATCCAAATTACGCAGCGGTCACTTCCAATTCGTGGGGCGATTCGCAAAGCATGACGCCCGGCTCGCCCTTCTATGTGGCCTACTGGGAGCTGTTCATCGATGCGGCGCTGCGAAACCAGACCACCTTTATCGCTCTGGGAGACGGTGGCTCCGGCAACGAAACCAGCAACGGCGTGACCAACGTCGAATACAACGTCACGCAGCCCTACAACATCCTCGTGGGCGGTACGTCGTTGTCGAGCTTCGACACGGCGGAGACCGACGATACGCTCAACCCGGGCCTCTATTCGCTCGCCCTGGCTGGCGATCTTTCGACGATCTGGAGTCTCGTGCAGGGAGGGATGACGACGCTTCCGACTGATGCAGCGAGCGTCCAGTATTTCGTCGAGACGGTCTGGAACTCCTATTACCTGCAGGGAGACACGATAACCGGGGAACCGAATCTCTACTGGGACACCGGGTACTACCAGAACTCGACCAGTTCGGGTGGCGTCGACCCCACGCAGCCGGTCCCGCTCTATCAGCAGAACTACGGGCTCACCCCGGTTACGAGCGATCCGCTCGCCGAGACGGGGCGCGGAGTCCCCGACGTCGCCGCCAATGCCGGCGGCAATCTCATGTACCTGGTGCCCACGGCGGACATGGGAGGCAACGACGTTGCCACCACGCCGGACGATGGCACCAGTTCCGCCGCGCCACTGTGGGCCTCTCTGGGAGTGCAGCTCAACGCTGTCTTCGCCGATCAGGGTCTGCCCAATCTCGGCTACATGAACGACCTCCTCTACATCGCCTCGGCGATCGCGCCGGCTTCGTTCAACGACGTGCTCTCCGGCAACAACACCTCCTCTTTTCTCAGTGGTGGGGACTATCGCACTCCGGGCGAGAACAGTGGCTACAGTCATGTGACTCCGACCGGGTATGGCTACGAAGCGGGCGAGGGCTACGATCTGGTGTCGGGCCTGGGTACGCCCAACGGGCTGGTGCTGGCGCGGACGCTGACGACGATCGCCCATACCCAGACCTATGAGTTCGCCAACAGCATTTCGTATGCCGTGATCGATCCGGTTACCGGCGCCAGCACCGCGTCGCAGACGCTGCTGGTGCAGAACAACTTCCTCGGCGCTGGCGTGGTCGTCCAGGTGGACGGGACCGATGCCGTGAGCATGGGCGGAAACAGCGCCTTTGCCTGGACCAGCCGTCTGGCCGGTCAGGCTGTCCAGGGCGACAATTTCGACAGCGATCTGATGCCCTTGCTGGACGGGGCGATGAAGTCCGCCCCCTACCAGATCGGCGTCTCGGCGGGCGCTCTGCTGGGCGTTACGGCGAACGGCACCACCCTCGACGCCTATCAGACGCTGCTCACCAGCGAATATGGTTTCGCCCAGTTCGGCGATGCCGGGGGTGGCATCACGCTCGCGCGTCCCGTGGCGATTGCCCAGACTGCGGCCGGCGCAGACGATCAGGAGGCGGTCGTGCGGATCCGCCAGAATGGCGGCGACCAGACGCAACTCGAGATCTACCGCGTCGACGATCTCAACGGAGGCATCGACACCGGCTCGGGCGTCGTGCTGCCGGGGCAGGCGGGCTATGCCGCCGCCGCGGCCGCGCGCGACTATCAGCTCGTGGGCGGCGGCACGGTGATCGACGCGCCGGGACAGACGAACTTCCTGCAGGTGGAAATCGCAGACGTCGACCAGGGCGACATCGTCGCGCTGAAGTACACGAACGTGACCACCGGCGAAGTTTACTGGGCCTTCTCCCAGGGCAATACCGGCCAGGCCTCTGCGATCTTCGCTTACGGGCTGAACACCTGGGGGTTCGAGGACCGGCCGCTCACCGGCGATCACGACTACCAGGATCTCGTGGTCCAACTCGACTTCACCAGCACGGCGGGAAGCGGGCTGCTGGTCGTCTAACGTGCCTCACGCTCTGCTGCCGACCGGGCGGTCGCGGTAGCGGCATGGAGACGGCGCAGCTCGCGGCGCAGGATCTTGCCCGTGGTCGTGAGCGGCAGTTCAGCCACGAACTCGACCTCGCGCGGATATTCATGCGCGGCGAGACGCGTCTTCACGAAGTTGGCGAGGTCGGCTTTCAGCGCGTCGGTGGCGGCGATCTCGGGCCTGAGCTGGACGAAGGCTTTGACGATCTCGGTGCGGACCTTGTCCGGCACGCCCACCACCCCGACCATCGAGACGGCCGGATGCTTCATCAGGCACTCCTCGATCTCGCCGGGACCGATGCGATATCCGCCCGAGGTGATGACGTCGTCGTCGCGGCTCTTGAAGAAGACGTAGCCGTCCTCGTCGATGGTGCCGATGTCGCCGGTCAGCAGCCAGTCGCCGGCGTATTTGCGCGCCGTGGCCTCGGGGTTGCGCCAGTATTCAAGCATGACGATGGGATCGTGCCGCCAGCCGGCGATCTGGCCTTCCTGGCCGGGCGGCAGGACGTTGCCGTCGCCATCGACCACCGCGACCTTGCGGCCGGGGCAGGCGCGGCCGCAGGAGCCGGGGCGGACCTCAAACCAGTCAGGCGAGTTCAGCAGCATGAGGTTCATCTCGGTCTGGCCATAGCCTTCGGAGATCGTCGTGCCGAACGTGTCGCGCCCCCAGCTCAACAGCTCCTCGCCCATGGCCTCGCCGCCGGTGCTGATCGCGCGGATGTCGTAGTTCCATCGCTCCTGCGGCCTGTGGACCTGGCGCATCATCTTGAGCGCGGTCGGCGGGATGAAGCTCACGCCCACGCGGTGCTTGGCCAGCATGGCGAAGGCGCGCTCGGGATCGAATTTGGCGAAGCGATGTGCCAGCACCGGCGTACCGTAGTACCAGGCCGGGAACAGCGCGTCGTAGAGGCCGGCGATCCAGGCCCATTCGGCCGGCGTCCACATCACCTCGTTGCCGCGGGGCCAGTGGCCCAGCCACTGCTCCACCGCCGGGATGCAGCCCAGCATCATGCGATGGGCATGCAGCGCGCCCTTGGGCTGGCCCGTGGTGCCGGACGTGTAGATCAACAGGGCCGGATCCTCGGCCGCCGTGTCGACCGTGGCGAAGCTGTCGGACGCGGCGCCGAGCAGGCGGTCCCAGTCGAGGAAGGCGCTGCCGTGCGCGCCGGCGCCGATCACGATCACCGTCTTCAGATCGGGCAGGCGGTCCCGCACCGCCAGCAGCTTCGGGAGCTGGCTCATGTCGGTGATGACGGCCGAGGCCCCGGCATTGGACAGCCGGTACTCGATCGCCTCCTCGCCGAACAGTGTGAACAGCGGCAGCACGACGGCGCCCATCCGGTAGCCGGCGAGATGGCAGATCGTGAGCTCGGCGCCCTGGCTCAGGAACACCGCGACCCGGTCGCCCTTGCCGATGCCGCGCGAGACCAGCGCGTTGGCCAACCGCGAACTGGCGGCCAGCAGCTGCCCGAAGGTCCAGTTGCGCACCGTACCGTCGCCGTTCTCGACGATCATCGCCAGCGTGTCGGGCGCATGCCGTTCGCAGACGGCGCGGCCGATGTTGAACCGCTCGGGCCGGGGCCAGCGGAATTGCGTCATGGCGTCGTCGTAGGAAAGACCGCGCGGGATCATGCCGATTGGACCTGCATATGTGTGCTAGAGCGGACGGGATGGTTCAACGAAAGGCCGGGCATTCCATGAGTATCGCTGGATACCTTCAGGCGTCCATCGGCGTGCTGCAAGACTGTATCGACCATGCGCCGATCCAGAACGTCGAACGCGCCATCGTCGAGATCGGCCGGACCTTCGACACGGGCAAGCCGCTTCTGGTCTGCGGAAACGGCGGCTCTGCCAGCGACGCCTCGCATATTGCGGGAGAACTGGTCGGACGCTTCCTGAAAGAGCGTCGGGCTCTGAACTGCATCTGCCTGTCGGCAGATTCCGCCGTACTGACGGCCTGGGCCAACGACTATGCCTACGAGTCCGTCTTCGCGCGCCAGGTTGAGGCCTATGGCGCTGCAGGCGGGGCGCTGCTGGGCCTCAGCACGTCGGGCAATTCGAAGAACGTGGTCGAGGCCTTCAAGGCGGCCAAATCGATGGGCATGACGACCATCGCGCTGACGGGGGAAGGCGGCGGCGATCTCGCCCGACACGCTGACATCCTCATCGACGTGCCCAGCCGGCATACGCCGCTCGTCCAGCAAGCGCATGCCTGCCTCTATCACTACATTTGCGAGCGTGTGGAGGCCGCGCGACCGAGCTAGGCGATTGCTTCCAGCCAGGGAAGCGCGCCGGACGCATCCGCGGCCACGCTGACCCTCATTTTGCCGAAGGTGGCGCCGGCGAGATTCCGCGCGGCCTCTTCGCCATGACCGGTCTTCACAAGAAGGCCGTTGCCGATGCCCGCCGCATGGCCGGCTTCGAGATCGCTCAGCTTGTCGCCGACGATCAGCGATCCCTGGAGGTCGATATTCAGCCGTTCCTGTGCCAGCAGGATCATGCCGGGGCCGGGCTTGCGCCACCGATGGGCTTCCGCCGCGAAGACACCGCCGCCGGCTTCGTGGTGGGCACTGGCGATGACCAGATCGATCTCGGCGCCCGACCTGGCCAGCTCTTCGACGATCCTTCCCTGGACGGCACGGAAATCGTCCCAGCCATAGTAGCCGCGTCCGATGCCGCTCTGGTTGGTGACGACGACGACCCGTATCCCGCGATCGTTCGCCGCCCGGATCAGGGATGCGGCGGCCGGGATGATCCGGACGTCCTCGGGCTTTCCGAGATAGCCGACTTCCTCGACGATCACGCCGTCGCGGTCGCAGAACAGCGCCGGTCGGCCGTCCGAGACGCGCGAGGTGAGGGGCTCGCACCACAGGGCAACGCCGTCGATCAGGCGGCTGTCGGAAAAGGGCACGGTCAGCGGTTCACGCGCTGGACCACGCGGCCGGCCACCAGTTCCTGCGGCGTCGGCGTCCAGATCTCGTCGGGAGGTGTTTCGGTGACACGCTGCGCGAACTCCGGCGTGACGCCGCTGGCGACGAGGAAGCGCCGCATGTCGCGATTGCTCTCGTGCATGTCGTTCGATCCCATGCCGGGGAAGCTGCCCTGATGGAATCCTAGCCGGCCCGACGGCGAGATCGATCGATCGGCCCCGCCCAGGAAGGCGATCGTGCAGGCCGACGCGCAGCCGGTGTCGACGCGCGTCGCCAGCCGGCGGTTGCGGATCATGCGGTTGATCTCGAAGGCGGTACCGAGGCGGCCCCCCGGACCCGCGAGCACGACGCGGCGCACCGACGGGTTCTTCTCGAGAGCCTGGCGCACGGCCTCCGCGCTGCGGGTGCCGTAGGCCCCGTCGAGGTTGAGTGTGGTGCCGTCGGCGCTCACCGAAACCGTCAGCGTGTCGAGGGCCTCGTCACCTGTGTGGATCGCCCACAATTCGCCGATCGCCGGCACCGCGCGTTCGACGAAGAGCCCGCCGATGCCCGCGATGGACAGGACCGCGGTGGCGAAGGTGGCGAGTGCGATCGGCACGCCGGCTCGCCGGCGTGCCGCCACGACGATCAGGATCACCTGGACGATGGCGAACAGGGAAGCCGCCGAGCAGAGCAGGGCGGGACCCAGCACGTGAAGCAGCGACACGTTGCCGGGGCCGAACACGGCCAGGCTGATGCTGCCGAAGCCGAGAAGCAGCGCCACCGCGCCCCAGACGCCGCGGTAGTAGAGGGTGAGATCGAACGGCGCCGCGCCATCCCGCCAGAGCGGCACGCCAATCGCTTCGAGATGGTCGAGCATCCGGGCGAGCTTGCCGGTGCGGATGCGCTTCATGCCGTCGCGGTAGCCGAGCGAGGCGGCGAGATCGGGTGGAACGGTCGAGGCAACCAGCCGCACCTGCCGAAGGCCGATGGCGCGGGCGGTCAGTTCCGCAAAGCCGATCAACGCTCGTGCCACCGGGGCGCGTTCGCCACTGGACGCAATTTCCAGAGGCCCGGCGGCGAGATGATCCACCGCCTGCTCCAGCAGGACGGCGCCGAGCGGTGCGGTTTCGCCGTCGATCAGGAAGATCGCCCGCGTGTCACTCAGGGTGGCGAAGGGCGGAAGGCTGGGGAAAAGTCTCGCGATACCGTCGGCATCGGCGGCGGTGGCGCGCCGTACGGCGCCCACGGAGACCCGATCGTGGGATATCACGCTGACTTTCAACTCCCTGAGGCCGCTTTCATGGCCGGTGACCGGACTGTATGCTGCGGCACTTCACGCGGAGCGTCCACATGTCACCCGACGATCATGCCTACCCGCCGGTCGGCCGTGCCAAGCTGCAGGAGTCCGGCACGACGACCGTTCCGTCGGTGTGCCCGCACGACTGCACGAGTACCTGCGCGCTCGATGTTGAAAGACTGAGCAACACGAAGATCGGCCGCGTCCGCGGCTCGATGCGCAACGACTACACTGCGGGCGTGATCTGCGAAAAGGTCGCGCGCTACGCCGAGCGCGTCCATCACCCCGACCGCCTGATGAAGCCGATGCGCCGGGTCGGGCCGAAGGGTTCGAAGCAGTTCGCCGAGATCTCGTGGACCGACGCGCTCGACATCGTGGCCGAGCAGTTCATCGCCAAGGCGCGTCAGCACGGCGCCGAGACCATCTGGCCCTATTATTATGCCGGCACGATGGGCCTGGTGCAGCGCGACGGCATCAACCGCCTGCGCCATGCGATGAAGTATTCGCGCTGGTTTTCGACCATCTGCGTCACGCTTTCCGACACCGGCTGGATCGCCGGCGTCGGCGCCAAGCGCGGGGCGGACGTGCGCGAGATCGACGAGCATGCCGAGCTGGTGGTGATCTGGGGCGGCAATCCCGTGAACACCCAGGTCAACGTCATGACCCACGCGATGAAGGCCAAGAAGAGGGGCGCCAAGCTCGTCGTCGTCGATCCCTATCGTACGGGCACCGCCGACCAGGCCGACATCCATCTCGCGGTGCGTCCCGGCACGGACGGCGCGCTGGCGGTCGGCGTCATGCACGTCCTCTTCAAGGAGGGCTATGCCGACTGGGATTATCTGCGGAAGTACACCGACGCGCCGGATGAACTGGCGGCGCATGTCGCGACGCGCACGCCGGAATGGGCCTCGAAGATCACCGGGCTTTCGGTCGAGGAAATCGTGTCCTTCGCTCGCCTCTACGGGCAGAGCAAGGCGTCGTTCATCCGCTGCCATCACGGCTTCAGCCGCAGCCGCAACGGCGCGGCCAACATGCATGCCGTGACCTGCCTGCCGGCGGTGACGGGGGCGTGGAAGTACAAGGGCGGCGGCGCGCTCTACGGCCACACCGGCATGTATCCGATCAACAAGACGCTGATCGAAGGTCTCGACATGGTCGATACGTCGATCCGCGATCTCGACCAGTCGCGCCTCGGGCCGATCCTCACCAACGATGCCGCGGCGCTGAAGAACGGACCGCCGGTCACCGGCATGCTGATCCAGAACACCAATCCGGCGATGGTCTGTCCGGAGCTCGAGCTGGTGCACAAGGGCTTCCAGCGCGACGACCTGTTCGTCTGCGTGCACGAGCAGTTCATGACCGAGACGGCGGCCTTCGCCGACATCGTGCTGCCGGCCACGATGTTCCTCGAGCACGACGATTTCTACACTGCGAGCGGCCACACCTTCTTCCAGGTGACCAAGGCGGTGATCGACGCGCCGGGCGAATGCCGCGAGAATCACTATGTGATCTCCGAGCTGGCCAAGCGTCTGGGCGCCAAGCATCGCGGCTTCGACATGACGCCGTGGGAGATCATGGACGAGACTCTCAAGGTCTCGAACATGTGGGATGCCGAGACCAACTGGCAGAAGGGCGGTCAGGACTTCCACCTGGGCTTCGAGACGTCGCATTTCCTCGACGGCTTCGCCTGGCCCGACAAGAAATTCCGCTTCAAGCCCGACTGGGCGGCCTATGGCGGTCGCGGCAAGGAAATGCCGGTGCTGCCCGACCATTTCGACGTGATCGACAAGGCCACCGACGACAAGCCGTTCCGGCTGGTCGCGGCGCCGGCGCGCACGTTCCTCAATTCGACCTTCACCGAGACGCCGAGTTCGCAGAAGCGCGAGGTGCGGCCGACCGCGCTCCTGAATCCCGACGATTGCACCGCCATGGGAATCGTCGAGGGCGAGCGGCTGGAGATCGGCAACGAGCGCGGCAAGACCATCGTCAATGCCAAGCCGCGCGCCGGCCAGCAGAAGGGCGTCGTCGTGGTCGAGGGCATCTGGCCCAACCGCAACTTCGAGACCGGTATCGGCATCAATGCGCTGACCTCCGCCGATCCCGGCTGGCCCAACGGCGGCGCGGTGTTCCACGACACCGCCGTCTGGATCCGCAAGGCATCGTGAGCGAGGGATTCCAACCGGCGCCCAATCCGAGCATCGCCCAGACGCAGGCGCCTCGGGTCGAGGGCCGCGGGCACGTCCTCGTGATCGGCAACGAGAAGGGTGGCTCGGGCAAGTCGACGACGGCGCTGCATATCGCCGTGTCGCTGATGAATGACGGCGCGCGCGTGGCGACGCTCGATCTCGACGCGCGGCAGGGCACACTGAGCCGCTACGTCGAGAACCGCGCCGTCTATGCCGCGAAGAAGGGCATGGACCTGCCCATGCCGCTGCATACGCCGGTGCTGATCTCGACCCTGAACGACCGCCGCGATGCCGAAGCCGACGAGCGCGCGCGGCTCGCGGCGGCGCTGGAGCCGGCGGTGGGCGCGGCCGACTTCGTGATCGTCGACACGCCGGGCAGCGACACCCATCTCAGCCGGCTCGCCCATACCTGGGCCGACACGCTGCTGACGCCGCTGAACGACAGTTTCATCGACCTCGACCTGCTGGCGCGCGTCGATCCGGACACGCTGAAGATCGTACGGCCCTCGATCTATGCCGAGGCGGTATGGAAGCAGCGCCAGATTCGCGCCGTCGAAGGCGGCCGGCCTGTCGACTGGATCGTGATGCGCAATCGCCTGTCGTCGCTGGCCGCGCGCAACAAGCGCGACATGGGCACGGTGATCGACGCACTGGCCAGGCGCATCGGCTTCCGCGTGGCCGCGGGCCTCAGCGAGCGCGTGATCTACAAGGAGCTTTTCCTGACCGGTCTCACGCTGCTCGACCTGAAGCGTGGCGGGAAGGGGCCGTCCCTGACGTTGAGCCACGTCGCGGCGCGCCAGGAAGTGCGTGACCTCGTGGCGTCGCTCAACCTGCCGGGGGTCGCTCGTGCAGAAGCGGACGCGCCCGCGACAGAAGAAGCCACGCCAGACCCGCAACCTGCAGGATGAACAGCAGGCCGAACGACCAGCTGTAGCCATCGGGCGAGTAGCCGGTCGCAGTACGCGGCCACAGGTCGACGACTTTGCCGATCGCCCACTGTCCGGCGAAGATCACCGTAAAGACCACGAGGTTCGAACTGGTGCTGACCCGGCCGGCATATTGCGGCGGGAACGAGCGGGCGAGCAGCGGCATGTACTGGATCGGATAGGCGCCGAGGAAGCCGAACAGCAGCCAGGCCGCGACTGGATGGAACGATGGCAGGAAGGCGATCCAGGCGCAGACCAGGGTGAACAGCACGCTGACGAGATTGGCCGAGGCGAAGTCGCTGACGCCGATGCGGCGGAAGGCGCCGGCCAGCACGCCGCTCAGTGCGAAGCCCGCGGTCATCACTGCCGTCGTGTAGAGCTGAATGTCGGCGCGGGCCTCGTGACTGGCGATACCGCCGACATCGCGCAGCCAAGGCCCGATCCACAGCGTGATCGCGGCAATGAACGCCATCTGCTGGAAGGTGAGCAGCGGCTGGATGCGCCAGAAGAAGCCGTTGGTCAGCACGATGCCGGTGATGCGGAACTGGTCGCGCAAGGTGCCCTGCTGTGCGGGAACGCCGCGCTCGGGCACGACGGTGAACAGGATCGCCGAGACGACGATGCAGAGGCCGGCCAGCCAGAAGAACAGGCCCTGCCAGCTGATGACCGAGAGCGACCACTGGATCGGCAGCGTCGCGGCCATCGAGCCCAGGCCGCCGGCCATCATGTGGAAGCCTGTGATCAGTCCCCAGCGTTCCGGCGGATACCAGAGCGTGATCGCCTTGATCGCGGCCATCAGGCCGCCCGCGAATCCGAGGCCGATCAGCACGCGCGCCACGATCAGTTCGCCCAGCGAGAGGCTGAGGCCAAACAGCGCCGAGCCGATCGCGGCCATCGCCAGCAGCACGGCCTGCACGCGACGCGGCCCGTAACGGTCGAGCATGACGCCGAGGATCGGCTGGCAGCCGGCGAAGAACAGGAAGAAGGCCGAGGTAAGAAGGCCGAGGTCGCCCGCCGTGATGCCGACATCCCGTTCGAGATACGGGAAGATCACCGCATTCACGCCACGGAAGATGTAGGAGAGGAAATAGGCGAGCGCGAACGGCAGGAAGACGCGCAGCAGCAGCGTGGCGAAGGAGGGGGCGTTTCCGGTCATGCTTCAATGTTGGCGCGCAAGCGCGGCTGCACCATATTGAAGGCATCGCAGAGGGTCAAAGGACGTGGCCGACAAACCCAGTGTTCCGTCTACCGCAGGTGCGAACGAAGTCGATGCATTCGTGCGCGAAGTCGGCAAGCTGCCGGCCAATCGTACGCCAGGCGGACGCGGCCGGCTGCTGTTCGCCATGGACGCAACGGCGAGCCGCGAGCCGACATGGGATCATGCCTGCGCCATCCAGGGCGAGATGTTCGTGGCGGCCGATGCGCTGGGCGGTCTCGACGTGCGGCTGGCCTTCTATCGCGGTTTCGAGGAATTCAAGGTGAGCAAGTGGACGTCGGACGGCCGCGAGCTGGCTCGCCTGATGGGTGGGGTGCGCTGCGCCGCCGGCCGCACGCAGATCGCGCGGCTGCTGCGCTACGCCGGAGACCAGCGCCGCGAGAGCCGACTCGACGCCGTGGTCTTCGTGGGCGATTGCTGCGAGGAGGATGTCGACGCGGTCGGCCACGAGGCGGGCCAGCTCGGCTTGCTCGGCCTGCCCGTGTTCGTGTTCCAGGAAGGCGACGATCGCACGGCCTCGCGTCTCTTTCCCCAGATCGCAAAGTTGACGCGTGGCGCCTACTGCAGGTTCGACCGGTCGAGCCCGGATCAACTCAAGCGCCTGCTGGGCGCCGTCGCCGCCTATGCTGCCGGCGGCCGCTCCGCGCTGTTGAAGTACGGCAAGGACCAGGGCGGCGTGGCCGCGCTTCTCACCAACCAGATGAAATGACCACGGACCTGCTGGCTGCCGTCGAAGCCTTCTTCGACGCCGAAATTCTCCCACGCCATCGCGAATGGGCGGTGCATGTCTCGACACACAAGGGCACGCCGCCGTTCATGGCAGGGCTGCAGGCCAGGGCGCGTGCCGCGGGGCTGTGGAACCTCGGCCTGCCGGACCGCATGAGCAGTCGCGCCTATGCGCCGATCGCCGAGATCACGGGCCGCCTGCCGTGGGCGCCGGAAGTGTTCAACGCCCAGGCGCCCGACGTTCCCAACATGATCATGCTGCAGCATGCGGCGAACGCGGAGCAGAAGAAGCGCTGGCTCGATCCGCTGCTGGACGGCCGCATCCGGTCGGCCTTCGGCATGACCGAGCCCGACGTCGCGTCGTCCGACGCGACCAACATCGCCACGACCCTGCGGCGCGACGGCAACGAATGGGTCGTGAACGGCCGCAAATGGTACATCACCGGCGGCGCTCATCCCGCCTGCGCCTTCGTGATCGTGATGGGCGTGTCGCGTCCCGAGGCGCCGCGCACCGGCCGGCATTCCTGCGTAATCGTGCCGATGCCGTCGCCCGGCCTGCGGGTCGTGCGAGAACTGCGTTTCCTCGGCTGGGAGGACAGTATCGCGCCCATCGCTGAACTCGACTTCAAGGATGTGCGTGTGCCGGCCGGCAACCTGTTGGGCGAAGAAGGCGAGGGCTTTGCGGCGGCACAGGTGCGGCTGGGGCCGGCGCGGCTGCATCACTGCATGCGTGCCATCGGGAGCTGCGAGGTCCTGGTCGAACTGATGATGGCGCGGGCCGCCGAACGGCGCACCTTCGGTCGGGCGGTGATCGATTACGATTCGACGCAGCAGGCCATTGCCCGCTCCCGAATCGAGATCGAGCAGGCCCGACTGCTGGTGCTGCGCACGGCCGAGCGTCTGGACATCGACGGACACCAGGCCGTGTGGCGCGACGTTTCGATGGTCAAGGTAGCCGTGCCGGAAATGGCCCAGCGCATCGCCGATCGGGCGATGCAACTGTTCGGCGCCATGGGCGGCAGCGACGATGCGCCGATCCATCGCGCCTATGCCGTCGCGCGCATGCTGCGGATTGCAGACGGGCCGGACGAGGTGCACCTGCGGCAGATCTTCCGTCAGGAGCGGCCGGCCCGGTGGACCGTCGCGAACTCGCCCTATATGACGCCGGGCGATGACTGAGAACGGCCGCAAGCGAATCTACGCGATCGTATTCGGGCTGATCCTGACCGGGGTCACGCTGGCGGGCCTCGAACTGCTGGCCTCTCTCGAGGCGCCGCCGTGGCCCGCACGGGCGCTGCGCTCGACGCCGCCGGTCAACGTGCAGTCGAGTGACTTCACCGGCCTCGCGGACAAGCCGTGGATCTTCGAGCCCTACAATTCATGGGGCATGCGCGACAAGGAGCGCGGCATCGCCAAAGCGGCGGACGGCGGATTCCGCACGGTCTTCATCGGCGACAGCTATCTGGAGTTCCAGCTCACGCGCCTCACCGTGCCGGGCGAGGTCGAGCGGCGCTTCATCGAGGCCGGCCAGCCGAAGGCCGAGATGATCAATCTCGGAATCTCCGCCACGGGCCCGCGCAGCTACTACTATCGGATGCGCGACGTGGCTTTTGCGCTGTCGCCCGATGCGCTCGCGGTGTTCTTCTTCTCGGGAAACGACTTCCTCTATGACGGGCAGGGCTACGGTCAGGGCATCCTGCCCAGCCTCGTCAGCGAGGCGCCCGGCGGTTCGATCCTGGGCAACGTCATGCCGAACGCCAACTGGGTGCTGGTCAATCGTCTGCGCCTGTCGGAGATGCTGACGACCAACAAGCCGGTGCCGCAGGAATTCGATACGCTGGCGAAGATCGCCCGCCTGCCGCCGGCCGAGCGCACGCCGGCGCTCGTGCGTCACGTAAAGCGCTACTACTACCCCGACCTGACTGAGCAACAGATCGCCGCCATCTTCGGTCGCGACGGCGACGCATTCTGGCAGGCCTACGCCTCCGGCAAGGTCGACGACGAATCGCTGCAGGGCTGGCTGCTGAACCTCATGACCAAGTCCGAGGTCGAGCAGTCTCCCTACTTTGAGGCCACGACGAAGGAGCAGGCGGCGCGTCTTGTGAAGGACGGCGACATCCAGGCGACGCTGTCGTGGCTGACGGCGATGGACCGCGCCGCGCGCGAGCGTGGTGTGCCGCTGGTCCTGTTCATCGTGCCGCCGGGCACCGTCGATCCCGACTATGTCGCCTACTGGAAGCCGTGGCCGCGCTTCTACGCGTTCAACGTGATCGCCGACTACCGGCAGGACCGGCTGCTCGAAGCCCTGGCCAGGACGCAGATCCGCTACGTCGACCTGCGCAAGGATTTCGCCGGCGTGCGCGGTGCCTATCGGCGCAGCGACGCGCACTGGACCGACAAGGGCGTCGAGATCGCCGCGAACCGAGTCTACGAAGAACTGCGCAAGCTCGAGAAGCGCTAGCCGGCGCCGAGCAATCGCGCGGACCAGCGGCCGGGCAGGGTCATACCCAGCCAGACGGCGGCCTTCGTGCCGATCGGGAAGGCGACGCGCGGCCGGTTCAGGGCGAGGCCGCGGCGGATGATCGACGACGCCTTGGCCGAGGTCATCATGAACGGCATCGGGAAGGGGGCGTCGGTGGTGATGCGGCTGACGACGAAGCCGGGGCAGATGACGCTGACGCCGACGCCGTCCTTCTTCAGGACATACCGGATGCTCTCGCCCCAGACGCGCACCGCGGCCTTGCTGGCGTTGTAGGAAGCCGAATAGGGCAGGCCTATGAAGCCCGCGAGCGAGGAGACGATGCCGATCTGGCCACGCTTGCGTTCCATCATCCGCGGCAGCAGCCGCTCGACGGTGTTCAGCACGCCGTTGATGTTCACGTCGAGCGTCTTGCGGATGATCGAGAAATCGTCGAGCGAGGAATTGTCTTTGTCGATCGAGATGCCGGCATTGGCGATCACGAGGTCGACCGGATGCGCGTCGTCGAACGCCTCCAGCCAGGGCAGGAAGCGGTCGCGGTCGGTGACGTCGATCGTGGCCGAGACGACGGTGGCGCCTTTCGCGCGACAGGCGGACGTGACGGTATCAAGCCGCTCGACGTCACGGCCGGTAAGCGCCAGGGCCACTCCGGGGGCTGCATAGTCGAGGGCCAGGGCCTCGCCGATGCCGCTCGACGCGCCGGTGATCACGATGCTTGAGAAGGTCTTCATATGCGGCGCCCCTATTGTGGCCTGGCTTGCCAGCCCCAGTTGGCGGCCATTTCCTGCGCCATGCGAGCCGCGATAAGGGAATAGCCGCGGCTATCCATGTTCTCGCGCTTGGGATGGATGTCGTCGATGTAGATCGTGCCTCTTTCGTCCTTGAAGACGTCGAGGATGCTTCGGATCTCGATGTTGCGCTCCTTGAGCGCAAGCAGTCGCCGGACAATCTCGACATAGCGCGCGCCGTAGGACTTGTCGGGCGTGTTGCGGCTTTCCTCCGCGGTGAGCGGCTTGTCGACGGCCGGTACCGGCTGCAGGAAGAACATCGACTTGATGCCGAACTCGCGAGCCGAGAGATCCATCATGCGAATGTACTTGGCGTACTGCGCGATCTGCCAGTCCATGTAGGCCGACGGCGAGGAGGCGATCTCCTTCGGCAGTCCCATCATGGTGGCATAGGTCTTGGCGCCGAAGCCGGAATTGTCGTCCGGTGGCTTGCCGGCAAGGGCCACGGCCAGCAGGTAGGCCGCATGCGAATGCGCCGTGACGCCCTGGCTCAGCCAGCCGGCGATCCGGCCCATGAACCAGCTGATCGCCAGGTTGCCGAACCCGTCCTTGGCGATGATCGGGTTCACGCCGAGATAGTTGGCGGCGGGCATCTCGAAGCGCACGCCGAGGCCCGGCGTCATCAGGTATTGCTCGTTGTAGCCGTCGAGCGTGACGACGGCGTCGATGAAGTCGCCATAGATCGAGAACACGATCATCTGCTGAGGCTGCTTCCAGGCGCCCAGCGCACCGTTCAGGACCTGGAAAGGCTTGCCCGTGGGGCTGACGAAATTGCGGTTGAGCTCCTCCTCGAGGAAGCTGCGGCGCGCCGGGTCGTAGATCTGACTGAGCTGGGAGGCGACCGATCCGCCGGACACCAGGATCACGTAACGGTCGGGATTGCGGGCGACGGGATAATTGTCGCCGAGCAGGCCGATATTGTTCGCGCCCGGAACGCCGCAGGGATCGTCGTGATGATGGACGAACGCCAGGTACGGGTGCGGATACATCGTGTCGACGTACCGGCAGTTTCCGCCGATGGTAAGGTCCTGGATGTAGGAATTGCGGGTATTGGCGAAGAGTTCCTTGGCCGGCGTGTAGCGGCCGTCGCGAATCGTCAGCCAGGCCGTCGACAGCAGCTCCAGACCGATGAATGCCACGGCCAGACCGACGAACAACGCCGCAGCCTTGAGGCCTGTCTGCCGTGCCCAACGCCTCTCAGCCATGATCGACACGCGCCTCAATAGTCGATTGAATCGAAATGCCGATCCACTTAAGGAGTGATGGTGCCCAAGAATGGGGCAGGGGGCAATTTGATTGCAAGCATGACGGGATACGCCCGGGCGCAGGGATCGGATGACCGGCGGCGCTGGGTTTGGGAAGCGCGCAGCGTCAACGGGCGAAACCTAGAGATCCGCTGCCGTGTACCGCCGGGCTCCGATCGCCTCGAAAATCCGGCGCGCGCCGCGGTCGGCGGGCGGGTGAAGCGCGGCAACGTCTCGCTCACCCTGACCATCTCGAGCGAACGCCAGGCCAAGCCGCTCAGCATCAACCGGGCCTTGCTGGCCGAGTTGGCGACCCTGGTGGACGAGGTGCGGAAGACCACGGGCGCCGCGCCTCCCTCGGCCGACGGACTGCTGCGCGTGCGCGGGGTCATCGAGGAAGAGGATGGGGCCGAGGACTCCGAAGAGACGCTGATCGTGTTCGACAAGGCGCTGCAGGCGACCCTCGACGAGGCCCTGAAGGGGCTGGTCGCGTCCCGCGCGGCCGAGGGCAAGGCGCTGGCCAAGGTCATCGATGGCCATGTCGCGGAGATCGAAGCCCTGTGTGTCCGTGCCACGGAACGCGCGCTGGCTCAGATCGGCACGGTGCGTGCGCGCTTCGAGGCGCAGCTTGCCGAATTGCTCGGCCGCGTACCCGCGCTGTCGGAGGAGCGCTTTGCCCAGGAAGTCGCGCTTCTGGTCGGCAAGGCCGACGTGCGCGAGGAACTCGACCGACTCACCGCGCACATCGCCCAGGCGCGGACGCTGCTGGCCGATGCCCGGGCCGACAATCCGGTGGGGCGGAAGTTCGATTTCCTCTGCCAGGAGTTCAATCGCGAGGCCAATACGCTGTGCTCGAAGTCGGCGGACATCGAGCTGACGCGCATCGGCATCGATCTAAAGGGCGCCGTCGAGCGCATGCGGGAGCAGGTCCAGAATGTCGAATGAGGATGCCGCCGCGATCACGCGGCGCGGCCTGATGCTCGTCCTGTCCTCGCCGTCGGGGGCGGGCAAGACCACCCTGTCGCGACAGCTTCTCGACAACGACAAGCAGATCCAGCTCAGCGTCTCGGCGACCACGCGCGCGCGCCGCTCCGGCGAGACGGATGGCGTAGACTACCATTTCGTCGATACAGCCACCTTCAGCGGCATGATCGAGCGCGGCGAGTTCCTGGAGCACGCCCGCGTGTTCGACCATTTCTACGGCACGCCGTCTGCGCCGGTGGAAGCGGCGCTCATCGCCGGCCGCGACGTGTTGTTCGACATCGACTGGCAGGGCACCCAGCAGCTCAAGGAAAAGGCCGGCAGCGACCTGGTGACGGTTTTCATCCTGCCGCCGTCGACGCGCGATCTCGAGCGCCGCCTGATCACCCGTGCCCAGGATTCGATGGAAGTCGTGCAGAAGCGGATGGCCAAGGCCGCCGACGAGATGAGTCACTGGGCGGAGTACGACTACCAGATCATCAACCGCGACATCGCCACCAGCCTGATGGAGCTAAAGTCCATCCTGACGGCCGAGCGGCTGAAGCGCGAGCGGCAGGTCGGCCTCTCGGCCTTCGTCAAGGCATTGCGCGAGGGGCGGTGATCGGCATTCCGATGCCGTTCTGTCCCTGCGAACGCAGCACGAGCTGGCTGGGCGCATAGGGCCGACCGGAGAATTCCGCGATGAGGCGGTCGCTGGCGGTTTCGATCGTCTTTTCCAGCGTGCGCATGAAGGTCTGCTTGTCGAGGCCCGTCTGGATCGCGGGCAGGAACTCGATCGCGGCCCGGCCCGCCTTCTTGCGCCAGTCCCGGCGATTCCACAGCAGGCCGACCGAAGTTGCGACCGGCGTCACCGGCAGGTCGAGGTCGCGATAGAGATAGTAGATGCCCGAGCGATAGCGTTCGCGTTCGCCCGGTGCCATCAGGTTGCCTTCGGGGTAGATCGCGATGTGCCGGCCGCTGTCGCAGGCGCGCCGGGCGAACTGCGCGAGGTTCTCGCGCTCGCGCCCGCCGCCGCAGGTATCGACGCGGATCATCTGCAGGCGATAGAGGATCGTGCCGATCAGGGGGTAGCGGAAGAGTTCCTGCATCGCGACGAAGGCGATGCCGCGAATGCGGGCAGCCAGGAGAATGCCGTCGCTTTCGCTATGGTGCTTGTTGGCCAGCAGAACCGGTCCGTGCTCGGGAAGGTTCTCCAGGCCCCTGTATTCGATCTTCATGCCGCCGATCCAGCGCATGCCCCAAACGACGGCACGAGCCCAGTGGAACAGCAGGCCGCGCAGCAGGACCGGTGTGGGAATGGGGACCAGCAGGATGCCGATCACGGCAACCAGGAGGGTGCCCAGATAGAAATAGAGATTGAAGGCGAGCGAGCGGATCATGAATCCAATAATAGTGAGCGCTCACTCACCGTCAAGGGCGCCCGCCAGTTTCACGAAGTCATCGACGGTCAGCTCCTCGGCGCGCGCCGTGGGCCTGAGGCCGAGGGCCTCCAGAGTGGTCACGGGATCGGCAAAAATGCTCGCCAGGGACCCTCGCAGCATCTTGCGGCGCTGGCCGAAGGCTGCGGCCGTCACGCGTTCCAGCGGCCTCAGATCTGCCAGGCGATCCGCCGGCGGCCGCGGCGTGAGGCGCGCCACCGCGGACGTGACCTTGGGCGGTGGGACGAAGGCGGTGGGGGCGACGTCGAACAGCCGGCGGACCTCGCAGACATGCTGTGCCAGAACGGACAGACGCCCGTAATCCTTGGTTCGGGGGGATGCCACGAGGCGATCGACCACCTCTTTCTGGAACATCAGCACCATGTCGGCGATGTCGGTCGCCGCATGCAGCCATTGCACCAGCAGGGCGGTCGACACGTTGTAGGGCAGGTTGGCCACGATCCGGCGGGGTGCAGGGCCGAGATCCCGCGGCTGAATCCGGAGGGCATCGGCCTCCACGAGTTCGAGGCGTCCGTCGGCCACGGCCTGCAGTTCGAGGAGCGGGCCGAATGCCCGCGCGTCCACTTCGATGGCGACGACCCGCTTTGCCCCTTCGAGCAGCAGCGCCCGCGTGAGGCCACCCGGCCCCGGGCCGACTTCGATCACGGTCCCGTCGTTCAGCGGCGCTGCCGCGCGCGCGATGCGGCGCGTCAGGTTGAGGTCGAGCAGGAAATGCTGGCCGAAGCGCTTCCTGGCATCGAACCCGTGGGTGGCGATGGTCTCGCGGAGGGGGGGCAGGGCCTCGACGCCGTCCATCTCAGTGGCCGCGCCGGCGCGCCATGTCGTCCGCCATGTCGATGGCCGCCAGCAGGCTGGCCGGGTCGGCACGGCCGGTGCCCGCAATGTCGAGTGCCGTGCCATGGTCGGGCGAGGTTCGCACGAAGGGCAGGCCGAGCGTCACGTTGACGCCGCCGGCAAAGTCGATGGTCTTGATCGGGATCAGCGCCTGGTCGTGATACATGCAGAGCGCTACGTCGTAGGCTGGCCGGGCCGCCGCATGGAACATCGTGTCGGCCGGTGCAGGACCATGCGCGGCGATACCTTCCCGCTGCAGCGCTTCGATGGCCGGAACGATGATGCGGCGCTCCTCGTCGCCCATCGCGCCCTGTTCGCCGGCGTGCGGGTTGAGCGCCGCCACCGCAAGCCGCGGATGCGCTATGCCGAACAGATCCCGCAAGCCCCGGGCCGCGATCCGGCCCGCCCGCACGATCTGCTCGCCGTCGAGTGACTTCACGGCATCGGCCAGCGACAGGTGGATGGTTACCGGGATGACGCGAAGCTGGGGACAGGCCAGCATCATCGCGACCTCGACGCCGCCTGCGAGTTCGGCAAGGAATTCCGTGTGGCCGGGATGGCGAAAGCCTGCATCCTGCAGCGTCTTCTTCTGGATCGGATTGGTGACGATCCCGGCGATCGCACCGGCTTTGGCAAACTGTACCGCGCGTTCGATCGCTTCGATCGTGGCGGGTGCATTCGCAACGTCCGGCCGGCCGGGCGTCACCGGCGCGGCGAGGTGGACGGGCAGGACCGGGAGCGCGGTTGGGAAAACCGCAGCGGCTTGCTCGGGCCGGGCGATGGTCTGCACCGGCACATCGAGGCCCAGTTGCTTCGCGAGCGCCGCGAGGCGATCCGGATCGTCGAGGACGAAGAAAGGGCGGGCGCCCGAATGTCGCGCCTGCCAGGCCTTGAGGCTGAGTTCGCCCCCGACACCGGCCGGCTCGCCCATCGTGACGGCGAGCGGCGCGGTCGTGCTCATTGCCGCGACATCACGACTTGATGTCGATCGTCGCCTGCCGGCGGAGGTCGCGCATGTAGCGGCGTCCGGCGGAGTCGAGCTTCTGAATGAGAAGCTGCTGCTGGATGGCATCGCGCGTGGGCAGGCCATCGCCGCCGGCCTTGCTGCAGAGGGCAACGACCTGGAGGCCCTCGGCGACGCGGAACGGACCCGCCGTGCCGCCGATAGGCAGGCGCGGCAGCTGTTCGTACATCTGCGGGTTGGCCGAGAGGTCGCCGACGCGCACGCCGTTGAGGTCGCCCGAGGTGCTGCCCTTGATCTGGCGCGACTGGACGTGGAGATCGTTGCACTGGCGGACGCCGCCCATGGCCTTTTGCGCGTCGGCCGTTGCGCGGTTGGTTTCCTCCGGCGAGGCGTTGGGCGGCAGGGCCAGCGTCATCTGGACGAGGTTGAGCTTGACGTCGTCGGGACGGGCGGCAGCGAAAGGCCTGCGATCGACAACGTAGAGAATGTGCCAGCCGGAGCCCGACCGCACCGGCTCCGAATAGCTGCGCGGCTGCACGCGTTCGATCGCGGCATCGAGGGAAGGATCGAGGGCGCCGGGCAGGACCCAGCCCAGATCGCCGCCGGATGCGGCAGAAGCGCCTTGGGAGAACTGTTGCGCGACCGCGGCGAAGGGCGCGCCGCGGCGGAGCTGCTCCATGATGCGATCGGCGCTGCGCTTGCCCTCGTCGACGCCGTCAGCGCGGTCAACCGGAACGAATATCTCGGCGACGCGCGTCTCGGTCTTGCCGACGTTCGTGCGCATGCGGCTCATCGCGTCGTCGATCTCCGCATCGGAAACGTCGACCTGCGAACGCACCTTGCGGCGGATGATCTTGCCCCAGGCGATCTGGGCCTCGATCTGCTGCTTTGCGATATCGGGCGCTACACCGACGCTCTGGAGGTAGAGCTTGAACTGTCCCTGTCCCAGCCCCGCCGCCCGCTCGATCTCGGTGTAGCGGCTGTTGATCTCGGACTCCGTGGGGCGCACGCCCAGTTTCTTGGCGTCCTGGACCTGCAGACGCTCGTCGATCATCTGGCGCAACATCTGCCCGGCCATGCGCTGACGAAGATCGGGGCTGTCCGCCAGGCCCGACGTGCGAATGGCGAACAGCACACGCTGCGACAGGTCGAAGTCGGTGATGGCGTCGTCGTTGACGCGCGCGACGACGCGAAGCCCCTGGCCAGGTGCCGCCTGGACGGACGCGCCCTGGGCAGCGGGCCTCTGCTGGGCCGACGCTGCGGCGGGCAGCACCATCATGGCGAGGAGGAGGGAGGCGCGGAGGAGGGGCGCGGACATTTCACCAACGGAGCTTGAGAGGGACATTTATTATATTCCGTAGCAGGGTTGCTGCAACGCACGCCACTAAGGACAGAAAGTGGCAACACACAGGCACGCTTGACGCTTGGCGGTGGGTACGTTAGCCGAACCTCGGCAGAGTTGGGGGCAAATAGTTCAGGCATGAGGACGGCCCGCCGTTCAATCAGCGTCGCGAGCGCCTGGGAACGGGTTTGCTCCGGCGTGGGCTATCATCTCGACAATATGGGCCGCTGGCTGATCGTGCGTGCGCCCTCGATCGGTGCTGCCTATGCCGGTATCCTGGCGCCGCGCCTGTCGCGGCTCGAGCCGCGCCCCGGCTGGCGGTTCGCCGAGGAGTATTACGACCAGCGCCGCTGGCTCGCCTGTCGCAGGGGGGCCTTGTGGGAGGCCGCCCGGGAGAAGGAACTGGCGGTTCCCCTGACCGTGCGCTGGCACGGCGGCAACACCGTCGACGTGACGCTGGGCAACGACAACAGCCTCTGCCTCTACGTCTGCGGCTCGTTCGAGCCCAACGAATTCGCCTTCGTCGATCGCATGCTGAAGCCCGGCATGGTGTTCGTCGATGTCGGTGCGAACGACGGCTACTACACGCTCTTCGCGGCGCGCCGCGTCGGCCCGACCGGCCGGGTGATCGCTGTCGAGCCCAGTTCGCGGGAGCGCGCGCACCTGCAACGCAATCTCGGTCGCAACGGCCTCGACAATGTGCAGGTCGTTGCCGCGGCGCTGGGCGCCGAGGCGGGCTTCGTCGATCTCCACCTGGCCCACGGCGTCCATGCCGGCCACAACACGCTGGGCGACTTCGCCCATGACGACGTGGTGCGTGCGAGTTCCGAGCGCGTGCCGCTGGAGACGCTCGACGCGCTGGTCACCCGTCACAGCCTGTCGAAGGTCGATATGGTGAAGATCGACGTGGAAGGCGCCGAGGCTGGCGTCGTGGCGGGCGCGCGGACGGTGCTGTCGACCCACCGGCCTGTCCTGTTGATGGAACTGAACGATCGCGCCCTGCACGCGCAAGGGCAGAGCGCGGATACGCTGCTGAACACGCTGAAGACCGACCTGAACTATCAGGTCCTGTCCTTCTCTCCCGTCGGCGGCCGGCCGGAGCGCGCCGTCGAAGGGCTGCCGCTGTCGTCCAACATCGTCCTGGTGCCAAAGGAACGGGCCGCCGAGTTGAAGCTGGGCGCCTGAAGGCCTCAGCGGCCGAGGAACGACCGCAGGCGGGTGCCAAGGGTGGGCGTGCGGCTCGTCGTCGCCTCCGGCCTGCGATCGTGCATCACGAGCTGGCTGACAGGTACGCAGTGCCGGCTGGCTTCCTCAGCGAAGTCGGCGACGGTCCGCACGACATTGGTGTTCGTATAGTAGCTATAGCTGACGGTACCGGTCCGGTCGTCGGTACCGTAAGTGAAGTCCTGCTTCTCGGACAGCGGGACCTTGGCCGGGATCGGGATGTCGCGCATGTCGACGCCGTTGCGCTTGGCCATGGTCTCGACCGCGGCAACCACCTCGTCGAAGCGCGCGAAGTAGCGCGGCGCCGCCTGCACGATCCACTTCAGGAAGTCGCGCATCTCGACCGGGATGTCGCCGATCTCGGACTTGAACTTGTTCTGCAGCCAGAACAATTCGTCGACGATGCCGACCTCGGTGATGAACCCGCCGTCGAGGCGATCGTCCAGCGGCTTGTCCGTTGAGGCGATCTTCGCGTCAGCCAGCCACTTCTTGTAGGCTTCGTCGTTGATGTGGGCATACATGTGCGAAGCGCCGTTGCTGTGCTTCGAGGCACCGTTGATGCCGAGCGACCGGTACGAATAGAGATAGGACTCGCTGTTGATCGCGTTCACGATCGCCGAACTCACGTCGGGCGCGCGGAACCAGAAATAGCGGCCGTACTTCTTGCGGGCCTGCTCGATGGTGCTGCGGGGAACGAACGAGAAGACGATCGTCGGCAGGTCAGCCTGGTGAAGGCGGCCGGAATAGGCCTCGCCCAGTGCCCAGCGGCTGTCGCGAATTTCCACGACGCGTCCCACGCGCATCTGCCCCAGACCGCGATGGCTGGGAATGATGCAGTCCGGCCAGAAATAGTGGACCGACTGCCAGGTCAGCGAGAGGCCAGGATACTGGCCGTGCAGATGGGTCGCGATCTCGACTGAGTCAGGAAACATGCCGTCGTCGTCGCCCAGGTAGTGGACATAATCGCCCTTGACGTGATCCAGCGCGAATTCCCAGTTGTCGAGCATCGACAGACGCTCGGGCGCACGGACGTAGCGGATGCGGGGACTGGCGAATGAATCGACGACCTGGCGCGTCTCGGGCGTGCTGTAGTTGTCCATCACCACCAGCTCGAAATTGTCGCGGGTCTGAGCGAGGATCGTCTGGATGGCGGGACCCAGCACGTCGTGCCGGTCCCGGGTCGGGATGACGAAGGAATAGAACGGCGGGGTCGACGTCATCTGGGCGCTCGTGCGGGGGCGGGATAAGCGATGGGGCGCCTTGTATTAGGCCGCGCCGCCCGCGACAAGGTTCTCAGCTCGGGACGCCGCTACGCAAAAGTTCGTCGACGACGGCGGCGAGTGGGCGGTCCGAGGTGACGAAATGGAAGGGGCAGCCGGCGGCGGCGGCGGCCTCGCCGTCACGCTCGTCGTCACCCACGAAGGCCGTCCGGCTGAGATCGAGGATCAGTTCGCGCTGGGCCTGGAAGAGCATGCCCGGCCGGGGCTTGCGGCAGTCGCAGCCTTCGTCCCAGTTGTGCGGGCAATAGAAGATCGGGCCGATTTCACCGCCGGCGGCGGCGGCTTCATCCCGCATGCGAACGTGGATCTCGTGCAGTTTCTCGAGGGTGAGATGGCCGCGCGCAATGCCGGGCTGGTTGGTGATGACCGCCGTCCGCCAGTTGGCCTCGTTAAGCCGCCGCAGCGCGTCGAGCACGCCCGGCAGCCACGCCCAGTCGCTCCAGTCGCAGACATACTCCGCCCTCGGCATCCGGCGATTGAGGACGCCGTCGCGGTCGAGCAGGAGGGTGGGCTTCCGCGCCAGGAAAGAGGCAGTCTCGGGCAGGCGCGCTTGCGTGCCGACGCTGTAGTAGCGATGGCGCGTGACGTTCGCCAACAGCGCGTGGCGCGCGATCAGCCGGGGATAGATCGTCTTCTCGAAGGAGCAATCCTCCTCCGGCAGTTCGTCGAGAATCGAGCGGCGGCCCATCAGGAAGCCGATGTCGACGCCCTTGAGGCCGGGGGCGGTCCTGGTCTTGTCGTAGACCGACAGGAAGCCGTCGCTGCCGACCACGACATTGTCGCGTGTGTAGCCGTCGTCGTTGGCGTAGACCGTGACCATCGCCTCCGCGTCGCCGCGCGAGAAGCGCTGCCACATCGCCTCGATATCGACCGGGCAGTAGTTGTCGCAGTAGGCGAGGAGGAAGGTTGGCTCGATCTTCGGGATCGCCTTGCGCAGGCGCGTGCCGGTGTCGTCCTCGACCGGCGTGACCGAATAGTCGATCTCGACTCCGAACCGGCTGCCGTCGCCGAAATGCTCCCGCACCGTCTCGGGCAGGTAGCCAAGCAGCAGCAGGAACCTCGTCATCCCCCGATCCCGCAGGAACTCGATCAGGTATTCGAGGAAGGGGCGGCCGTGGAACGGCACCATCGGCTTGGGGATCGAATCCGTGATGGGGCCGAGGCGCGTGCCACGTCCGCCGGCCAGGATCACGGCCTGTCGCGGCCGCTGAAGGTCCATCGCGGACGGCATCAGAAGCGCGTCGATTCCATCTGCTCGGCGGGCAACGCGCCGAGTCGAAGATACTGGGCGAGGATGTGCATGAGGCTTTGGTGAGTATCCTCGACCACGCCGTAATTGTCGGCCGCGACATGCAGGCTGACATCGGCGAGCCTGGCGCTTCGGCCGCCGGAGAAGCCGGTCAGGGCGATCGTCGCCATGCCGTTTTCGCGCGCCCACTGGACGGCGCGGACGATGTTCTCGGAATCACCCGACGAGGAGATCGTCATCAGGACGTCACCGGGCCGTGCCGCCGTCCTCAACTGCTGGACGAAGACCTCGGCGAACTCCAGGTCGTTGGCGATGGCCGTGACAAGCTCGACCGTGGCGGACAGGCTGAAGACACGGGGACGAAGGCCGGTCCCGGTCGCGATGCCCTTGGAGCAGTCGCAGGTCAGGTGGTTGGCGATGGCCGCCGAGCCGCCGTTGCCGCAGGCGAAGATCAGCCGGTCCTCGGCAATGGCATGGGACAGAAGGGCCGCGGCCCGGTCTATCTGGTCGCCGCCGACCGACTGCAAAGCACTCGCAAGATTGATTGCATAATCGAGGGTGAAGGCGCCCGCGGAAGGGTATTTCCGGCTGGGGAACTTGGTTTTCATCGGCAATTCCTGCCAAGGGTTGACGTAGCCCCGGCGCATGGTCCAGTTGTCAGCCTCGATTGAGGCAGGCCAGCTTGGTTTTGCAAGCTGTCGATTGCAAGCATCCGGCTCCACCGGGAGCACCGCAGACTGGCTGCAGGGGAGGTTCTTTTTTGATGCGCGGGAAAGTCCTGGTTACGGGTCACGATGGCTACATCGGGGCTGTACTCACACCCTCTCTTGTTCGCTCGGGCTACGACGTCGTCGGCTTGGACACCGGGTATTTCTCCAAGTGCCTGCTCGGGACCGAGCCGGCCAAGGTTCCGACCATCGCCAAGGACCTTCGCGACGTCGAGGCATCCGACCTGAAAGGCTTCGATGCGATAGTGCATCTCGGCGCGCTGAGCAACGATCCGGTCGGAAACCTGAACAAGGGCTGGACCGAGGACATCAACTTCCACGCGTCGGTGCGACTCGCCAAGGCTGCCAAGCAGGCCGGCGTCCGGCGCTTCATCTTCTCCTCATCCTGCATCATGTACGGTCTCTCGGAGGCCCAGTTCGTCGACGAGACGGCGCCGCTCAATCCCCAGACCGACTATGCACGCTCCAAGGTGCAGACCGAGGACTCGTTGCGGGAACTGGCCGACGAGCGTTTCTCGCCGGTCTATGTGCGCAACGGCACCGTCTACGGCCTCTCGCCGCGCCAGCGCCTCGACACCGTGCTGAACGCGTTCGTCGCGGAGGCCCTGACCACCGGCCATGTCACGATGCACAGCGACGGCGAGCCGTGGCGGCCGGTCGTTCACGTCGACGATCTCGCGCGGACCTTTGCTCTGTATCTGTCCGCGCCCTTCGAGACGATCCACAACCAGGCCTTCAACAACGGCGCCGATCATCTCAACTACAAGATCCGCACGATCGGCGAGGCGGCCGTGAAGGCCGTTCCCGGCGCCAAGCTGACGATCGAGGCGCGGCCGGGCGCGGACCAGCGCACCTACCGCGCGAGCTTCGCGAAGTTCGCCAAGACCTTCCCCGAGTTCAAGTTCGAGTGGACGCCGGAATCCGGCGCCGTCCAGCTCGCGGAGGCCTTTACCAGGGTCGGCCTCGACAAGGTCGCGGTGGCGAGCGGCAAGTTCATCCGTCTCAGCTGGCTGAGGCACCTGATCGACGACGGTCGACTGGACGAGAATCTGAAGTGGCGAGGCGTCAATGGCTGAGATCGATGGTGTGAAGGTCGTTCCGCTGCGCCAGATCGTCGATGAGCGCGGCAAGATCATGCACATGCTCAAGGCGACCGATCCGCACTTCAAGTCGTTCGGCGAGATCTACTTCTCCTGCGCCTGGCCCGGCGTGGTGAAGGCCTGGCACATCCACCAGACGATGACCGTGAACAACGCGGTGATGGTCGGCCGTGCGAAGCTGGTGATGTACGATCTGCGCCCCGATTCGCCCACCAAGGGCACACTCCAGGAAGTGTTCTTCGGCGAGGACAATTATGTCCTCGTCCAGATCCCGCCCGGCATCGCCAACGGCTACAAGGCCTACGGCGACAAGATGGTGGTGATGGCCAATTGCGCCAGTGAACCGCACCGCCCGGACGAGATGCTGCGCCTGCCGCCCTTCACGCCCGAGATCCCGTACGATTGGGCCCTCAAGCATGGCTAGATCGTGGCGGCCGCCGCGGCTCGTCACGACGATGACACCGCTGCGCATCAGTTATATCGGCGGCGGTTCGGACATTGCAGACTTCTATGAGCAGGACCGTGGCGCCGTCGTCAGCACGGCGTGCGACAAGTACATCTATGTGACGGTGAAGGCGCACTCGCCGCTGTTCAACGAGGCGTATCGCATCAACTACTCCGTGACGGAGCACACCGATTCGCTGGACGACATCCGCAACGACATCGTGCGCGAGTGCCTGCGGTTGGTGAACGTGCCGGCCCCGTTGCAGGTCAACATCGCGTCCGACCTGCCGGCGAATTCAGGCCTGGCGTCGTCGTCGGCGTTCGCGGTGGGGTTGCTCTACGCCCTGCATACGCTGAGGGGCGAGGATGTCTCGGCCGCCCAGCTGGCGGAAGAGGCCTGCACCGTCGAGATCGACCGGTTGGGTCATCCGATCGGCAAGCAGGACCAGTACGCGGCGGCGTTCGGGGGCCTCAACCTCATCCAGTTCCATCCCGGCGGCGCCGTCTCGATCGACCCGATTTCGATCGGCGAGGATCGCCTTCGTGTCCTGTTCCGCGACAGCCTGGTCTTCTGGACGGGCATCCAGCGTGCTGCTGCGACGATCCTGACCGAACAACGAGCCAAGCTGGCCGACACCCGCCATCTCGTGGCAGCGATGCGCGACGACGCCATGGTGCTGCGGGACAGGTTGCGGGCGAACTGTACGGTCGCCGAGATCGGCGCGCTGCTCGACAGTAACTGGCGCCGCAAGCGCGAACTTGCGAGCAGCATCTCCGAAGAACGCATCGACCGCTGGTACGAAGCGGCGCTGGCGGCCGGGGCGCACGGTGGCAAACTGCTGGGTGCCGGAGGCGGCGGCTTCCTTCTGCTGCTGGCGCCGCCCGAGAAGCACGCAGCCATCAGGGCCGCCCTGGGCGAGCTCACCGAGGTTCCGATGGCCTACGAACCCCGCGGCACCCGCGTCCTCTACGCGGTCTCCTGACGATGGATCTGGCAGGCCGGAGAATTCTGTTCACCGGCGGCGGCGGCATGATCGGCGCCAATCTTGTGCGCCATGCGCTCGGGGAGAAAGCCAGGGTCTTCGTCACGGCGCGTACGCCTGCGTGTCCGGCAAATCTTTCGGAACTGGCGGGAAGCGTCGAGTGCCTTCAAGCCGACCTGCGCGATCCCGAGGCAATCCAGCGCGCGGTCGACGTCGCTCAGCCGGAGATCGTCGTCCATCTTGCGGCCACGGCGTTCAATCCGCCGCCGGCGGCGTCGGATCATGTCGACGTCAATGTGCGTGGCACTGCCAACCTTCTCCAGGCGCTGGCGGGGCAGAAGGACGTCCGTTTCATCCAGGCCGGCAGCGGCGCCCAGTATGGCGATGGCGACGGGCTGAGGGAGGATGCGCCGGAGCGTCCGGCGAACTGGCTGGGGATGACCAAGTCGGCTGCTGCGCAACTGGTCCATGGGGCAGGCCGGCTCTATGGATGGCGGACGGCGGAACTGCGGCTGTTTACGCCGTTCGGCCCGTGGGAGGGGCGGCATCGCCTGATCCCCCACGTGATCCTGTCCGCCCTGGCCGGCGACACCGTCACCATCCGGAATCCCCGACCCGAGCGGGATTTCGTCTATATCGGCGACGTGGTCCGGGCATTCCACAATGCCATGACCCTGGACATTCCGGGCGGCTCGACCATCAACATCGCGTCGGGGCAGGGGCGGTCGGTGGGAGAGGTCGCGGGCGAAATCCTCGCCCTGATGGGCAAATCGGGGTGCCTTTCGGTTCAGCCGTCCGAGGTGCGCGCCGACGAGATCTGGCGGTGCAGCGCCGACATCTCCCGAGCCCGGGAAATGCTGGATTGGCGGCCAGAAGTGCCATTTTCCGAGGCATTGCGGCGCACAATCGATTGGTTTACTAACGCGCCCCAGCATACCAGCAGTATGCGATCGTAGGTGAAACTTGGCGCGCTGCATCCTCTGTCAGTCAAGCGATGTCGAGGTCGTTCTCGACCTTGGGAAAATGGCCCTCGCCAACAAGTTTCTGACCAAGGCAGAGCTTGAAGCCGGTGAGCCGGCATACCCGTTGCGCCTCGCGCACTGCAATGAGTGCGGGCACGTCCAACTGCCCGATCGCGTGCCGCCGGCGGCGATGTTCGAGGACTATCTCTACATGTCCTCGCTGTCCGAGACGCTGGTGAATCATCTCCACGGGCTGGCCGCCGCCGTCGTCGACTGGGCGAAGCTCGCGCCGAACGCGCTGGTGCTGGATATCGGCTGCAACGACTGCACGCTTCTGGAGGGCTTCCGGGCTCAGAAGATGAACGTCCTGGGCATGGACCCCGCCGTCAATCTGGCCCCTGTCGCGAAGAAGAAGGGCATCGAGGTCGTGAACGACTTCTTCGGCCTGGCTTCGGCGCGCAGGCTGCGCGAGCGCTTCGGGCCGGCCAAGGCGATCACGGCGACCAACGTATTCCCGCATATTCCGGCGCTCGACGATTTCGTCGCCGGTCTGGATGTCATGCTCGACACCGACGGCGTGTTCGTCGTCGAGGCGCACTACCTGCTGGACCTCCTCGACCAGGCCGCCTTCGACACGATCTACCACGAGCATGTTTCCTACTGGTCGCTCGACGCGATGCAGAAGCTGTTCAATCCGCGCGGCTTCGAGGTCGTCGATTGCAGGCGCCTGCCGATCCATCACGGCCAGTTGCGGGCCTTCATCCAGCGCAAGGGCGTGCGCCCTGTTTCGGCTGCCGTCACGGCTCAACTTGCGCAGGAGCGCGAGTATGGCGTGCCGGGACGTGAGCCTCTCGACAAGCTGGCCGCACAGGCCCATCAGGTCCGCCAGCAGCTTCGCAGCACGCTCGACGAACTGAAGGGCAAGGGCATGAAGGTCGCGGGTTACGGCGCCCCGGCCAAGGGCAGCACGCTGCTCACCTTTGCCGGCGTCAATTCCGGCGACCTCGAATGGATTGCCGATCGCAGCCCGCTCAAGCAGGGCCGCTACACGCCCGACAGCCACATACCGGTCGTGCCGGCGGAACGGATCCTCGAGGAGCAGCCGGATTACCTGCTGGTGCTGGCCTGGAATTTCGTCGACGAGATCGTCCGGCAGCAGGCCGAATACAGAAGCCGCGGAGGGAAGTTCATCTTGCCGGTCCCCGAAGTGAAGATCCTGCAATGAAGTCCGTATACGCGCCGCCGAGCTCGCAGATCGTCCTGCGCCGCGACGGTCAGGAGATCACCTGCGATCTCTATTCGCCGGAAGGCCGCGAGCTGCTCGCGGCGCTGTGGCTCAAGGTTTCGGCGCACAATCGCCGCATGTACGAGCCGCGCTGGCTGGGCGTCCAGATCATCCAGCTGCCCGAAGACGTCGTTGCGATGCAGGAGCTGCTGTGGACCGTGCGGCCCGACGTGATCGTCGAGACCGGCATCGCCCATGGCGGTTCGCTCGTGCTGTCGGCCTCCATCCTCGAGTTGATCGGCAAGGGGAGGGTGATCGGCATCGACGTCGACATCCGCAAGCACAATCGCGAGATCATCGACGCGCACCCGCTGCGTCACCGCATGGAACTGATCGAGGGAAGCTCGATCGATCCGGCGATCGTGGCCAAGGTCCGCGCGTCGGTCGGCGATGCCAAGCGAGTGCTTGTCACCCTCGATTCCAACCACACCGCCGCGCATGTGGCGGCCGAGCTGGAAGCCTATGCACCGATGGTGACGCTCGACAGCTACATCGTCGCCATGGACGGCGCGCAGGCGCATGTCGGGGATATTCCGGCGGCGAAACCGGGCTGGGCTGACGATCACCCGCTCCAGGCGATCGACCAGTTCCTGGCAAAGCATCCCGAGTTCGTCGTCGATCCCCACTATGAGCGGATGGACATCACGTCCTCGCCCGGCGGCTTCCTGCGCCGGGTGAAAGCGTAGAGCGTGGATTGAAAATGAAAGTCGTCATCACGGGCTCGCAAAGCTTCATAGGCAAGGTTCTGGAGACGACGCTCACGGCGCAGGGGCACGAGGTCTACGGCCTCGACTCGGTGGCGCCCGATGGCGCGCACAGCATCGCCGCTGACATCCGCGATCCGTTGCTCGTCGATCGGTTGCCGGAGATGGATGCGATGGTCCACCTCGCGGCGATTTCCCGCGAGCCCGATTGCGCGGCCGATCCGCGGCTGGCCTTCGACGTGAACGTGACGGGCACGGCCAATCTGCTCATGGCGGCGCGCAAGCGCAACGCGCGCCAGGTCATCTTCGCTTCATCCGAATGGGTGTACGGCGATGTCGCCAACGACGCGGTGCAATCGGAAGACACCGTGATCGATCCGGCGGCGGTTCGGAACGAATATGCCGCGACCAAGATCGCTGGCGAGATGGCGCTCAACGTTGCGGTGCGACGCGGCCTCGAAGGCGGGACCGTGCTGCGATTCGGCATCGTCTACGGACCGCGGAAGGCCAACTGGTCGGCGGTCGAGGCGCTGGTGAACACGGCCCGGACGAGCGACACGGTGGCGGTCGGCAGCCTCGCGACGGCGCGCCGCTTCATCCATGTGCGGGACATCGCCTCGGGGATTACCGCCGCGCTGGGCCGCCGCGGCTTCGAGATCTTCAATCTGGCCGGCGACCGGCTCGTGACCCTCGGCGACGTGATCGAGGCGGCCCGCAGCCGGCTCGGCAAGCAGCTGCAGGTGACCGAGCGCGACGCCTCGGCGATCAGCATCAGGAACCCGGTGAACGACAAAGTGAAGCGCGAGCTTCGCTGGGCGCCGCAGATCTCCCTGCAGGATGGGGTCGCGGAGTTGCTCGAGTATTTCCGGGAAGGAGAGAAGTAGTCCGATGACGGCGCGTCCCAACCTTCCAGATCCGGCGGACGTTCGCCGCACGATCCTGAAGATCCTGTTCGAAGGACAGGCAAGCCATCTCGGCACGTCGATGTCGATGGTCGAGATTCTCATTGCGGCCTACGGCGCCTGCGACGTCGGCGCGATTCGGCGCGGCGAGAACGGCCGCGACCGGGTGTTCGTCAGCAAGGGCCATGGGGCGGCCTGCACCTATTCGGTGATGCACCATTTCGGCCTGCTCGATGCGGCGACGATCGCGACCTACCACAAGAACGGCAGCGTGCTGGCGGGCCATGTCAGCCATGCCGTCGCGGGTGTCGAGCATTCGACCGGAGCGCTGGGTCACGGCCTTCCCGTGGCGGTCGGCGCGGCGATCGGGTTGCGTTCGAAGGGTTTCGACGACGCGCTCGTCTTCTGCGTGATGGGCGACGGCGAAATCCAGGAAGGGGCTGTCTGGGAGGCCCTGATGCTGGCCCACCACCAGAAGCTCAACCGGCTCATCCCGATCGTCGACAACAACCGAATCTCGAGCATCAAGGCGACCAAGGAGGTCATCAACCTCGAGCCGCTCGTGGATCGCTTCCGCGGCTTCGGTTTCGCCGTGCACGATATCGACGGTCACGACCTCGCGGCTTTGACCAACGCGATCGCCACCATAAGAGCGGGCGACAAGCCGAGCGTCATCGTCGCCAACACGACCAAGGGCAAGGGCGTGCCGTTTGCCGAGAACCAGCCCATCTGGCACTACCGGTCGCTCAACAAGGAGACCTACGACCAGGCCGTCGCGGCGCTGAAGGGAGGCGTGTCGTGAGAGGCAAGATCCTCAATGCGCTTCTCGCCCGCATGAAGACGGACGAGCGGCTGTTCTTCCTGACCGGCGACATGGGCATCAACCTGGTCGAGCCGATCGAGGAGGCCTTTCCCAAGCGCTTCCTCAACGTGGGCATTGCCGAGCAGAATCTGATCGGGGTGGCGGCGGGCCTGTGCAACCTGGGTTTCCTGCCGGTCGTCTACACGATCTCGAACTTCCTCATCCACCGCTGTCTCGAGCAGATCCGCGACGACATCGTCCTGCACGAGAACAAGGTCATCCTCCTCGGCACGTCCGCCGGCTTCGACAACGCGCCGCTCGGGCCGACGCATCACATCGTCGACGAGTGGGGCATGCTGAAGGGCCTGCCGGGTATCGACGTCTACGCCACGTCTTCGGTCGAGTTCGCGGAGAAGGCCCTCGACGTGGTCATCGGGCGCGAAAACTCCGCTTACATCCGCATCGCCAAGGGCACCCCGTCCATTCCCGGCGCCGACGGCGATTTTCTTTATCTCGAAGGCGGGAAGGGCGCGCCGCTGCTCGTCTCCTACGGCAGCCTCGTCCAGGAATGCCTGAAGGCGAAGCAGTCCCGTCCGGACCTGGGCGTTCTGGTCATGAACAAGATCCACGCCCTGGACGCGGCCAAGCTGTCGCCCTTGTTCGCGAAGCACGACCGCGTCCTCGTCGTGGAGGATCACTTCCCCACGACCGGCCTCTACGCCTCCGTCTGCCAGCTCGCCGTGGAGCAGGGCCTTCGCCTCGCCGTGGAGCCCGTCGCACCCCAGGGATATTCACTGAAGGTCGGACAGTCCTCGGATTTCTACCATCGGCTCTTTTCGCTCGATTCTGCCGGCATTCAGGATCGACTGGCCGGATCGCCGCCCAAGGGGTGAGACATGGACATCATCGACACCCGCAAGTGCAATCTCTGGAATCTCGACCGCCTTGCCGATTACCTGAGCATCGGTCCGGATGTCCTGCGCGGCTACTACGACGAGATCTCTGAAGACGAAGAGTTCCTGTCAGGCATCAATACTCGGCTGCGCAAGGTGCGTGAGGAGTACAGCTTCACCAAGGGGATCTTCGCGCGCGAGCGGATCGATTCGGCTGACTGGTTCGCCTTCGAGCGCATCCTGATCTACGTATTGGTCCGCCACCTCAAGCCGGAAGCGGTTTTGGAAACCGGCGTCTACTATGGCGGCAACACGTCATTTCTCCTCGCAGGTCTACACCGCAATGGGAAGGGGCGCCTCGTCTCGATCGACCTTCCCGACTCGGCAATCCGCGCGGGCGTGTCCGCTAACACTGCGCAGCGTCACCCACTGGTCGGCGACTCCGAGCTCTACGAGCGTACGCTCCAGCCAGGCTTCATCATTCCGGACTATCTCAAGAAGCACTGGGATTTCGTCGAGGGCAACAGCCTAGAGGTAATTCCGACCCGCCAGGAGACGTTCGATCTCTATCTCCACGACAGCGACCATTCAATGGACTTCCTCACGGCCGAGCTTGCCGCAGCTTGGCCGAGGTTAAGCCCTGAAGCGACAGTCGTGGTTGACGATATAGACTGGTCGAACGCTTTCTTCTCTTTCTGCGTCACGCGCCGGTTGAGCCCAGTACTTTTCACGGATAACGGCAAAGACAATCTTCGGGTCAGGTCTGGCGTGGTGAAGGTGGATCATGCGAGGAACCTTGAGCGGGCGTTTACGGGTAAGCGCGATTCCTAGTGGCCTTGATCGGCATCGCTGTAGGTGAGCCGCTCGCAGGACCGCTTCGAGAGTTGCTGCATCAATTGAGACGCCTATGGGAGGCGCGCGAATGAGCGCACAAGACAATCTGACACCTGAGGAATTCGAGGCGCTGAATGCAGCCGGTCCATACAACTCCGGAGTGTGGCGAGGGCGGGGCGTTACAGTAACTCTAGAGGAAAGCCTCGCCGGTCGAATCGAGAATCTTGGCGCGCTCGTCAGGCAGACCCTGATTGAGAATTTTTCGTTGGCCGAGATGGCTTTGATGTCGATCGCGGACGTCGGTTGTTACGATGGCTGGTTGATTGAACACCTGGCCGATCTGCCGTTCCGACGCTTCGTTGGATTCGAGCCGCGCCAGCGAAACATCGACAAAGGGAAAGTAGTTCGCCGGATACTGAGGATTCCCAGCAAGGTCGAGTATCGACAGGCGGCCCTCGACGGATTGGGCGATGAAAAGTTCGATATCGTGATCTGCACGGGGCTTTTGCATCATGTGGAAAGCCTCGGAGAGGCGTCCATGAAGCTTGCGAAGGTTTGCAGTCGGCTGATTTTCATCGAGACGCAATGCCTCAGCGAACATCACGAGAAGTCCTTGCTGCCGGAAGTCGAGCCCAAGGACATTGTCTATTTCGATGACGAAGAGCGCCGGATTGGGGTGATCGGCTGCAAGTTCGAGTCGGATTTCTACGATGGGTCCGCCGTTCGATCGTCGATTGTGGGCGTGCCATCTCCTGGTGCAGTCGAGATGTATCTGCAGCAGGCCGGATTCGGCGATATCAAAATGGTGATGCATCCCTCTTCTCCCTGGAAAGGGGACGCCGTGGAGAGGCAGGCGAAGGCGGCTTGCTTCGTGGCGCGGTGCGACACGAAAAACGAAACTCGCCGCGGGGGCGTCTCTTCCACATACGAGGAAGGGCTCGCCAAGACCTCTCTGCCGGCACAAACGATCGACTATCTCTACCAGCGTCACTGCCTCGGCCACGTTGTTCCGGCGCCAGGGCAATTGGAAACTTATATTGACGAGTATCTTGGCGCGCCTGAGCCCGGACGGGTGAAGGCTTGGGAGCATGTCGTGCCATTCCTGGACGGGCGCTTCGAGCAGGAGATCGTCAAGAATTTGCGGTATGCGCCGCGGGACAAAATTGCCCTCGAAATGGCGAAGGGTGCCTTCGCTTCGGGGAGATATTCAGATGTTATCGAGATCTGCACAACCTTCACGACCGGCTTGAATGCCGATTGGAGATCTTGCTACCGGGCATTCATTCTTATGGCCAAGTCGGCTCGGTCACTGGGTGATGCCGACCGCGTTGCGCGCTATGTCAGGTTGGCAAATAATGCCCATCCGGCTCCAGAATCGATAGAATGGGGCTTCTGAGGGTCTGAAAGTCGCAGCTGGCATCTTGAGGAATGGGTCGTGCGGGATTTGCTGGAGTGATCGGATTGAACACGAGAAGCAATCAATGGGAACTTTCGACCACGCGCGCAGAGTATGAGCGCGATGGAGTCTGTTTGATCGACCTGCCATCGGACGTTGATTTCCTGCGCCAGAAGATGATTCAGGAGATGAGCGACTGGGTTAAGGCCATCTCGCCGGAGACAGGCGCAGTCCAGGATTTGCCGGACGCGCTCGTGCAGTTGGCCAAGCTGGATAGAAGCAAGGTGGGCAAGCTCTACAAGGTTTCGCGACGGTTCCCCGCTGCGCGGCAACTTGCCTGTCATCCGTGGCTTGTCGGGCTTGCCAAGTCTGCAATGGGCGCACGCGTCGTATCCTGCTGCACCTTCGTCAATGTGCGCATTGATCTGCCGCAAGAAGAACGGTTTTTGCTCCCCATCCACCAAGACTTCCCCTACATCCAGGGAAGCCTGAACGGAGTTACTGTGTGGCTCCCGTTGTTTGACACCGAACTGCGACACGGGCCACCTTCCTGGATCAAGGGAAGTCACAAGTGGGGAGTCCTGGAGGTTCGCGAAGAGGATTCTGCGGGAAGTGGAGCGAAATCCTTCAGCATTGCCAAGGCGGAGGAAATCGCCGCAAGTCATCAGTTCGAATCCGCGAATGTCATGGCCGGGCAAGCGCTGTTGTTCAGTACGCTTCTCGTTCACCGCAGCGAGTTGAACACGACGAGCAGGCCAAGACTCAATGTCCAGATCCGCTTCGACGATGCACTCGCCTTGGAGAGCATCGAGCGGAACTATCCGGAAGGTCTTTATCTCAATGATTCGTTCAGCTCTTCTTATCCGGAATACGTGCAATGACTGATTTTAAGGCTGATCCCACGCGCATGGGCGCAAGCACCGGCTTTGACGGCAAGATATGGGAAGACACCGTCAAGGTAATCACTGAGGGTGGGATCGGACAGGAAGATGTCATAGAGAATTTCATGCTTTTTCTGCGCCGTGTGAACTTCGGAAAGTTCCTCTCGCACGTGCAGATATTCAACGAGGTGATGGACGTCCCCGGACACATCGTCGAGTGCGGTGTCTTCAAGGGCATGTCGCTGTTGACGTTTGTGAAGTTGATCGAAGTGCTTTGCCCCGCCGATTCGCTCAAGAGGGTGATTGGGTTCGATACATTCGAGGGATTCGTTAACCTTGCGGAGAAGGATGGCCTTCCGAACGAGAAAAGGGGGAAAGTCGTCGGCGGTTGGAATTCCAGCGATTTCCTTCCCACCTTGCAGAAACTCGTCGAGATTACTCAGCGCGATTCGATGGTTCCGCGGGTGAAGCGGGTGGAACTGGTAAAGGGAGACGCCTCAGTCAGCATTCCCGAGTACGTAAAGGCGAATCCAGGCATTCGGATTTCGCTCCTGCATCTGGATATGGATCTTTACGATCCGACGCTGGCGGCGCTTCGTCATCTCTACCCGCTCGTCTCGCCGGGCGGCATCGTCTTGCTCGACGAGTACGGCATGGATGGATTTCCGGGCGAGAGTGCGGCTTTCGACGACTATTTTGGAGCCAACCGGCCGCAGTTGAAGAAGTTTCCCTTTACGTCGACCCCCGGAGGCTATTTCCGCAAGGTGGGCTAAGAGCCGGCATAACGGAAAGTGTTGATGAAAGATGCGTGAAGTCAGCCTGTCGAGCTTCGAGGCGTTCAAGGATACTCGTGCGAATGCTACCGCTAATGCCCTGGAATTCGAGATCGCCTCGAAACAATGGGACTATGGGCTCGCGCTGCCGCTTTCGGGATTTTGGCAGAAGTTGCCGAAAGTCATAGAAGTCGATGTCGAGATCAAGTTGGGCGTCGTGCGGATCGAGTGCCTGGATCTGAAGAGCCATGGCGAGTGCGGTGGCAAGGTCACTATTGCTGCTCCCTTTCGGGGGAAGGTGCGCGTCCTGCTGGAAAAGTCTGCGGGGCGCCCTGTCCTGATGATGCGAAATGCGGCGGCCGACGGGAGCCGGGCGCTTGGTTCCCTGCATGCAGTAGTTCGTCTGGACAATGTCGACGCTGCGGAGTTTCGCCGTCTCAAGGCCAAGACCTGGGATTACTGGCATTATTCCTACGAACTGGGCGAGGGCGCCCGGGTCGAGGCTACGATCGACGGCATCATGCCGATGCACCGGCTCAACCAGAAGATCATGTTTCATCTTCTCAAGGCTGGTTTCGGTGACATAAGTGGCAAGCGCATTGTCGACGTGGCATGCGCATCGGGGTTCCACACGATGGAGATGGCGCGGCAGGGCGCCCGGATGGTCGGCGTCGACATCGACGCTCCCTCGATCGAGCAGGCGCGGTTTCTCCAACAGTGTTCCGACGTGAAGGCGGTCCGTGACATTCGTTTCGAGTTGAGCGGCCTGCATGGCTTCAAGCCACCCGAGCCGTTCGATATCGGTTTCTGCTCCGGGCTCTTCTATCACCTTCTCGACCCGGTCGGCGGGGCGCAGGCGCTGTTCAACCTGGTGAAGGAAGGGGCAGTCGTCCATTCGCACATCGTCGACAGTACGGAGGCGATCATGGCGCTGGCCGATTCGTCGAAATACAAATGCTGCTTCGATGGCGAGTTCGCGCTGATGCCCAGCCGCAGCATGCTCGAGCGCATCTTCGCGCATGTCGGCTTCAAGGTGAAAAGCTTCTCGCCGCGTGACGTGGTAAGCGATGCGGAGATCGACAGCCTGGCGCCGGAATTCTCCACGCTGTTCGCCTCGGGCAACACGGCCTACTACCTGCTGACGAAGTAGCGGGAGGGGGCTTGGCGATGACCGTCATCGAGGCGATCATCCTCGGCCGCAACGACAATTACGAGCCGCAATGGACGGAGAAGCTGCTCGCCGCCATTGCCTACAACCGCGCGGTGCTGACGCGCGACGGCTACGAGTTCCGTGTCGCCTTCGTCGAGTGGAATCCGCCCGCCGGCAATCCACTCCTGGCGCCGATGCTGGTCGAGCGTTTCCCCTACGTCCGCTGCGTGGTGGTGGCGCCGGAGGTCCACAAGGCGATCTGCCAGGGGCCAATGCCCATCATGCTCAACCCGGCGATCAATGCCGCCGTGAGGACGAGCGAGGCAGATTACCTGGTGGTGACGGGCGGCGACTGCTTTTTCGGACATGCGCTCGCCGACCGCATTGCCCGCGGGGGGCTGCTCGGCAATCGGCTCTACCGGGCGGAGCGCGTCAACATTCGCGCCGACATCGACTTCGTCTCCGCGACGCCGGCCGAGATCGAGGATCCGGCGAACATTGTTTCCGTCGACACCTGCTCGGAACCGCCCTACGACCGGCCGCCCTACACCAATGCGTCCGGAGACTTCCTGATGATGGACCGGGCGACCATGACCGGGTTGCGCGGTTTCGACGAGGCCATCGATTTCTCCAAGCTGCATCTGGATTCCCGCCTGTGCTGGACCTGCATGGATGCCGGAATGGATTGCGAACTCCTGGGCCGGATCTTCCACATCAGCCATACCCAGTCCTACGTGAACGCCGGCGGCGCCTATGACAGCCAGTCCTACGTGACCGAGGTCGGTTTACCTTATCTCAATCCCGAGGTGTGGGGGCTGGGCGGCTTCGCCTGGAGGCGGGACGGCGATCGCATCTGGCATGTCGGCATGGGAACCGCGACCGCGCCGGCCCCGGCGCTGGACAGGGAAGCGTCGGCGCGGGCGGAGAAGGTAAGGGCCGACCTGACGGCACTGCACGCCAAGCGGAACGACCAGGATCCCGTAGACGGCGCCTGCGAGATCGTGAAGCTGCCGCTCGACTGGATCTGGGTCGCGCCAATCGCGAGCCGCGACGAGTCCGGCGTCATCGAGGGCGCCAAGGGCGTCGTGGACAATGTCGCGGCGCTCAGCCTGCCCGACAAGCTGCTGCCGCCGAAAACATCGGAACGGCGCTGGATCTTCCTGTCGCTCGACGTCCTCCAGGGCGACCTCGTCGTCGAGGCGATCGACCAGACCTATCGCCCACCGACCCTTGTCAGGGCCAGCAACGAGCCCGTCGGGATCTGGCTGGAGATGCCGCCCGAGAGCAAGGCGGTCCGGTTCGGCCGGTTCCGCGGCAACGGGCCGGCGGTACGGTTGAAGATTCGCGAGGCGCGGCTGTTCGGCCGCTTCCGGCCTTCGCCCCGGAAGGAGATTTCCCGGGGCCTCTATGGTCGCGTGAAGTACCGGCTTCAGCGGTTTTTCGGACCCTCGTAGAAGTCGCGGATCGCCACGCAGACATGGTCGATCTCCTCGTCCGAAAGCTGGACGGCGGAGGGCAGCCACAGGCCGCGACGGCCGATATCCTCGGAGACCGGATAGTCACCGGGCAGGTCGTAGGCGGCCTGTCGGGTGATCGGCGGATACATCACGCGCGTGCCGACGTTGCGCTGCTTCAGGTAGTCGATCAGCCCCTCGCGGCGCTCGACGCGAACGTCGATGAACCACGGCGCCGTCAACGCCAGGTCGTGCGGGAAGAGCGAGACGCCGTCGATGCCCGCCAGCTTCTCCTGGTAGCGCTTCCAGATTTCCTTCTTGCGAATCACGCGGGCCGGCACCTTGCGCATCTGCTCGATGCCGATGCAGGCCTGCAGCTCGGTGAACTTGAAGTTGAAGCCGATGGAATCGTGGATGTCGTTGCCACCGCCCGAGCGGCCGAAATCCTTCAGGCGGCGCAGGCGGCGGGCGACCTCGTCGTCGTCGGTGATCAGGGCGCCGCCCTGGCCGGTGGACACGATCTTGGGCGAGGAGAAGGAAAAGCTGCCGACGCGGCCGGCGCGGCCGACATGGCGTCCGTCGGGAAACCAGGAGCCGAGCGACTGGGCCGAGTCCTCGATCAACTCGATTCCCTTCTCTTTCGCCAGCGCCTCGAAGGCGGCGATGCCAACGGAAGGTGGCCGGCCGTTCGCCGAGACCAGCATGATCGCCTTGGTCTTCGGCGTGATCGCCTTCTTCACCAGCTCGATGTCGAGGCACAGCGTGTCCGGCTCGACGTCCACGAACACGGGGACGGCGCCGAACATCTTCACCGCATTCGGACTGGCGATCATCGTGTAGTTGGGAACAACCACTTCGTCGCCGGCGACGACGCCGACCGCCATGGCCGCCAGAGTCAGGCTGATCGTGCCGTTGTTGACCACGATGCAGTGCTTGGCGCCGGTATAGTCGGCAATCATCTGTTCGAACTGCGCGGTCCGCTTGAATTCCGTGATGAAGCCGTCTTCATCCATGTAGTCGCAGATCGCCTTCTTCTCTTCCTCGCCGAAGAGCGGGCGCATCTGCATGATGAAATGGTCAACCATTCCTTATTTCCTTCCAGAACTGCGCTTCGAGGGCGAGGATGCCGTCCCGGTCGCGGTCCCGCAGCTTCCGCGCCGGCACGCCGGCATGGAGCGTCCAGGCCTCGAGATTCTTCTTCGCCAGAGATTGTGCACCGAGACAGGCGCCATCGCCGAAGGTGACGTGGGGCATGACGGTCGAGTTGGCGCCGACGATGCAATGCCGTCCCAGGGTGATGTCGCCGATCTCGACGGCTCCCTTCACGTGGCGGGGCACCAGCGGCGTGGCAATGCCGGCAACATAGTCGTCGCTGCCGGCGGCCAGTACGACGTTCGGCGCCAGGGTCGAGAACTGGCCAAATCGGACGGTCGCCTGCCGTCCGCCGATCAGCTTGGCGCCGGCTGAAATGTGCACGTAGTCATCGCACTCCAGCGCGGTCGAAATGTAGGTGAAGTCGTCGATGATGACGTTGTCGCCCAACCGGACGAGCTCGGGATAGCGGATGCGGACCGTCTTGCCGATGATGACGTTCTTGCCGCGATGGGCCAGCGACGCTTCATCGAAGAAGAGGTTGCCGCTCACAACCGCCTGCGGTCCCTGTCCGCGCCGACATACGGGCCGTTCTTCACTTCGAGGACTTCGGTGCCGTCCTCGAGGATCTCGTAGCCGTGCCCGCCGCGCAGCAGGATGGCGATGTCGCCGGTTCCGATGACCAATTCGGCCACCTTCTTTTCGGTGGTGTTATAGATGGATGCCCTGATCGATCCCTTGCGGACGTACAGCACTTCCTGGGTCCAGAGGACCTGACGCGGCACCTCGTTGTGGATATGCGCCTTCAGGAGGGTGCTGGCCGGATAGCCCCAGGTGCCGACCTGGATGAAGTCCTCGTCCTGCGAGAAGAACTTGAGGCCGCCGGCCCAGGCCGCATCGGCGGGAATGTGGCGCGCAAGCACGATGTCGCCTTCCTTGATCTCGACGATGCTCATTGTGCGGCTCCTTGCTCGACATACCAGGCGACCGTGTCCTGAATTCCCTGGCGCAGCCCGCGCGTCGGGCTCCAGCCCAGAAGCCGGGCGCCTCGGGCTCCGTCGACGGTCTTGAAGGGGGCGCCGTCGGGCTTGGAGGGATCGAGTACGATCCTGCCCTCGTAGCCGACCGCGTCGCGGATCACTTCGGCGAGTTCTAGGATCGAGATGCCCTTGCCGACGCCGATGTTGACGATGTCGGTCGTGGCCGGGGCGTCCATGGCGCGGATCATCGCCTCGGCGCCGTCATCGACATGCAGCCACTCGCGCACCGGCTTGCCCGAGCCCCAGACGACGACTTCCGGCGCGCCGGTCGCCTTGGCGCTGGCGAATTTCATGATCAAGGCGCCCAGCGCGTGCGATCGCTCCGCCTCGAAATGATCCTCGGGCCCGTACATGTTCGACAGGATGAGGTTCACCACATCGAGGCCGTACTGCTGGGCATAGGCCCATGAACCGACCCAGGAAGCCTTGCGGACGAAGCCGTAGGTCATCACCGAATCGTGCAGCGGGCCGTCCCAGAATTCGTCCTCGCGGAAGAGGGTGGCGTCGCCGGGATAGGCGCAGTTGGAGATCGGATTGACCACACGCCGGACCTTCGTGGTCGTGGCGGCCTCGAGCAGGTTGATGGTCATCAGGAGATTGTTGCGGAACATCTCCGCCTGATGCTTGAGGCCGAACTGGATCCCGCCGACATAGGCCGCGCAGTTCAGCACGTAAGCCGGCTTGACCTTCTCGAACAACTCGAGGGTATGCGCGCGATCGCGAAGGTCGGCGCCGGCGGAAAGGGAGGTCGCGGTAAAGTCTTTCTTCGCGGACTCGAGCTGGCGGATGACCCGCTTGCCGAGAAAGCCGGTGGCACCGAGTACGAGGATCATCCGTGCTCACCGCTGTAGCCGTCATGCTTCAGGTCGTATTCGACCATGAGACGCACCAGCTGAGGCAGGGTCGTCTTGGGTTTCCAGCCCAGGATACGGCGGGCCTTGGATGCGTCCCCCTGGAGATAGTCGACCTCGGAGGGGCGATAATATTTTGGGTCGACGACGACCCGGATTTCGCCAGTGCGGGCGTCCAGCGCCTGCTCGGCAACGCCCGAGCCGCGCCATTCCAGTTCGATCCCGGCGACCGCGAACGCCATGACGACGAACTCGCGCACCGAATAGACCTCGCCGGTGGAGATCACGTAGTCGTCGGGCTCGTGGTGCTGCAGCATCAGCCACATTGCCTCGACATAGTCCCTGGCATAGCCCCAGTCCCGCTTGGCTTCGAGGTTGCCGAGTACGAGCTGCTTCTGGCGGCCCTGCGCGATGCGGGCGGCGGCTTTGGTGATCTTCTTGGTGACGAAGGTCTCGCCGCGGCGGGGCGACTCGTGATTGAAGAGGATGCCGTTGCAGGCGAACAGGCCGTAGGCTTCCCGGTAGTTGGTCGTCACCCAGTAGGAATAGAGCTTGGCCGCGGCATAGGGAGAGCGGGGGTGGAACTTGGTCTGCTCGCTCTGGGGCTGGGTGCCGATCTCGCCGCCGAACAGTTCCGAGGTCGACGCCTGGTAGAAACGCGGCTTGATCCCGAGATCCTTGATCGCATCCAGCAGGCGCAGGCAGCCGATCGCATCCACCTCGGCCGTGTACTCCGGTACCTCGAAGGAGACGGCCACGTGGGACTGGGCGGCAAGATTGTATATTTCTTCAGGCTGTATGCGACCCAGCAGGCGGTGCAGGTTGCTGGAATCGGTCAAATCCCCAAGATAAGTATGGAAATTGGGGTGGTTGAGGATGTGGTCGATCCGCTGGGAGGTGAAAACGGAGCTTCGCCTCACGATGGCGTGAACGTCATATCCCTTTGCCAGCAGAAACTCGGCCAGATAGGAGCCATCCTGGCCGGAGGCGCCTGTCAGAAACGCTCTTTTGGTCATTTTTTCAGGTCGCTGGTCCGCTGGCAACTTTATGGGGCTGAAACCGCCGATTGCGCCCCTGGGCGCTGGCTTAAGCCGGCAGGGCGTAGCATAGAAGAACCGACTACAATAGGGTTTGAAGCCTTGGTTTGATCGCCCTGAGCGGTCTTTCGACAGGCTCGATCCGCTTGGCCGGTCCGCCGCGCCAACGAGAATGGAACACGCGCTTGACGCCTCTATTGCCGTGAGTTAGCCGACCGAGACGTCAAATGCCAAATGTAATCCCGCCTGCACGCTATGACCGGTTTCCTGGTCGCACGGACGAGCCAAATTGCTGGCCCCGGTTGCGATGGATGGGCGCTGGGGATAGGGCCGGCGGTCTGGGAATTCACTAAGAGTGTCTGAATTGTCTCTGCTGGAACGGTTGTCAGGTTCTTTGCGCGACTCTCTGCGTCGCGGCGCTCGGTCGGGAGAGGGAGACGAAAAGCCGCTCTCGATCGAACTCAGCAAGGCTCGCGCACTCTATCTGCGGGCTCGTATCGTGGCCCGCACGGGCAACATTCCGCTTGCGGCCAGCATGTTCGCCGATGCCGCGGCACTCGATCCGGAATTCGCCGATGCCCTCGAAGCCGAGGGCGCGATGCTCGACCTGACGGGGCAGGAGAGCCTTGCACGCGCCCGGTACGATGCGGCGCGTCTGTCGCGCGCGCGCAATCGTCCCGGCCCGCCGGACCGCCCGTTCTATGCCCGCCAGCGCGGTCCCTACATTTCGGAGATCATCTCCTATAGTTCGGCCCGGCAATCGCTCCGGCGCAACGTCCTGCCCCTCATTGCACGCGGAAACGCGTATCTGGCGCAGGGCGATGCCGAACGGGCGCTCGCGGACTACGATCGCGCCCTCAAGCTTCGTCCCGGCCTTCCGGAACTGCTCGCCCTGAAAGCCGAGGCTCTGGTAGTGCTCGGTCGTCATCCGGATGCGCTGGAACTGCTGGATCAGGTCCTGGCTGCCCGGCCGCGGGATGCGGGGGCACTGAGTACGCGTGGCATCGTGAATATGGCCTTGGGCAAGATCGCCGAGGCCAACGCCGATTGGCGGTTGCAACTCGAGGTCGCGCGCGGTCGCCCGGCGGCCTGCGCCTGTCTGGCGCTTCGCCTGGCCGACTACGAAGCCGCCATTCCGCACCTGGAGGCGGCGAGCCAGGTCGATCCTCGTGATCCGTACTGGAAGCTCTATCTCAACACGGCAAGGATCAGAACCGGCCAGCCGGCGGTGGCCGGTGCCCCCGCCCAGGAGGGATGGCCCGGGGCACTGCTCGGTCTGCAGGCCGGCACCGTCACGGAAGATGCCGTACTCGCCCAGGCCGATACGACCGGGCGTCGCGCGGAAGCCCTGTTCCAGTTGGCCGTCCTCAAGTCCGCCACCGACCCTGCCGCGGCGCGCTCGCGCTGGCAGGAAGTCGTCGAGCAGGGACCGCACGACCTCGTCGAGTATGCTGCTGCGCGCAACGAACTCGCGCGCGTATCCTGAGTTCCAACGTCAAGCCCATCGTCCGTCGCGTGAGGTAGCATGTTTTCCGTCATCCTCTACGGCCGCAACGACACCCACGGCTACAATCTGCACAAGCGGGCCGCGATCAGTTTCAATGCGATTTCCGAGGTCATGTCCGACCCGGACGACGAGATTCTCTTCGTCGACTACAACACGCCGGACGATCATCCGACCTTTCCCGAGGCGATCCACGACACGCTGACGGAGAAGACCAAGAAGGTGATGCGGATTCTCAGGATCCGTCCCGAGCAGCACGCCCATCTCAAGTCGAAGACCCATCTGGTCGCGCTGGAGTCGCAGTCGCGCAACGTGGCGCTGAGGCGGTCCAATCCGAAGAACCGCTGGGTCCTCTACACCAACACCGACATGCTGCTGGTGCCGCGCGTCGAGAACGAATCGCTCAGCGATATCCTGGGCGCCGTGCCCGACGGCTTCTACCAGATCCCGCGATTCGAACTGCCGGAGATGCTCTGGGAAGCGGCCTTCGACCGGCGTGACCCGGCGGGCAATCTCGCCAAGCTGCGCGACTGGTCGGTGCGCTACCACCTGAACCAGGTGGTCCATAACTTCATGCCGATGAAGTACGACGCGCTGGGCGATTTCCAGGCGGCGCTGCGCGAGGACATGTTCGACATCCATGGCTTCGACGAGTCGATGCTCCTGGGCTGGCACTGCGATTCCAACCTGGCGGCGCGCCTCGCCCTCTATCGCGGCCGTGTCGACACGCTGATCGACAAGGTGTTCGGGTATCACTGCGACCATACCCGCGTCGCAGCGGCCAACAACAAGGGCCGCCAGACCCGCATGAACAACCAGGACCAGTACATCTGGGACGTGGCGACGCCCTATATCGCCTCGCAGGCCGAGAACTGGGGCTGGCCCGATGTCGAGATCGAGGAGATCCGGCTCGACCGGGAGACGTCCTACCAGCGCTTCACCGCCGGTCTCGACGCCGCGCTGAAGCCGGCCGAGGTTTCCTATTCGTCGACGAGCCTCGAATGGCACCTCTACGACGACCTCACCTACGACATCCCGCACACCCTGCCGTTCGTGTGCGACCAGATGCTGACGTTCCCGCGTTCGACCTCGGTCATGCTGGTCGCGGCGCGCGCCGAATTCGTGAGCCGGTTCGCGACTGCCTGGCAGGCCATGGGCTTCACCGGCAAGATCTTCGTCCCGACGGAGTGCGAGGGCCTGCCGACGGACCTGGAAGGCGTGGAGAGGGATACCTTCGAGGCGCTTCTCCCGAAGACCGACATGTTCGTCTTCGAGTTTGGACTCGCGACGCAGCGGACGGACGAACCTGTCCGGGCGGGCAGGCATGCCGGACCGGTGGACAACAAGCGTCTCAAGGTGATTTCGCGGCTGTTCAGGCAGGCGGCCGCATCGGAAGCCGAATCACGGCCGCCCAATCGTCGGACGCCGCGCCGCTTCGTGGGCGTGAACGTGATCTACAACAAGTTCTGGCCGCTCTTCACCGACTATGTCGGCGCCAACATCAACCCGTTCTGCAGCCAGGTCCTCGCCGGCTTGCCGCGCATCGATCCGAGTCTGCGCGGCAAGGTCCTGCGCTTCCGGGGCCGCCGCGCCCTCTAGTTCGGCGGCGGATAAAAGGACGGCGCATCGGCCTCGAAGGCGGCGATGTAACTGGCGTAGCTGTCGGCTTTCCCGCGGCCGATCTGTGCCTGGCCGGCCAGCAGTTCGAGGCCCAGATCGACGTCGATGACAGCGGCGAGCCTGTCCCGGAACAGAGTCAGGAGTTCCGCGGCGGCATCGGGCTGGCCCCAGACCGAAAAAATGGCCGCCAGCTTGCCCAGCTTCTCCGCGCTCATCGCGTCGACGATGTGCCGCCAGTCCGGACCGGCCGGATCGCGCGCGTAGAAGGCTTCTGCCTGGAAGGGCCGCCCCGTCTGCGTTTGTGCCGGCGAGGTGATGGCGAAGGGCGAGGGCAGCGCGGCCATCGAGTAGTTGCGGACATCGAGGGCAAGCAACTCGAAGCCGCGGTCGCGCATGAAGCGGTCGGTGTTGTGGAACGTGTGCTCGGTCGGGTCGGTGCCGCCGCACAGGTTGACCTCCAGGCGCGCGGCCAGGACGTTCAGCCTGTCGAACTTGTCGTCGAAGGAATGCAGGACATGGAAGTCCGGCCCGTCGATGTCGATCTTCAGAAGGTCGATGTCGGTCCAGCCGAGATCGCTGAGGACATCCGGCACAATGATCGGGTTGTTGGGATCGCCGAGCTTCGTCAGGTTCCAGGCGTTGACGTGGAGTTTCTCCTTGAGCGTGGCCGTGGCCATCCGCTCCCTTTTCAGGTGATAGGCGCGCGCGGCGCTGGTCCGTGCGAAGGGATTGCGGACCTGCGGCGGTTTTCCCGCCGCGGCGTGCGTGAAGGGATGGTCCGCCTTCAAGCCGACGAACCCACCCAGATATTTGACGTCGGGATGCGTCTCCTCCCGGGTCAGGCGCTCGCACTCGTCGAGGCTGGCGTCGAACGCCAGCGACCGCAGCCGGTCTCCGAAGACGCGCCAGGCGGGATCGATGCCGCCCGAGCAGCCGATATCGATGAAGGTGAAGCGCTCCGAGGAAAGACTTCCAGCGAGGTAAGCGGCAAACGCAGTGCTCATGTCATTCCAGGTCCAAGAACGGCTTCGACGGCTCAGCCTAGCAGAGCCGCGAAAGGTCATATAGCGGGCTCAATCCGCCCGCTGCAGGCGAAAGAAGGCGCCGGCAACCGGGTCCACGAAAAGCGGCGTGCCGGTGAACTTCGCGTGCAGCGTCCTGTAGATCGTCGAGGCCTTTGTCGGGTCGGCGACGGTCGCCATGTAGGAGGTGAAGTTCGCCTCTGATAGCTCCCACACATAGTCGGCGACCACCTGGTAGCCGAGATCCATGGCATGACCGATCTGGCGACTGAGTTCGGCTGCGATCTCCTCGCCGCTCGCGCTCGGCTGATGGATCGGACCGTTCACGAAGGCGAGCAGCTTGATTTTTGGCTTAGGGGCGGGGGCGGGCCCCAGCTTGCCGAAGAAGTTCCACTCGCCGCGCCACTCGTAGAAGGTCTCGGAAACGAGCTGCTCGAAACCGTGGACGAGGAAGACGGTGCGCGCCGGATCGGCCTGGCTTTCGATGCGCTGAAGCGCGTTGCGCCAAAGCCCGTCGGCGCCCCGTGCCGGCGCCATCCTGTAGACGTTGTAGGACAGCAGGGCGACGCCCAGCATCAGGGCGATCTTCGGCATCGCCGGACCGTAGCGGCGGGTGGCGGCCGCGACGATGGTCGCCCAGGCCACCGTCAGCCAGATCATGACGTTGATCTGCATCTGCGGGTCCTGGGGCTGCGAGTAGAAGTTGAAGACCTCGCCCGCCAGGAAATTGACCCCGAAGAGTGCTGCCAGGACCCGCGGGCTCAGCGATCCGGCGTCGCGCCAGATGAGGACCAGCCAGGCGACGGCGATCGTGGCGATGAGAACAGTGGCCGTCAGGACTTCGGTCCGGATGACGCTGAGGTACGAGGCATCCCCCATGTTGGCGCCGCCCAGGAGATACTCGGTGATGCCGACCCAGAGGAATACCACCTTGCGCATGGCAAAGCCGGCCCAGCCGGATTCGACGGCCTTGCCGGTCCAGAGGAGGTCCCGCACGGTGCCCACGTTGCCGTTGTGCGGCCCCCAGAGCTGCATCGCGACCTCCGCGGTGCCGACCATCGCGGCCAGGAAGATCACGACGCGCAGAAACCTCTTCCAAAGAGGCGCCGGAGCCAGTGTGACGGCGACCAGTAGGGCCGGAAGCGTCGGAAACATCAGCCGCCACTCGAACAGCCAGGACAGGGCGAAGACGACCGCGACCACGGCGATGCGGCCCGGAGTAGGATTGACGAACCAGACGGCGGCGAGGGCCAGGGAGCCGAGCAGAAACGTATAGGACGGGATGATGTCTTCGTTGCTGATCGACAGATTGAGGAAGAACGCACCGCCCAGGTGAAAGGCGGCCGCGGCCCAGGCCACATCCCGGCGGCCGCTGACGGTGCGTACCAGCAGGTAGACGATGCAAAGGCTGATCGCGCCGAAGAGGCAGTTGATGAGGGCGATCTGCCGCCGCGGATCACCCGTCTGGATGCCCATCAGGTCGAGCAGATGGCAGAAAACCGCGATGAACGGGTAGTAGTGGAAATTCGACGGGTCGAGGGGCGTCTTGACGTAATCGTTCAGCCAGTCCCGGACCGTCATCGCCTTGAAGACGCCGTTGCTGGTGAGGGCCTGCGGATTGTCGAGCCAGCCGACCAGCCAGACGAGCCCGGCCAGCGACGCGAGAAAGAGGATGGCGAGATCGACGACGCAGGTCCGCTCCGACCACCAGGGGGGAGTGGGATCAGGTCGCCTGGCAATCGTCGTAAGTGTCTGTTTTTCCAAGATTTAGGGTTTCTGCCACACGGCGGGTAGAGGTGCCAAGGGCGGCGGCGGGCGCGGGAAATGCTACCGGCGCGGTGCGATCGGCGTCAGCCGCACGAAAGGGCCCGCCACGGGATCGACATAAACCGGCGTTCCGGTGAATCTCGTGTGAAGCATGTCGTACAGGGCATCCGATTTGCTGCTGTCAGCGACCGTCGACAGGGCCGATTCCATCTTGTCGCGGCTCCAGTTCCAGACGTCGGCCGCGACCACGTCGTATCCGAGGGCCATCGCCTGCAGGATCTGCTGCTCGAGTTCCGCCGCCAGTTCCGGGCCGGTGAGACGGGGACGGTTCACCGCGCCGCTGACCAGCGCCAGCACCTTGAATTTCGTGGCTGGCGTGGGCGCGGGGCCGAGGGTGTCGAAGAACTTCCAGTCTCCGTTCCAGTGGTAGTAGGTCTGGGAAACCAGGCTTTCGAACCCATGCACCAGCAGAAAGCTCTTCGCGGGAGGGACGTGTTCCTCGATGCGCTGGAGCGTGTTTCGCCAGCGCGTGTCCTCACCGCGCGTCGCGGCAAGCGCCTGGACGTTGTAGGCGAGGATTCCCGCCGACACGCAGCCGAATGCCGCCAGCGCTATGCGCCGATGCGAGCGCGAGGCATGGGCGACGATCAGGGCCGCGGCAATCGTCAGCCATGGCATGACGTTGATCTGCATCTGCGGATCCTGGGGCTGCGAATAGACGTTCATCACCTCGCCGGCTGCGAAGGTTCCCCCGAAGACGGCGACGATAATGCGCGTCTGCGGGGCGAACCGGTTGCGCCAGAAGAGCAGCAAGGCGGCGATGGCCAGCCCGAGGATGATGACGGTCGCCGCGCCCATCTCGCGCGAATAGAGTGGAAGCGAGGCTAGGTCGCCGAGATTGCGCCCGCCCAGAAGCGTCTCGCTGATACCGGCCCACAGGAACCACCACTTGGCGGCGGCGAAGCCCGCCCATCCGGATTCGACTCCCTTCGCCGTCCAGACGAGATCGACGAGGCGGTAGGGATTTCCAGGCTGGCTCCCCCACAGGAGTTGCAGGACGGCCGAGACGGCGACCGAGGTCAGCAGGAAGGTCGCGATCCATCCAAGGCGCAGCCTGGGACTGCCGGGCGCGATCGCCAGTGCCAGCACCAAGCCCGGCAGGGCGGGAAACATCAGTCGCCACTCGGAGAGCCAGGCAAGGGTGAAGACCGCCGACACGATGGCGACACGCTGGACGGTCGGCCGGACGAACCACATGCCGGCCAGCGCCATGGCGACGAACATCAGCGTGTAGGACGGCATGATGTCTTCGTTGCTGATCGCGAGATTGAGGAAGAACCCCCCGGCGAGATGGAACAGGACGGCGAGCCAGGCGATCGTTCGGTCACGGGTCAGGTGCCGCACGAACAGGTACACCATCGACAGGCAGGCCGCGGCGCTGGCGGCATGGATGACGGTCATCTGTCGGCGCGGGTCGCCGGGATAGACGCCGATGAAATCGAGAAGGGCACAGAGGCGCCCGAGGACCGGGAAGTAAAGGTAGTTGGAAGGGTCGAGCGAGGCGGTCGCCGGGGCCTGCACCCACGGCTTCAGCTGCAGGGCCTTGAAGACGCCGTTCCCCGTGATGCCCTGGGCGTTGTCGTACCAGAGGATCAGACCGATGAGCCCGCAGAAGGACAGGAAGCAGATCAGGAGGGCGTCGCGCTTCAGCCCTGCCTCGCCCCGATCGTCTGACACCTGCCAGTCAGGCTTGATGGTTACGGGAGGGGACAGCGGTGGGGGCATCGTTCGTCTGTGCCAGATTCGTTTTTTGCTGCCAATGCCGGGCATGAAAAAGCCCGCGAAGGCGCGGGCTTTTGCATCCGGATGAGGTCCCGGCCGTCTCTAGCGGCCGGATCCGAGGTACAGGATGTCCGCAACCGCTTCGAACTTCTCGGCCGGCAGCGTGCGCCAGAGGTCGAGCACGGTGAGGCGCTGGCCGTCGCGCTTGCACCAGGCCGGATCGATGTCCTTGTACTCCGGCCAGCCGGTGCCGACGATCAGCAGGTCGCACTCGCGCACGGCGCCCTCGAGAGAGGAGGCGCCGACCACCTTGTCGCCCAGCACGGCCAGCGCCGCGTCCTGCGCCAGCGGGTCGTGAACGACGACCACGTATCCTGCGTCGGCGAGATTGGCGGCGAGCTTGACGCTGTGGCTCTCTTCCACAACGGGCGTCTGCGGCTTGTAGGACAGGCCGAGCAGCGCGATGCGCGTGCCGGCCTTGGCGAACTTCGCGACCAGGTTCGACAGGCGCTCGATCTGGAAATTGTTGATGCGGTCGGTCGCCTCGGCCACGTCGGCGCGGGCGCCCAGCTTGCGGGCGAGCGCGGCAAACGCCACGTTGTCGCGCGGGAAGCAGGGGCCGCCATAACCCATCGCACCCTTGAGGTATTTCGGGCCGATGCGGGTGTCGGCGCCCAGCGCCTTGGTGACGACGTCGACGTCGGCGCCCGGCAGGCGATCACAGATGTCGGCCAGCATGTTGGCGTAGGAGATCTTGGTCGTGACGTAGGTGTTGACCGAGATCTTGGTCAGCTCCGCGCTCACCCAGTTCATGCGCTGGACCGGCGGCTTCGTCTCGCACATCTGCAGGTAGATGGTGGCCAGCATGTCGCCGGCCTTGGGATCGCTCTGACCGACGAGGATCGAATCGGGGTAGAGCATGTCGCGGACGACGCTGCCCAGCGCGATGAATTCCGGATTGTAGCAGAGGCCGAGTTCAGGCCCGATCTTGCGGCCCGAGGCGGCCTCGAGGGCGGGCGCGATCTCCGCCGACATGGTGCCCGGCATCACCGTCGAGGTGATGACGACCATGTGGTAGCCCTTCTTGTTGCGCAGCGCCTTGCCGAGCGTCTCCATCGCCTGGAGCACGAAGCGATTGGAAAAGAAGCCGGTGCTGTCCGACGGGGTCGGCACGATCACGAAGCTGGCGTCGCTCTTCTGGATCGCCTCGTTGGCGTCCATGGTCGCCGACAGGCGCTCCTTGTTGGCGGCGATCAGTTCGTTGAGCTGCGGCTCGACGATGGGCATCTTGCCTGCGTTCATCGCGTCGACGAACGTCTTGTTCACGTCCAGGCCGACGACGGTGAATCCACGGCTGGCGAGGACCGCCGCAAGGGGGGCACCGAGCTTGCCGAGGCCGACGACCGAGACGCGAGGCAAAGTTCCTGAGGTCATTTCCATGTCCGTTTTGAGGGCCGGTACTGATACTGGTGCTGGCGGCCGGATGCCACCCCGATTTTGCAGGGTCCTGTAGGTCAAACACCGCTTGCGCGCACCCGCCGCAGGGGCGAAAAATCGCCGCCAATCAGGCGCTTGGGGCAGGGGAATTGGATGAAAGTGGAATTTTCGGCCTTTCCGAAGGCCTTTGCGGGCAATGTCGCGGTATTCGTCGGGGCCGACAAGCAGCTCCTCGCGACCGCCCAGTCCATCGATGCCGCGTCTGGCGGTGCCGTCGTTCGCGCCTTCGAGGGCGGCCGGTTCACCGGCGCCAAGGGCCAGACCCTGACCGTTCTCGGTCACTCGGGTGACGTTGCACGCCTGCTGCTTCTGGGCGTCGGCAAGGGCAGGGAACTGGATGCCCGCGCCGCCGAGGGGCTGGGCGGGGTGATCGCCGCCGAAGCCAATGCCGCCGGCCACACCGCCGTCACGGTGGTCGTGGATCCGGTGAAGGGCACCCGCCTGACGCCGGCCCAGATCGCCGCCCACATTGCGCTCGGTGTCCGGCTGCGCAGCTACCGCTTCGACAAGTACAAGACCAAGGACAAGCCCGAGCAGAAGCTCTCGCTGCAGCACCTCACCATCGTCCTGGCCGGTCCCGCCGACGCGCGGAAGGCCTACGCACAGCTCGAGCCCGTGGTCGACGCCGTCTTCCTGACGCGTGACCTGGTGAGCGAGCCGCCGAACGTGCTCTATCCGGTTGAGTTCGCCCGCCGCGCCCGGGAGCTGACCAAGCTCGGCGTGAAGGTCGAGGTGCTGGGCGAGGCCGAGATGAAGAAGCTCGGCATGGAGACGCTACTGGCGGTCGGACAGGGCAGCGGACGCGATTCGCAGCTCCTGGTCATGACCTGGATGAACGGTCCCAAGGGCCAGGCGCCGGTCGCGCTGATCGGCAAGGGCGTGTGCTTCGATACCGGCGGCATCTCGCTGAAGCCGGCCGGCGGCATGGAAGACATGAAGTGGGACATGGGCGGCGCCGGCGCCGTCACGGGTGCCATGGCCCTGATCGCCGGCCGCAAGGCCAAGGCGAACGTCGTGGCCGTTTGCGCCCTCGTCGAGAACATGCCCGACGGCAACGCGCAGCGCCCGGGCGACGTCGTGAAGTCGATGTCCGGTCAGACGGTCGAGGTCATCAACACCGACGCCGAGGGCCGCCTGATCCTGTGCGACGCGATGTGGTACGCGCAGGAGAAGTTCAAGCCGCAGGCGATGGTCGAGCTCTCGACCCTGACCGGCGCCATCATCGTGGCGCTGGGCCATGAGCGCGCCGGCCTGTTCTGCAACAACACGCAGCTTTCGAACCGCCTGCGCGCGGCCGGTGCGGGCATCGGCGAGAAGCTGTGGCGCATGCCGCTGGGACCGAAGTACGACAAGCTGATCGACTCCGAGATTGCCGACATGAGGAACGTCGGCGGCGGCCGCGACGGCGGCTCGATCACGGCGGCACAGTTCCTGCAGCGCTTCGTGCAGGATGGCGTGGCCTGGGCTCACATCGACATCGCGGGCGTGGCCTGGTCGGGCAAGGGCGACGTGACGACGCCGAAGGGCGCGACGGCCTACGGCGTGCGTCTGCTCGATCGGCTGATCGCCGAGAACTACGAGCGCTGATTCGCCGATGGCGACCGAGGTCAATTTCTATCACCTGACCCGATCGTCGCTGGAAGACACGCTGCCGCGCCTGCTGGCCAAGACCCTGCAGGCGGGGGAGCGGGCTGTCGTGCTGCTCGGATCGATCGAGCGGGTGGACGCGCTGAACACCCATCTCTGGACCTACGATCCCGACGGTTTCCTGCCGCACGGCGCCGCACGCGACGGTGAAGCCGATCGCCAGCCCATCTGGCTGACGCATCTCGACGAGAACCCCAACGGTGCCGCCTTCCTGTTCGTCGCCGACCGCGCGAAGTCGGAGAAGGTCGGTGACTACAAGCGCTGCTTCGAGCTGTTCGACGGTCGGGACGACACGGCCCTCGCCGACGCCCGCGAGCGCTGGAAGGAATACAAGAATGCCGGCCATGTGGTGGCCTATTGGCAGCAGACCGACAGCGGCGGCTGGGAGAAGAAGGCGTAGTCAGCGCCTGTCGCGTGGCCGCGTGTATGCGTGCCAGGCAGCGGCGAGCCGCTCGCGCAGCGGGATCGGTCCTTCGGGACGGTAGAAGTCCGGAGGATCGGTCTCGAACCTCGCCATGTAGCTCCGGTAATCCAGCGGCCGGGCGCGATCTCCCTGGGCCTGCGCCGCCAGCCGATCGAGCCCGCGGTCCACGTCGATGACCGGCTTCAACCTGTCCCGGCAACCGACCAGAAGCTCGGCGGCGGCATCCGGGACATCCCAGGCCGACAGGATCGCCGCCAGCTTCGCAATCTTCTCGGCGCTCAGGTCGGTGAGCTTGGTCGCACCATTCGGGCCCAGCAGATCGAGCGCGTAATAGGCCTCGCCCTGGAAGGGGCGGCCGGAATGGGTCTCGGCGGGCGTCGGCCAGATGTAACGAGCCGGAAGCGCGCGCGAGGAGTAGTTGCGGACGTCTAGCCGGAACAGGTCGAAGCCGTGACGGCGCATGAACCGGTCGGTGTTGTGGAAGGAGTGTTCGTCGGGGGAGCCATCGCCCACGAAGTTCACCTCCATCTGCACGGCCAGCAGGTCCGGTGGCAGGCGCCCCTCGAAGCTCTGCAGGATCTGCCAGTCGATACCGTCGGTATCGATCTTCATGTAGTCGAGGTCGGTCCAGCCGCGTTCGCTCAGAAGGTCGGGCACGACCACCGGTTTGTTGGGATCGGCGAGCCCCGTCAGTTCCCAGGCGTTGTGCCGGAGCTGCTCCTCGGCCGATGCCGTCTGAAGCCGTGCGTCGCGGATCTCGCGTGTGCGCATGAAGCTCATGCGGTCGCGAATCTCCATGATCAGCGGCGCGGCCGGCCCGGCCGACAAATCGACCGCCTTGTCGGCGCTGGGGCTCACGAAAGCGGCGACGTACGACACATCCGGATTTCGCTCTTCCGCGGTGAGGCGCTGGCATTCGCTGGCGCTCGCATCGATGCCCAATGCCTTCAGCCTGTCGCCGAAGGCGCGCCATTTCGGATCGAGGCCGCCGGAGCAGCCGATGTCGAGCAGCGCGAAGCGTTCCGCCTTCAGTCCGTGGGCGACCAGTGCCGGGAACGACATCGCGGCGATCGGACTCAGACCGTGGCGACGGGAGTCGCGGGCGAGCCCACGGCGCCGGGCAGGCGCAGCGGCGGCGCGGTCAGCAGGAAGCGCGAGCGCTTGCGGTCGCGCAGCCACAGCGCGAGGTCCTTCAGCCACCAAATCTCGCCGAGGTTGAGGCCCAGCTTGAACAGGCAGTGATTGTGGATCGGCAGCGACGGGTGCTCGGCATCCTCGGGGCCGGGCTTCGCCGGCACCGCCTCGACGCCGTAATTGTCGGCGATCAGCGCGGAGATCTGGCTGTCGGTGATCCACTGCAGCAGGCGCTGGTCGCGGCCGTCGAGGACGCAGCACATCGCGTGCGCGCGCGCCGGGTCGACGTTCTTGTTCATCTTCATGATCTCGTCGGTGAACCCGGTATAGAGCAACAGCATGTCGCCGGGCTCCACCACCACCTTGTCGGCGTCGAGCACGCGCTTGAGGTCGTCGTAGCTCACATACTTGTGGTCGCGGCCGTAGTGCTTCTCGAGGTCGACCAGCACGGCGCGGCCCTGGATCGCCTTGGCCGCCATGTTCTCGACGCCGAGCTTGTGGGCGTAGCTGAGGTGGCCGCAGCCGTCGCGACCGGCATCGGGCTGGGGACCGACAACGTCGGAGCCCGGCTTGAAGCCGTTGTAGTAGAGCGGCTCGGGCACGCCGTCGCCGTCGGCATCGAACAGGCCGCCGACATGGGCCAGCGTGTCCCACTGCGTCGAATACTGCAGCGTGAGGATCACGCGGTCGTCGCTCGCCACGTCGGCGAACAGCGGGTTGAGGCTGTTGGTCAGGAAGTTGAAGCGCCAGCCGTTCTCGTCGCCGGTCGGCGAAAGGACCGGCGGCAGGCGCCGCGGGTTAAGGACGTTGCCGCCGGGAAAGTCGAGCGGCAGGCTGAGGCAGAACGACAGGCCTTCCTTCACCTCGGCGATGCCTTCCAGCACCTTCTTCGGAGTAATCAGGTTGAGGCGGCCGAGCTGGTCGTCGTCGCCCCAGTCGCCCCAGGTCGATCCTTCGGGGCGATGCTTCCAGCGCTTCATGATGCGTTTCTCCCTCTTGCGGCGGGGACACTACAAGGGCGGCCGCAGCGCGTCATCACGCATGGCTACCCCGCGCAATTCCACCGGCGTTCGCGCTGCGGATCACCTATGATCGCCGGGACGAGGTGTCCATGTCCGCTGCAACCGCTACGCCGCCACTTCAGCATGATTTCCGGGTGATCAGCCTGATCGGCATCGCCCACGGCGCCAGTCACTATTACCAACTCGCCTTCGCGACGATGCTCCTGATCGTCCGCCAGGAAGTGGGGCTGAGCTACGCCGATGTCGGCCTGCTCGCCGGCATTTTCTATGGCGTTTCCGGCATCGCGCAGACAGCCGCCGGTTTCGCGGTCGACCGGTTCGGCGCACGCCCGATCCTGGCCGGAGGACTGCTCGTGGTCGGCCTTGGCCTGGCCTGCATTTCGTTCGCGCATTCCTTCGTGGGTTTCGCCTGCATCGCCGTGATCGCCGGCCTGGGCAACTCGGTCTTTCATCCGGCCGACTTCGCGCTGCTCAATTCGTCGGTGAGCCAGAGCCGGCTCGGCCGCGCCTTCAGCATCCACGGGCTCGGCGGCTCGCTCGGCTGGGCCGCCGCGCCGGTCATGTACTTCCTCGACAGCCTGTTCGGCTGGGTCGGCGCCGCGCTGATCGGAGCGCTGCCCGGCATCGTCCTCTCGGCACTCGTCTTCATCCACCGCGAGGAGCTGGTCGATCATCGCGTGAAGGTGCGGGCCGCCGCGGCGCTTCCCGGTGCGCGGCCGGGCCTGGCGCTTTTCCTGCAGCCGGCGCTGCTGCTCTGCCTCGCTTACTTCGCGCTGATCGCGGCCAACACCGTCGGTATCCAGCAGTTCGCGGTGCCGGCCTGGAGCAGTATGTTCGGCGTCACGGAGAACTACGCAGCCTTTTGCCTGATCGTGTTCATCGTGGGCTCGGCCGCAGGCATCCTGGTCGGGGGCTACTTTGCCGACCGCGTCCGCCGACACGATCTCGTCGCGGCGTTCGGCTTGCTGGCGGCCGCCTGTCTCACCGTGCCGGTCGCCACTCAGACCGTGTCGGCGACCTTCCTGCCGATCCTGCTGGCGCTGGCGGGCGCCGCCGGCGGCATCACCAATCCGTCGCGCGACATGATCGTGCGCAACGCCACGCCGCCCGGCGCGTCGGGCAAGGTCTTCGGCTTCGTTTATTCGGGCCTCGATATCGGCTCGTTCGTGGCGCCGCCGCTGTTCGGCTTCCTGATGAGCAGCGGCCTGCCGGCCGTGATCTTCTGGATCGCCGTGGGGCTCTACACGTTCAACGCCGGCATGGTGATGCTGATCCGGCGCAGCAGCAGGCCGAAGCCGGCCTATCCGGCGGTGGCCGAATAGCCGTCAGGCGGCGGCTTCCAGCGCTTCCTGCGCGGTCAGCCAGCGCTTCTCGGCGTTCTCGACCTCGCGCTCGAGGCGGGCCTTTTCCTTCTGCAGTTCGGTCACCACGTTGCCCGGTCCGGCATAGATCGCCGGGTCACCGAGCCTGGCCAGCACGCCGTTCAGCTGCTCGGTGAGGCGGGCCAGCATCTTCTCGGCGCTGTCGACGGCCTTCTTGAGCGGCGCCTTGCTGGTACGGTTGTCGGCGGCGGCCTTCCGCTGGTCCTTCTTGCTGGCCGCGTCGGCGGGCTTCTCCGGTTTGGCCGGGCGCGACCCGCGCTCCTTCAGCAGCTTGGCCTGGTATTCGTCGATGTCGCCGTCGAACGGCTTCACCGTGCCGTTCTGGACGACCCAGAGCGCGTCGGCGACCATCTTCACGAGATGCGTGTCGTGGCTCACCAGTACGACCGCGCCCTCGAAGTCGTTGATCGCGTCGACCAGCGAAGCGCGCGCATCCATGTCGAGATGGTTGGTCGGCTCGTCGAGCAGCAGCAGATGCGGCGCGGTCCGGGTGGCGAGTGCCAGCAGCAGGCGCGTCTTCTCACCGCCCGACATGACGCCGACCTTGAGGTTGGCGCGATCGCGCGAGAAGCCGAAGCGGCCGAGCTGTGCCCGGACCTTGGCCTCGCCGGCGCCCGGTCCGAGCGCGCGGGCCATGTGATCGAACGGCGTCGCCTCGAAGTCGAGGCTCTCTTCCTGGTCCTGCGAGAAATAGCCGACGCGCAGCTTGGGCGTCTTCTTGAACTGGCCTTCGCGCGGCTCCAGACGCTGGGAGATCAGGCGGATGAAGGTCGACTTGCCGTTGCCGTTCTGACCGAGCAGCGCGATGCGATCTTCCATGTCGATGCGCAGGTCGAGGTTGCGCAGCACCAGCGGCCCGTCGGGATAGCCGACCGACACGTCGTCGAGCGTCTCGATCGGCGAGGCGAGGATGTCGGGCGAGGGGAAGTTGAACGAGATGCGCTCGTCGATCGGCACGGAGGCCACGGGGCCGAGCTTCTCGATCATCTTCATGCGCGACTGCGCCTGACGCGCCTTGCTGGCCTTGGCCTTGAAGCGGTCGACGAAGGCCTGCATGTGCTTGCGCTGCGCGGCGACCTTGGCTTGCTGGGCCGCATCGTTGGCGAGCCGCTCGGCGCGCGTGCGCTCGAAGAAGTCGTAGTTGCCGGTGTAGGCGACGAGCTTCTGCTGGTCGATGTGGACGATGTGGTCGCACACGTCGTTCAGCAGGTCGCGGTCGTGGCTCACCATCAGGACGGTGTTGCGGAAGCGCTTGAGGTGCTCCGTCAGCCAGATCATGGCCTCGACGTCGAGATGGTTGGACGGCTCGTCGAGGATCAGAAGGTCGGGGTCGCTGAACAGCGTGCCGGCCAGCGCGACGCGCATCCGCCAGCCGCCGGAGAACTCGCCGCAGGGGCGGGATTGCTTGTCGTTGTCGAAGCCCAGGCCGTTCAGGATCGAGGCGGCGCGGGAGGGCGCAGACGCCGCGCCGATTTCCTCGAGGCGGGCATGGATCTCGGCCAGGCGAACGCCGTCGTGGCAGGTCTGATCCTCGGCGAGGAGGGCGCTGCGCTCCATGTCGGCCGCCAGCACGGCGTCGAGCACGGAAATGTCGCCCCCCGGCGGGTCCTGCGGAACCGAGCCGATCCGGGTGCGGCCCATCAGGTTGATCTCCCCGCTGTCGGCCTCGATCTGCCTCTGGATCAGGCGCAGCAGGGTCGACTTGCCGGCGCCGTTACGGCCGACCAGACCGACCTTCCAGCCGTCGGAAAAGGCCGCCGAAGCGCGGTCGAAGAGCACACGCTCGCCGTGGCGGAAGGAGATGTCGTTGATGTGGAGCATGGGCGGCGGGCATTTACCACGCGCTTCAGCCGCAAACCAAGCTCATAGGGTCTGCTTGCCGGGCCTAAACGCCGCGTCTATAAGGCGCGCCCACAAGCTCGAAATCACGGACTGCACGAGGGAATTCATGGCCGTCGAACGTACTTTCTCGATCCTCAAGCCGGACGCGACCCGCCGGAACCTCACCGGCAAGATCAATGCGCGCTTCGAGGAGAAGGGCCTGCGCATCGTCGCCCAGAAGCGCATCCAGATGAGCCGCCAGCAGGCCGAGGAGTTCTACGGCGTGCACAAGGCCCGTCCGTTCTTCGGCGAGCTCTGCACGTTCATGACGTCCGGCCCGGTCGTGGTGCAGGTCCTGGAAGGCGAGAACGCCGTCGCGAAGAACCGCGAGATCATGGGCGCGACCAACCCGGCCAACGCCGATGCCGGCACGATCCGCAAGGACTTCGCCGAGTCGATCGAAGCCAACTCGGTGCACGGCTCTGACTCGGCCGAGAACGCGGCCATCGAGATCGCTTACTTCTTTGCGGGTTCCGAGATCGTCGGCTGAAGCCGGCGCCTCCCCACAATGAAAAAAGCGGCCCGAGAGGGCCGCTTTTCTTTTGCGCGGTCGGTGGTTCCCCGTCAGCTCAGGATGGCGAACCCGATCAGCAACGCGATCGAGCCGCCGACGCCCATCACGAGGGCCAGCAGGGGCAGATGGCCCACCAGGCCGATCGCCATGGCAACCAGCAGCAGGACGATCCAGAGGATCGAAAAGGTCACCAGCTTGTTGAACGACGTGTAAGTCGCCAGGTGAGCCGGATAGTCGTCCTGCGCTTCAGCCATTTCGCGTCCCCGTTGAAACCGTTGGCGTGGTTATAGCCAACTAGGGTTGGGGAGAAAAGAGGAGCGTGGCGTCGCACGCGACGCCTTCGACCGTGACCTTGTTGCCCGCGATGTTCACGCGCCCCTCGGCGAACCAGCGCACGACCAGCGGGTAGAGGCGATGCTCCTGGCGCAGGATGCGGGCGGATAGGGTTTCCTCGGTGTCGCCAGCCAGTACCGGCACGGCCGCCTGCGCGATGATCGGACCGGAATCCAGGTCGGGGATCACCAGATGGGCGGTGCAGCCGCTCAGGCGCACGCCGGCGTCGAGTGCCTGCCGCTGTACGTGCATGCCCTTGAAGGCCGGCAGCAGGGAGGGATGAATGTTGATCAGCCGGTTCGCCCACCGGGCGGGAAACCAGGGGCTGAAGATGCGCATGAAGCCCGCCAGCACGACCAGCCCGCTTCCATGCCGTTCCAGTTCGCCCGAGACGGCCCGGTCGAAGGTCTCGCGATCGGGATGGTCCCGGTGGGACACGATGGCGGTGGGGATGCCCGCAGCGGCTGCAATCCCGAGGCCCGGCGCGTCGGCCCTGTTGCTCACCACGCAGGCTATTTCAGCAGGATAGTCCGCAGCCCGGGCCGCTTCGATCAAGGCGGCGAGATTGCTGCCGCGGCCGGAGATGAGAACCCCGACCTTCAGCTTCGCCATAGGCTTTCGGCATGGTCGACCACGCAGTCGGCTTCGTCGGTCGGGGCCGTCTCGATCGTACCGATCTCGCTCACCGTCTCGCCGGCTTCTTTCAGGGCGGTGGCGACACGGGCAGCGTCCGCCTGCGCGACCACGACGATCATGCCCAGTCCGCAGTTGAAGGTGCGGAGCATGTCTTCGGTCGGGACCTGACCGACGTCGCGGAGCCACCGGAAGACCGGCGGCGCGTTCCAGGTGCGCGCGTCGAGGCGGGCGCGAAGTCCGTCGGGCAGGCAGCGCGGCACGTTGCCGGGCAGGCCGCCGCCGGTGATGTGGGCCAGCCCCTTGATGGCGCCCGTGCCGCGGATCACCTGCAGGAGCTGCTTCACATAGATGCGGGTCGGTTCGAGCAGCGCCTCGCCCAGGGTCGCGTCCGCGAAGGGAGCGCGATCGGAATATTTCAGGCCGCTGCGCTCGACAACGCGGCGCACCAGCGAATAGCCGTTGGAGTGGGGGCCGCTCGAGGCGATGCCGAGGACGACGTCGCCGGGTGCGATGTCGTTGCGCGGCAGCAGCGCGTTGCGCTCGGCGGCGCCCACGGTGAAGCCGGCGAGATCGTAGTCGCCATCGACGTACATGCCCGGCATCTCGGCCGTCTCGCCGCCGACCAGGGCGCAGCCCGCGCGTCGGCAGCCTTCGGCGATGCCGGCCACCAGACGGCGGCCGACATCGACGTCGAGGCGGCCGCTGGCATAGTAGTCGAGGAAGAACAGCGGCTCGGCGCCCTGTACCACGATGTCGTTCACGCACATGGCCACGAGATCGATCCCGACCGTGTCGGGAACGGCGGCCTCGATGGCGACCTTGAGCTTGGTGCCGACGCCGTCGGTGCCGGAAACCAGGATCGGATCGGTGAATCCCGCCGCCTTGAGGTCGAACAGTCCGCCGAAGCCGCCCAGCCCGCCCATCACGCCGGGCCGGTTGGTTCTCCTGGCCAGCGGCTTGATGTGCTCGACGAGGTCGTCGCCCGCATCGATGTCGACGCCGGCGTCCTTGTAGGTGAGGGGGGCCCGATTGTGGCCAGGGGCGTCAGGCTTCAAGCCGGCTTCTTTCATGCTAGATAGGTCGCCGCGAACATAACTAAAAACCGGACCCCCGCAATGCCGATAGGCCGCGTCTTTTCCACGATTGCTGCCGCGCTCCTGGCGGTCCTCGCCGCCAACGTCGCCGTGGCGCAGTCTCCCGGAGGCACCGGCTACGACGTCACGGGGGTCGATGTCGATGTCACCGGCGCGGACGCGGTGCAGGCCCGCGCGCAGGGTATTCGCGAGGCGCGGCGCAAGGCGCTGGGCCTCCTCGTGAACCGCATGGTGTCGGCGGAAGATCGTGCGCGGCTGCCGCAGATTGACGATACGCAGCTGGAGAACATGGTGCGCGGTGTCGAATTCGTGCGCGAGCGATCGGCGCCCAATCGCTACATCGCCACGCTCAACGTCGTTTTCGCGCCGGATGCGGTGAAGTCGTACCTGGGGGGCACCGGCGCGAGAATCGTCGAGACGGTGCCGCGGCCGGCGCTCGTGATTCCACTCTGGAAGGGGCCAGCGGGAGTCGAGCCGCTGAACGACCGCAATGCCTGGCGCGAGGCCTGGCAGCAACTGGACAGTGCCGGCAGTGCCGTGCCGGTCACCCTGCTGCGGGGCGATCCGACCGATCAGGGCGCTCTCTCGGCGGAACAGGCCTATGTCGGCGACGTCTCGGCGCTGGCGCGGCTGAATGAGCGCTACCGCGCGCCGACCATCATCGTTGCCACGGTCGACGGCGACAAGGCCAGCGGCGGGCTCACGGTCGGCGGCATGCGCTACGACACGCAGACCGGCGCCCGCACTGAGATTCCGCGCATTCCCGTCGCCAGCGCGTCCGACCTGCCGGCGGCCGTGAAGGCGATCCACGCCAAGGCCGACCAGGATTGGCGCAGCATCGGCACGGTGCGCCGCGATTCGCAGGACTCGCTCGACGTGGTGGTGCCGATCCGGGCGCTCGGCGACTGGGTTCAGGTGCGCCAGCGCCTCGGCGCCATCCCGGCCGTGAAGGCGGTGACGGTGAAGACGCTGGAATCCGATCGTGCCGACCTGAAGCTCGATTATTTCGGCACGACCGAGGAGCTGCAACGCACGCTGGCGCAGGCAGGGCTGAGCCTTTCCCAGGAAGCGGGCCAGTGGCAGCTGCAGGCGCGCTAGGCGCGGCCCGGGGAGTCTGATCGATGGGGCAATCACCCGCGTTGGGTCGCTGGCTGTTCTGGTTCGTGGTGGCCGCCGTCGTGCTGCTGCTGTTGTGGCTGTTGAACGACATCCTGCTGCCGTTCGTCGTCGGCATGGTCGTGGCGTATTTCCTCGACCCCGTCGTGGTGCGGCTGGAGCGGGCGCGCCTGTCGCGCACCATGGCCACGTCGGTGGTCACGATCGTGGCTGTCCTCGCGGCCGTAGGGATCGTGATGGCGATCCTGCCGCCGTTGTTCGGGCAGATCCAGTCGCTGATCACCAGCGCCCCGGAGTACATCGTGAAGGCGATGGGGCGGATCCAGCCGCTGATCGAACCGCTGCGCAACAGGCTGGGCCTCGATCCGCCCAGCGTTCACGACCTGCAGGCGGAAGCGACCCAGTGGGCCGGCAAGGGCCTCGCCTTCGCCGGCGGCCTCGTCGGCGCCGTGGCCGAGCGTGGTGTGGCGATCATCAACCTGCTCGGCCTGCTTTTCATCACGCCGGTCGTGACGTTTTACCTGCTGCGCGACTGGGAGAAGGTGATGGCGGCGATCGACGGCACGCTGCCGCTCGACCATGACGACACGATCCGCAAGCTCACGCGTGAATCGAATGAAGCCATCGCGGGCTACATGCGCGGGCAGGCGCTGGTCTGCCTTGCCCTCGGCTCCTTCTACGGCATCGGCCTCACGCTGGTGGGATTGCAGTTCGGCCTGGTCATCGGCCTGATCGCCGGTGCGATCTCCTTCATTCCGTTCGTCGGCACCCTCGTAGGCGCCGTCATGGCGCTGGGCATGGCGTTGGCGCAGTTCCCGCCCGACTGGATGGGGGTCGTGAAGGTCGCGGCGGTGTTCCTGCTCGGACAGACGCTCGAAGGCAATTTCCTGTCGCCGAAGCTGGTCGGCGACCGCGTCGGTCTCCATCCGGTCTGGATCATGTTCGCGCTGCTGGCCGGCGGCTCGCTGTTCGGTTTCACCGGCGTGCTCATCGCGGTACCGGTGGCGGCGGTGCTCGGCGTGATCGTGCGGCACTTCCTGGCGCGCTATCGCGAGAGCGATCTCTACCGCGGTAGCGCGAACGGGTGAGGCGGCCGTTGGCCAACCAGCTGATCCTGGACCTCGCGCTGCCCCCGCCGACCTATGCGCGGGAGGATTTCGTCGTGGCCGAGGGCAACCGCGAGGCGCTGGCCTGGATCGAGCGCTGGCCGGACTGGCCGGCGCCCGCTTTGTCGCTGAACGGCCCGTCCGGATGCGGCAAGACCCATCTGGGGCGCATCTGGGCGGCGCGCAGCCATGCGGTCGTGATGGACGGAAGCGACCTCGACGGGAAGAGCGTGGCCGACCTCACGGACCTCGCGGCCGCCTCGCCGGCGATCGTCATCGAACATGCCGAGCGAGCGCCCGAACGCGGGCTCTTCCATCTCTACAATCTCATACGCGAGCGCGGCGGCTTCCTGCTGCTCGTCTCGCCGGAGCCGCCTGCGCGCTGGTCGATCGCCCTTCCGGATCTCGCTTCCCGGTTGCGCGCGGCACCGTCTGTCTCGGTCTCGCCGCCCGACGACGAACTGCTGGGCTCGATCATCCTGAAGCAGCTGGCGGACCGCCAATTGCACGCGGGCGCTGGCGTCGTGCAGTATCTCGTCTCGCACATGGAGCGTTCTGCCGAAGCGGCGCGCCACGTCGTCGCCGCGCTCGACCGGCGGGCGCTGACGGAGCGGCGCGAGATCGATCGCCGGCTGGCGGCGGACGTGCTGGCGGATTTCGCCGGCGCGGCATGAAGGGGAGGAAGGCGATGAAGACGATTCTGTCGGCTCTGGCGCTCAGCTTCGCGGCCTCGGCCGCCTCGGCGCAGCAGGGAACGGTGATGGGAACGTGGCTCTCCGAGTCGGGTGTGGCTCAGATCAGGATTGCTCCCTGTCCGGACGCCGCGGCGGGGCCGATCTGCGGCTTCGTCGTCAATCTCATCAATCCCAAGGGACCGGATGGCGTGGCGGTGACGCCGGACGCCGCCACGGATTTCCGCAACGAGAATCCCTCGTTGCGGACGCGCAAGGTGATCGGCATGCCGCTGATCTGGGGCTTCAAGAAGACCAACGAACCCAACACGTTCGAGGACGGCAAGGTCTATAACGGCGAGGACGGCAAGACCTACAGCGCCAACATCAGCCTGCAGCCCGACGGGAAGCTGCGGTTGCGCGGGTTCGTCGGCACGCCGATGTTCGGCAAGACGCAATTCTGGACACGCGTGAATTAGAAGAAGGAAACGCAAATGGATATGGGCATCAAGGGCCGCAAGGCCATCGTCTGCGCGGCGAGCAAGGGACTGGGCCGAGGCTGCGCCGAAGCGCTGGCCGGCGAGGGCGTCGATCTCGTGATCAACGCGCGCACCAAGTCGGAGCTCGACGCGACGGCGGAGGAGATCCGCAAGAAGTACGGCGTGAAGGTCACGGCGGTCGCCGTCGACGTCACGACCGAGGACGGTCGCAAGCAGGTTCTGGCCGCGTGTCCCGAGCCCGACATCATCGTCAACAACGCGGGCGGCCCGCCGCCGGGCAACTTCCGCGACTGGAACCGCGAGGACTGGATCAAGGCGCTCGACGCCAACATGCTGACGCCGATCGAGTTCATCAAGGCAAGCGTCGACGGCATGATGAAGCGCGGCTTCGGGCGCATCGTGAACATCACCTCGAGCTCGGTGAAGGCGCCGATCGACATCCTGGGCCTCAGCAACGGGGCGCGATCGGGCCTGACCGGCTTCGTGGCCGGCGTCGCGCGCACCACGATCCGTCACGGCGTCACGATCAACGGCCTGCTGCCGGGCCCGTTCGACACCGACCGCCTGCGCGGCACGACCAAGGCTCGCGCTGCGAAGGCCGGCCGCAGCTTCGACGAAGAATATGCGGCGAGCGCCAAGGCGCATCCGGCCGGCCGCTTCGGCACGGCCGAGGAGTTCGGCATGATGTGCGCGTTCCTGTGCAGCGTGCATGCCGGTTACATGACCGGCCAGAACATCCTGATGGACGGCGGCCAGTACCCCGGCACCTACTGACGTCTCAGCGCGAATCGACGTCGCGCGGTCGAACGAAAGCCAGGAGTTCGCAGACTCCTGGAGCGAGATCGCTCCAGGGGCCGGGCGCGGGGCGGAGTACGGCGAGCGCGCCGGTCGGGTACTTGTCCCTCAGCCGGGCCAGCGCCTCTTCGGGCCCGCGCGCGGCGAGGGCGGCCGCGATCTGCCCGATGCCGTCATTGTGGCCGATCAGCAGGACGGTGCAGACTTCCTCGGACAGGGCCTGCAGCCGCTCCAGCAGCTCTTCTTCCGACGCCAGGTAGAGCCCTTTCTCCAGCGAGATGGGCGGCGTGGGACTGCCCAGAACGCCGACCAGCGGCGCCAGCGTCTGCCGCGTGCGCATGGCCGTGGAACACAGGATCAGGTCGGGCCGCGGGGCATGGCTGGCGACATGATCCGCCATCGTCTGGGCGGCCTGCTCGCCGCGGCGGTTGAGCGGCCGGTCGTGATCGGTCAGGCGCGGGCTGTCCCAGGCCGATTTTGCATGCCGCAGGAGGAGAATGGTCTTGCGCATGGTCATGTCGTTAAATCCATTTGGAACAATGGCTTAGTTAATTGCCATGACACCGCTATGTAGAGACGCTACCGTTCCTGTGCATAATTTCAGGGAGAGTGCCCCTCAGGGGTCCACATGGACGCGCTCAACTCCGCCGATCCGGCTTCGCTCGAAATAACATCCGACAGTCCCCGGCGCTTCATCAATCGCGAGCTGTCGTGGCTGGCGTTCAATACGCGGGTCCTCGAGGAGGCGACCAACAAGCGCCACCCACTGCTGGAACGCGTGCGGTTCCTGTCGATCTCGGCGGCCAATCTCGACGAATTCTACATGGTTCGCGTGGCCGGCCTGGTCGACATGCTGCAGACCCGCTCGACCCTTCTGAGCGATGACGGGCTGACGCCGGCCGAGCAGCTCTCGGCAATCCGCGACCGCGCCTCGGCCCTGATGGCGCAACAGCAGGACGTCTGGGCCGCCCTCCAGGAGGACCTGCGCGAGGCGGGCATCGCGGTGCTCGATTCGGGCGAACTCACCGAGGCGGAGCGGACCTGGCTCGATGCCTACTTCATCGACCAGGTGTTCCCGATCCTGACGCCGCTTGCGATCGATCCGGCGCATCCGTTTCCGTTCATTCCCAATGGCGGCTTCTCGGCCATCCTGAAGCTGCAGCGGCGCGACGACCGGCGTCCCCTGATGGCGCTGCTGCCGCTGCCGCCGCAGGTCGACCGCTTCGTGCGCTTGCCGGGCAGCGACATCCGCTTCCTGCCACTGGAAGACCTGATCGACATCTACCTGCCGCGCCTTTTCCCGGGTTACGAGGTGATCGAGCGCGCCTTCTTTCGCCTGATCCGCGACAGCGACGTCGAGATCAACGAGGAGGCCGAGGATCTCGTCCTGCTCTACGAGAGCGCGCTGAAGCGCCGCCGGCGCGGCGACCTGATCTCGATCTCGGTCAACAGCGCCATGCCGGCCGAGCTGCGCGACTTTCTGTTCGATCAGCTCGAAGTGCCGGCGCAGACGCAGAACGTCCACGTCTTCCATCTCGACCGCATGCTGAACATCGTCGATGTGAAGGCCGTGATCATCGACGACCGGGCCGACCTGAAGTTCGAGCCCTACAATGCACGCTTCCCCGAGCGCATCCGCGACTTCGGCGGCGATTGCTTCGCCGCCATCCGTGCCAAGGACATCGTCGTCCATCATCCCTACGAGAGCTTCGACGTTGTGGTGCAGTTCCTGCGCCAGGCGGCGCGCGATCCGGCCGTCGTGGCGATCAAGCAGACTCTCTATCGCACCAGCGCAGACTCCCCGATCGTGAAGGAACTGATCGCGGCGGCGGAGGCGGGGAAGACCGTGTCAGCGCTGGTCGAACTGAAGGCGCGCTTCGACGAGGAAGCCAACATCCGCTGGGCACGCGACCTCGAACGCGCGGGCGTGCAGGTGGTCTATGGATTCATCGACCTGAAGACGCACGCCAAGGTCTCGATGGTCGTGCGCCGCGAGGCGAATTCGATCCGCACCTACGTACATTTCGGCACCGGCAACTATCACCCGATCACCGCGCGCATCTACACCGACCTGTCGTTCTTCACCTGCGATCCGGCGATGTGCCGGGACGCGGCTCGCCTGTTCAACTACATGACCGGCTATGCGCGGCCCGAGCAGATGGAGAAGATCGCCTTCGCGCCGGTGACACTGCGGCCAACTCTTTACGAACTGATCGATGCCGAGATCGCCAGTGCCCGCGCGGGAAAGCCGGCTGCAATCTGGGCCAAGCTCAACTCGCTGGTCGATGGCGCGTTGATCGACCGTCTCTACGCGGCGTCGTGCGCCGGCGTGCAGATCGACCTCGTCATACGCGGCATCTGCTGCCTGAGGCCGGGCGTGCCAGGGCTCAGCGAGCATATCCGGGTCAAGAGCATGGTCGGGCGCTTCCTGGAGCATGCGCGCATCATCTGCTTCGGCAACGGCAAGTCGCTGCCGTCGCTCCAGGCCAAGGTCTTCCTGTCCTCGGCCGACTGGATGCCGCGCAATCTGGACCGTCGCGTCGAACTCCTCTGCCCGGTGGAGAACCAGACGGTCCACGAGCAGGTCCTCGACCAGATCATGGTCGCAAACCTGAAGGACGACGGCCAAAGCTGGCTTATGTCACCGGACGGTAACTATCACCGGCCGCAGACCGGCAAGGAACCGTTCATCGCCCATCACTACTTCATGACGAACCCGTCGCTCTCCGGGCGTGGCAGCGCGTTGAAGCTGAGCGGCGCGGTGCCGCGACTGGTGTTGAGCTCCTGAGCCGGGCAGCGGCGTCGGGTCGCGCCCATTTCGGCGCTGTAATCCTTCGCGGTTTCGGCTAGACGGGGCGCGCATGGACGGTCATCCGATCGCAGGCGCCTCCGCCGCGCACAGCCCCCACGAAAAGGGCCGCGTCGGCATCATCGACGTCGGCTCGAATTCGATCCGTCTGGTCGTCTACGAGCGTGCAAGCCGCGCGCCGTTGCCGGTCTTCAACGAGAAGGTCCTGTGCGGCCTCGCACGCGGCCTCGATGCCACCGGGCGCCTCAACCCCGAAGGGGTGGAGATGGCGCTGGCGAACATCGACCGCTTCGTCACGCTCGCCCACAACATGAAGGTGACGTCGCTCGACCTGCTGGCGACGGCCGCGGTGCGCGACGCCGCAGACGGTGCGGACTTCATGCGCCAGCTCGCCAGCCGGCCCGGGATCGTCGCGCATACCGTGAGCGGGCAGGACGAGGCCCGCTACTCGGGTTACGGCGTGATCTGCGGCATTCCCGACGCCGACGGCGTCATGGGCGATCTGGGCGGCGGCAGCCTCGAACTCGTGTCGATGTCCAACGGGCATCTCGGCGCGTCGAGCACGCTGCCCGTCGGCCCGCTGCGCCTCATGTCGTCGGGGAAGGGCGATCCGCGCAAGATCGTGACCGACGCGATCGACGACGTGCGCTGGCTCCGTGAGGAGCAGGGCAAGGTGTTCTACGCCGTGGGGGGCGCCTGGCGATCCTTCGCCCGCCTGCACATGGAGCAGGCGGGCTATCCGCTGCACATCATCCACCAGTACGAGATCTCGGCGGAGGAGGCGCGGGCGGTGGCGCGGCTGATTGCCGTGCAGAGCGCCAAGTCGCTGGAGAAGATGCCGGGCGTGTCGCGCCGCCGTGTCGATACGTTGCCGCTCGCCTGCCTGGCGCTCGACAAGCTGCTGGTCGCGCTGAAGCCTCGGAGTGTCGTTTTCTCCGCGTTCGGACTGCGCGAGGGCTTCTATTATTCGCGGCTGAGCGAGACGGAGCGGGCGGCCCATCCGCTGATCGCCTTTGCCGAGGAGCAGGGCGTCGGCTGGCGTCGCTTCGACCTGTCGCCGCAGGAAATCTTCGACTGGCTGACCCCGGCCTTCGTCGACGAAACCGACGGCGACCGTGTGCTGCGCACCGCGGCCTGTCACCTGAGCGACATCTCCTGGGACGATCATCCGGACTATCGCGCCGATCAGGCCTATTTCCGCGTATTGCACCTGCCGGCGCCTGGCATGAGCCATCGCGAGCGGGCGATCCTCGCGATGGCGCTGACCTATCGCTACAAGAGCGACCTCAAGGCAGCGATGATCGACACCGCGCTGCGCCTGACCGACAGCAGGGCGCGCAGCTATGCCAGGCGCCTCGGCGCCTGCCTGCGGCTCGCCTACAATCTGAGCGGCGGTGCGCCCGGCCTGTTGCCCCAACTCCAGCTTCGCCGCACCGACCGGGAGTTGAGGCTGCTCGTACCGGCGACCCTGAAGAGAAGCCTGGGCGACGTCACGGCCCGCCGCCTCGAGACCGCGGCGCAGGCCTTCGACCTCAAGCCGATGATCGTTTCCGCCTAGGTCAGGACTCCGAGGGCAGCCTGATGAGCTTGGGCTGGTCGCCCTCGAGCGCCAGGGCGAGGCGGCCTTCGATCAGGTCCACGGCGTCTCCACCGAACACTTCCTGCCGCCAGCCCTTCAGGGCAGCGATGTCGCGCTTGCCGGCGGCCAGGCGGTCGAGTTCGTCGGCACTCGCCACCAGGCGGCCGGCGACGCCGGCCTGTTCGGCTTTCAGGCGCAGCAGGGTGCGCAGCAGGTCGACGATGGCGCCGGGGGCGCGCATCTGCTCGGGAGCCTTGTCACGGACCGGCAGCTCCGATTCGGGCAGCGCGCGCGCCCGCTCGATCGCTTCCATCAGTTCGCGCCCCTGCCAGCCCTCGGCGAAGCCTCGGCCGAGGCCGCGGGTGGCGGCCAGTTCCTCGATCGACTTCGGTGCGTGGGCGGCGATTTCCAGAAGCTGCTCGTCGCGCAGCAGGCGCTGGCGGGGAATGTCGATGCGCTGGGCGGTGCGCTCGCGCCAGGCGGCGACCTCCTTGAGGATCGCCATCACCCGCGGCGAGGCGCCGCGCGGCTTCAGCCGGCGCCAGGCCTGCTCGGGATCGGCCCGGTAGATGGCCGGATCGTTCAGGACAGCCATTTCCTCGGCGATCCAGCAGAGCCGGCCGGTCTTGTCGAGCTGCTTCTTCAGCTTCTCGTAAACCACCCGCAGATGGGTGACGTCGGACAGGGCATAGGTGATCTGCCGTTCGCTCAGCGGCCGGCGGCTCCAGTCGGTGAAGCGGCTCGACTTGTCGATCTTGGCCTTGGCCAGGCGGGTGGCCAGCGATTCGTAGGAAGCGGCCTCGCCGTGGCCGCAGACCATGGCGGCCACCTGGGTGTCGAACAGGGGGCCGGGCACCTTCTGGAGGCGCAGGTAGAAGATTTCGAGGTCCTGGCGGGCGGCGTGGAAGACCTTCAGGACCTTGGGGTTGAGCATCAGCTCGTCGAGAGGGGCGAGGTCGATGCCCTCGGCCAGCGTATCGATCGCGGCCGCGTCGTCGGGGCCGGCGACCTGGGCCAGGCAGAGCTTGGGCCAATAGGTCCGCTCACGCATGAACTCGGTGTCGACGGCGACAAACTCGGTATCGGCGAGGGGCTTGCAGAACGCCGCCAACTCGTCGGTCGTTGTGATGAGCTTCATTGGGAACGATCTATAGACCCGGCAGCGGCTCCGGCAAAGTTGCCGCGAACGGAAAGCGGCCAATCCCTTGACTTGGCTCGGCTTTGGGTGCCTTTTGCCGGGCCTCAAAACCCGGAAAATACGTAATGTCTTCAGTCTACCGAACCCATACGTGCGGCCAGTTGCGGCCGGAGCATGTCGGCCAACAGGCCCGTCTTTCGGGCTGGGTGCAGCGCAAGCGCGATCACGGCAATCTGCTGTTCATCGACCTGCGCGATCACTATGGCGTGACCCAGGTGGTGGTGGACTCGTCGAGCCCGGTCTTCAAGGCCGCCGAGGGCGTCCGAAACGAGAGCGTCATTACGGTGACCGGCAAGGTGGTGGCCCGCGAGCCCTCGACCGTGAACGCCAAACTGGCGACTGGTGCAGTCGAGCTGGATGCCGCAGAGCTGATCGTCCAGTCGATGGCCGACCCGCTGCCGATCCCGGTCTACCAGGAAAACGACACGACGCCGGAGGAGCTGCGCCTCAAGTACCGCTTCCTCGACCTGCGCAAGGACAAGCTGCACAAGAACATCATGCTACGCAGCCAGGTCATCGCCAGCCTGCGCCGCCGCATGATCGACCAGGGATTCACCGAGTTCCAGACGCCGATCCTGACCGCCGACAGCCCCGAGGGCGCGCGCTCCTACCTGGTGCCGAGCCGCATCCATCCCGGCAAGTTCTACGCGCTGCCGCAGGCGCCGCAGATGTTCAAGCAGCTGCTGATGGTGTCGGGCTTCGACCGCTACTTCCAGATCGCGCCCTGTTTCCGCGACGAGGATGCCCGCGCCGACCGCTCGCCGGGCGAGTTCTACCAGCTCGATTTCGAGATGAGCTTCGTCACCCAGGAAGACGTGTTCGAGGCGATCGAGCCGGTGCTGGGCGGCGTGTTCCAGGAGTTCGCGTCGTTCAACCGCGAGACGCCACGCAAGGTCTCGGCTTTCCCGTTCCCGCGCATTCCCTTCGCCGAGGCGCTGCTGTCGTTCGGCACCGACAAGCCCGACCTGCGCAACCCGCTGCGTATCTTCGAAGTGGGCGAGGTCTTCGCCGGTTCCGACTTCAAGGTGTTCGCCGGCATCGTCGCCAAGGGCGGCGTGGTCCGTGCCATCCGGGCGCCCAAGGCCGCCAGCCAGCCGCGCAGCTTCTTCGACAAGCTGAACAGCTGGGCGCAGGGCGAGGGCAAGCCGGGCCTGGGCTACATCACGCTGGAGAACGGCGCCGGGAAGGGCCCGATCGCCAAGTTCGTGGCCGACGAGCGGCTTGCCAAGCTCAAGGAACTGACCGGCGCCGAGGACGGCGATTCGGTGTTCTTCGTGGCCGATTCGGCGGACATCGCCTGGAAGTTCGCCGGACAGGCACGCACCAAGATCGCGCAGGAGCTGGGCGTGATCGCCGAGGATGAGTTCGCCCTGTGCTGGGTCGTCGACTTCCCGATGTTCGAGTACGACGACAAGCTGAAGAAGATCGACTTCAGCCACAACCCGTTCTCGATGCCCCAGGGCGGCCTCGAGGCCCTCGAGACGCAGGACCCGCTGACCATCAAGGCGTGGCAGTACGACATCGTCTGCAACGGCATCGAACTGTGCTCGGGCGCCATCCGGAACCACAAGCCGGAGATCATGTACAAGGCGTTCGGAATCGCCGGCTACAGCAACGAGGAGGTCGAGGCGCGCTTCGGTGGCATGCTGAACGCCTTCAAGTTCGGCGCCCCGCCGCACGGCGGCGCGGCACCGGGCGTCGACCGCATCGTCATGCTGCTGGCCGACGAGCCCAACATCCGCGAGATCATCACCTTCCCGATGAACCAGTCGGCGGTCGACCTGATGATGGATGCACCGGCCGAGGTGCCAGCCGAAAAACTGCGCGAGTTGCACATCGGGTTGCGTCTTCCGCCCGCCAGGAAGGACTAGGTCTGGTACGGAGAGTGCAAATTGACTGAACCGAAAAGGTTCAGTACGATCAATGAGTTATAGTCTTTTTATAAAGAAGATTATGAGCTCATTTAAGCTCCCCGTCTTCCTCGTCCTGCCGCTCGTGGCGGGACAGGCCCTGCTTACGGGCGCCTGTGGCGTTCCCGTAGCTGTGTCGGCGGCGAGCTATGCGGCGGATGGCGGCTTGCTGGCGACGTCCGAGAAGACCTCCACGGACCATCTGGTTTCGGTGGTGACCAAGCGGGATTGTGCAGTCTGGCGAATCTTCAAGGGTCGCCAAATTTGCACGGAACGGGCCGGCGGCGCGGATCCCTACAACACCGACTACACCGAACCGCAGCGCTCCGTGTCGGAAAGCGGCGTCGAGTATTCCGCTCCGCTGCAGCCGGCGCCCAATGCCCCGGCCAGGAGCTGGGATGCCGCGGCCTACAAGACGCCCGCAGCGGTACCGTCCGCCGCCGAGGGACCGATGACCGCCAGCGCCGAGCCGGCGGTCTTGCCGGCACCCACGAAAGCCGCGGCGTCGACGACCCGGGCGAAGTCCAAGAAGCCCCGGACAGCCCAGCGTTCGTCTAAGAAGCCTTCACGAGGTCCGGCGGTGACTGCCCCCTGAGCAGGAAGGCCTCGAGATTGTCGAGTGCCTTGAAGCCCATCGCATTGCGCGTCTCGACCGTGGCCGAGCCCATGTGCGGCAGCAGGAACGCGTTCTCGAGATCGTAGTAGCCCTGGTGGATGCGCGGTTCGCCGTCGAACACGTCGAGGCCGGCCGAGGCGAGGTGGCCGCTCTTCAGGGCGGCGATCAGCGCCTCGTCGTCGACCACGCCGCCGCGCGCGGTGTTCACCACGATCGCCCCCTTGGGCAGCTTGGCGATCCGCTCGGCATTCACCCATTTGGCGGTCGCGGGCGTCATCGGGGCGTTGATCGACAGGAAGTCGCAATGGGGCAGCATGTCGTCGGGATTGGCATGGAAGACGGCGCCTTTCTCCAGGTCGTGCGCCAACCGGCTGCGGTTCGAATAGTGGATCTGCATGCGGAAGGCGCGAGCCCGGTCGGCCGTCGCCTGGCCGATGCGCCCCATGCCCAGAATACCGAGTCGCTTGCCGGTAACGTGCGTGCCCATCAGCTGGGTCGGCGTCCAGCCCACCCAGTTATGGGTCCGCAGCATGGTCGCCCCCTCGTGTGCCCGGCGCGCGGCTCCCAGCAGGCAGAGAAGGGTGATGTCGGCGGTAGCGTCGGTCAGGACGTCGGGCGTATTGCTGACCGCGATATTTCGCTTGGCCGCGGCGGCGACGTCGACATGCTCGTAGCCCACCGAGAAAGTGGCGATCATGCGGACCGAGTCGGGCAGGGCGGCGATCGTCCCGGCGTTCAGCGCATCGCCGGCGGCGCACATGATGGCGTCGAAGCCGGCGGCGGCCTTCGTCAGTGCGGGACCGTCGTAGAGCCTGTCCTCGGGGTTGAGTTGAGCATCGAAGTTTGCCGCCAGGCGCGCCTCGACGTCGGGCGGGAAGTGCCGGGTCGCCAGGACCCGGGGCTTGCCTTTGCTCATCGAAAAATTCCTCCCTGTGTGGCCCTGACGCAGGCGATCATTCTGGTATTCCGCGCGCATGGATATTACGCTTGGCAGCCCGGCTACAAGGCCTAGCCTCCCAAGCCATCGTCAGTTGACCACGCATAGTTTTCGCCGTCCTCGCGTCCAAACAGCGGTCTTTGTCGCCGCGGTCGGCGCTCTTGTGTTGCTGGGCCTGTGGATAAGAGGCGCCGACGCGCAGCAGCCGGACTATCCGCTCGTTCCGCACCGGGCGACCTACGACATGAAGCTGTCGGTGGCACGCCCCAACAGCGGGATCGCGGAGGTCACGGGGCGCATGGTGCTCGAGACCGTCGAGGCCTGCGAGGGCTGGGAGGTCAAGCAACGGATCAAGCTCAAGTTTCTGAGGAATGACGGCGAGGAGTTCTCGACCGATTCGGGCTTTACGAGCTACGAGACCAAGGACGGGCTCGCGCTCAGGTTCAGCGTTCGCAACATCCAGGACGACGAAGTCGAAGAGGAACTGCGGGGCAATGCCGACCTCGACGCGGTGGGCGGCAAGGGCCGGGCGTCCTTTTCGCTGCCGGAGGCCCGGAGCTTCGAGTTGCCGGCCGGCACTCTCTTTCCGACCACTCATCTTGCTCTCGTTCTCCGGCACGCGCGCGACGGCGACAAATCGGCGTCCTATCTGGTGTTCGACGGGGCCCGGCTCGATGGTGCCTTCCAGGTGAACGCGGTGATCGGCCGGCCGCCGCGGCAGACGGGAGCGCCGGTCGTGAGGGGCGACGTGGCCCTCCTGCGCAATCAACCCTCATGGGGCGTGCGCTTCGCCTTCTTCGCGACGGGTGACCAGGGCGCCCATCCCGAGTACGAATTGGCCCTCGACTTGCTGGGCAATGGTATCGCCCGCTCGATGTTGCTCGACTACGGCGAGTTCGCCGTGGATTCCCGTCTCGTTCAACTCCAAGCCCTGCCGAGGCCAAGATGCTGAATCGCCGCCTGCTTGCGCCCGCCGTCGTTCTCGCCGTCCTGGCCTCTCCGGCGATGGCGCAGGAGATGGCGCCGCATCGCGCTGCGTACGACGTCGGCTCGATCGAGAACGGAAAGCCGAGCGGAGGCACGAGAGGCACCTACGCCTACGAGCTGAAACAGACCTGCGACGGCTATGTCATCTATCAGCGGCTGCGCCTCGAAGCCTCCGGCCAGCGTTCGGCCGTGGTGAGCGAACAGCAGACCCAGATGACCGAGAGCAAGGATGGCCGGAAGCTGACCTTCGAGCATCGTGCGGTCGCGGGCGGCAAGCAGACGAGCCTGATCAAGGGCGAGGCGATCATGTCCGACGACGGCACCGGCCAGGCGCGCTTCACCGATCCCGAGGGGCAGACCGTGGCCCTGCCGAAGGGAACGCTCTTCCCCGTCGCCATTGCGCGCGCCACCATTCGTGCCGCCAAGGCCGGCGAAAACGGCCTCGACGCTCTGTTCTTCTTCGGCGACAAGGTGAAGCCGCCGCAGCAGGTCAATGCCGTCATCGGCAAGGTGCCGAGGCGACTGGCCGACGTGAAGATCCCCGAAGGCGCGGAAGAGCTGGTCGACGGCCGCACCCGAATCTACTACCGCGCCGGCTTCTTCGACGCCGAGGCGAAGGGCCAGGGCGAGCCGGCCTTCGAGATGAGCAGCGTCACGCTCGACAACGGCATCGAACTCTACGGTACCCACGAGCAGGGCGAAGGCGGCATCGAATACCGCATCACCCGCCTCGAGCCGATCCCCAAGCCCGAGTGCAAGTAACCGAAAGATCCCTCGCTACGCTCGGGATGACACGACTGAAAAACTCAATCCTTCCGATCTAGACTGGCCAGAGCCAGGCGGCGCCGCGGACGCCGCTCGAGTCGCCGTGCTGCGGTGGGCGCAGCCTGGTCGCGATCCTGTCGCGTTCCGAGAAAATGTAGTCCTTCCACAATTCGGGCACGCGCTCGTAGAGCTGCGGGATTTTCGACAGGCCACCGCCCAGCACGATGACGTGCGGGTCGAGCAGGTTGACCACGTTGGCGAGCGAGCGTGCGAGACGGTCGCAATAGCGTTCGAGGCACTCCGACGCGATTTTTTCGCCCGTGGCGGCCGCCTCGGCAATGTCGGTGGCGCGCAACTCGCTTCCTGACGCCTTCACATACTGGGCCTGGAAAGCCGGGCCGCTCAGCCAGGACTCCACGCAGCCTTTCCGGCCGCAATAGCATTGCGGTCCCGGGCGTTCGTCGTCGCGGGGCAGGGGCAGGGCATTGTGCCCCCATTCGCCGCCGACCGCCTGGGCGCCGACCACCGGCCTGCCGTCGATCACGACGCCGCCGCCGACGCCCGTCCCGAGGATGACGCCGAAAACGATCGGCGCACCGGCGCCCGCGCCGTCGGAAGCCTCCGAGACGGCGAAGCAGTTGGCGTCGTTGGAAAAGCGGATGTCGGTGCGGTCGAGGACCTGCTTCAGGTCGACATCGAGCGGACGCCCGTTCAGCCGGGTCGAGTTGGCGTTCTTGACCAGACCCGTGGCGGGCGAGATCGCGCCCGGATGTCCGACGCCGACGCGGCACGTCTCGCCGACCTGCGCTTCGAGTTCGCGGATCACGCCGGCGACGGCTTCGAGGGTTGCCTCGTAGCTGTCGCGCGGCGTGGGAACGCGCAGGCGCGCGCGCTCCCTTCCGTCGTCCGCGAGGACGATGCCCTCGATTTTGGTGCCGCCGAGATCGATACCGATGCGCATGGTCACTGTGGATTAGCGGGGAGGAACTTGAAGAGTTCTGCCGGCTTGAACTGGCCCGACGTCTCGCCCGAAAAGACCTCGCCGCTCTGAATGGTGAGCTTCTTCACCGGCGCACCGGGCTTCAGGTCGAGCTTGTCGAACGACACCCAGAAGGTGTTGGGCCGGGTGGCCGAGTCGAAATAATAGACGAGATTCTTCTGGTCCGAGACGGTCCGCCAGATCGTCGACGAGATGTTCGGCTGGTCGGGCGTGGTGATGCCGAGCGGCACGCTGACGGCGCGCATGACGCTCATGACGCTGGCGACCGCCTGGAAGGTGAAGGACTGCTCCGGTACGCCCTGGATGTAGTTCTTGTCCTTCTGCCGTGGGATCGCGGACAGGAGGAACGACGCGCGGGCGAAGCGGTCGGCGGCCCGATTGGTGCCGGGCAGGAAAGTGAGGCCGCCAATGCCTTGCCAGTAGGTGTTGAGCGCAAGCTGCTCGTCGTAGATCGGCGAATTGGTCATGACGGTGTATTGCTTGCCGTGATGGATCACGAGCTTGCCGTTCACATACTCCAGGATCGCCGAGTCGCCCGAGGCGTCCGACATCGAGAGATGCAGGGTCGACGGTGCGCCGTTCGGGAGCGTCGGGGCCAAGATGTTGTAAGGCTCGGCCCTGAGCGCCTCGATGGCCTCGGCCACCGTCGCGAAATTATCGAGCGCGTACTGCGCCCAGGTCGAGATGGAGAGGTCGGGCTTGCCCGGCAGGGGCTTGGGATATTGAGATTCGGCGAGATAGAGCAGGTTCGCGACTAGGCCTTTCTCGTTCATTCCGTCGGTGCTGCCCGCCTCGTAGCCCGACACGATCACGCTGCCGTATTTCGAGGTCCATTCCGCGGATCTGGGACCGGCCGCTCCGTTGCGCTTCATGCCGGCCGGGAGGACCCATAGGTTGGACGACATGTCCTCTTTCCAGTCCATGTTCCGCCCGGTGAGCACGAGGTTGCCGTCGCCGACATAGAGCGTTCGCGTGCAGGCCTGTGCGGGCGCGGAAATCGAGGCCGCGAGCACGGCCAGTGCGGAAATCCCGGAGAGAAGCCGTTTCATTCTTGTTTTCCTTTTTGTCCGGCTCCGATGTCACAGGAAGCGTGCCCGGATGTCGATGCTGTTCTCGACACCGACCTTATCGAACGTCGACGCCAGCCACGTGGTTGCGGAGGCGCGACCGGCCTGGAACAGATGGTCGAGGAACTCCGGCTCGATGTTGAATTTGCTGACGGCGCCGAGCGGACCCAGTGTCCGGGCATCGGTGATCGAGTGGATCAGCAGCTTCCGGAGGCGCTCGCCGAATTCCCCGGTCACTGCACCCTTGTCGATCAACTCCTGCACGAAGGCGATGGCGCGCATCTCGGCCATCAGGGCGCCGCCGAAGGTGATTTCGTTGAGCCGGTCGGCGATCTCGGCGTTGGACCGCGGAACTTCCTCGCGGCCGGGCGGATCGACCTCGACGATCACGACGTCGGCGCTCTCGCTGTTGTAGATGAAAGGCCAGATCGGCGGATTGCCGCGAAAGCCGCCGTCCCAATAGGGCTCGCCGTCGATCACGACCGCTTCGTGGATGCTGGGAAGGCAGGCCGATGCCAGCAACGCGTCGATCGACAGCTCCTCGCGGGTGAAGATGCGCACCTTCCCGGTCGCCACGTTGGTCGCGGCGATGAAAGCCTTGATCTGGTGGCAGGCACGGACGGCGTCCTGATCGAAGTGACGGGTGAGCAGGTCGCGCAGCGGATCGTATTTCAGCGGATTGCGCTGCCACGGCGTGAGCGTGCGCTGGATGAGGTCGGCCCACAGAGCGGCCGGTGAATCGTCGAGGTTCCAGTTGCCTTGCAGGCGGTCGAGCGGCGTTCGGCGGATCGGACTGGCGATCGCCATCCGCCCCAGTTCGCCCCAGAAAGCCGCCAGCGCGGAGCGGGCGCCGGCCGGACCGCCTTTCGCCCAGCCCTGCAGCAGTATGGCGGCGTTCATTGCGCCGGCGCTGGTGCCGCTGACCGCCTCGAATTCGAGTCGTCCATCCTCGATCAGCGCGTCGAGTACGCCCCACGTAAAGGCACCGTGGCTGCCGCCGCCCTGCAGGGCCAGGTTGATGCGCTTGGTCTCTGTCATGCGTCTATCCTCGCGGGCGACGGGACGTTAGGGTCCTCGTTCTGTAAAGAAGCGGGCGGAACGGGCGGTATTATGGCGGAGGCGAAGGCAGCGGGACCGTGGCGGAAGCGGCCCTCGACCATCCTGTGGATGCTCTCGCTCGGACAGCTCATTTCCTGGGGCCTCGTCTACTACACCTTCCCCTTGTTCGTCGTGCCGATGACACAGGAGTTGGGCTGGTCGCGCAGCGCCATGTTCGGCGCCCTTTCCGCGGGCCTCCTCACGGCGGGCCTCTGCTCCATTGCGGTGGGCGCCTGGATCGATCGCGGACACGGCCGTCTCCTGATGACCGGTGGCTCCGTGCTGGCGGCCTTGCTGTTCTTCCTGTGGTCCCGGATCGATTCGCTGCCGATGTTCTACGTGCTGTGGGTGGGGCTGGGTGCCTGCCAGGCCGTCACCCTGTACGAACCCGCCTTTGCGGTGATCACGCGCGTGTACGGGCCTCGCTACAAGCAGGCGATCCTGCTGATGACATTCCTCGGCGGCCTGGCCAGCACGTTCGGCATCCCCTTCGCGCAGCTCCTGATCGAATGGATCGGATGGCGGCCGTCTCTCGACGTGATGGGGATCATCGTCCTCGGAGTGGCCCTGATGCACTGGCTGATCGTGCCGGGACCCCAGGAAAAGGCCGTGCCGATCGCCGCGCCCAAGCCGGTGGAGGAGGGTGTCGCCAAGAGAAGTCCCCTGGCCACCGCGATCCGCGTGCCGGCCTTCTGGGGACTGGTCGTCGCCTTCGCGGGCTACGGGCTCGCCTTCTCGGCGATGAGCTTCCATCTCATCCCCCTGCTCGACGATCGTGGCGTGCCGATCGGCGTCGTGATGGCGATCATCGCCCTGATCGGTCCCATGCAGGTCGTGGGCCGGGTGCTGTTGATGGTGGGGCAGCGTCACATCACCACCATCCAGCTCGGCGCGCTGATCTACTTCGCCTTCCCGATCTCGATGGGTTTCCTCGCGACAGGGATCACCGACGTCTATCCGCTCATCCTGTTCGCCGTGGTCTACGGCGTCGCCAACGGCCTGGTGACGATCCTTCGCGGGATGGCGGTGCCCGAGTTCATCGGTCCGGAAGGCTACGGCGTCGTTTCCGGCGCCCTCACCATGCCCACGAACGTCATGCGTGCCGCGGGTCCGTTGCTGGCATCGCTCGCCTGGGGCGCCTTCGGTGGCTACACGCCGGTGCTGTGGGGACTGGCCGTCATCATGCTGGTGGCTGCCGCCGGGTTCGCGGCCGCCGCTTTTCTCTCGAAGCGGGCATGAAACGCCAGCTTTTGCCACAATTGCACATCAACTGAGCATCGTCTTTACGATCAAGCGAGGCGACATGTTGGATGCGAAGCGTTTGCTGGAACAGTTCATGGGCAGCCAAGGGGCCGGCCAAGCGGGCGGCCAGGGCGGCGGTCTGGGCGGCATTCTAGGCGGCCTGCCTGGCGGGCAGGGCGGTCCGGGCGGATTCCTGAGTGGCGCGGGCGGCGGCGCCCTCGCGGGCGGCCTCGCGGCATTGCTGCTCGGCTCGAAGACCGGCCGCAAGATCGGTGGCGAGGCGTTGAAGCTGGGCGGTATGGCTGCCGTCGGTGCGCTCGCCTACAAGGCCTACAACGACTGGCAGGCCGGCAAGCAGGCGGCGCCAGTGAGCGAGGCGCCTCGTGCGCCGGTTCCGATGCTGCCGGCGCCCAGCGGGACCCCGTTCAATCCCTCGACCGAGGCCGGCCAGCAGACGCTCGCGCGTCACCTGCTGCGCGCGATGATCGCCGCCGCCAAGGCCGATGGGCATGTCGATGCCCAGGAGCAGGCGCGCATATTCGCCGAGATGGACAAGCTGCCTCTCGGCGCCGACGACAAGGCCTTCGTCATGGACGAACTGCGGGCCAAGCTCGACGTCGACGCGGTGGCCGGGGCCGCCGCGACTCCGGAGGAAGCGGCCGAGATCTATGCCGCCTCGCTGCTGGCCATCGACGTCGATAACGCCGCCGAGCGCGGCTATCTCGGAATGCTGGCGGCACGCCTCAAGCTCGACGATGGGCTGGTGGCGCACCTGCATGGCAGCGTCGCTTCCACGACCGGCAAGGCCGTGCCGGTCGCGGTCTGAGACGACTAGGCGAATGCAGATGACCAAGGATCCCTCACTGCGTTCGGGATGACACTGTTTGCTTGGTGGGCGTACCGCGCCAAGCTCAACGATGGTGTCATCCCGAGCGTCGCGAGGGATCCTTGCTTTCCTTACAGGAGCACGCTGCAGTCTATTCCGCAGCCATCCGCGCCGGCTTCGGCGTGAGGTGCTGCACCTTCGGCAGCACCTCCTTCGACAGCAGCTCGAGCGAATGGCGCCAAGCCTGCGGGCTCTCGACATAGTCGAAGCCGAAGACGAGCAGCTGCCCGAAACCTCCGACCTCGTCGTAGATCTTCTCGATCTTCTCCGCGACCGTCTTCGGCGATCCCACGATCCAGTTGTGCTTGGCGCAATATTCGGGAGTCACGTCGGAATCGGCCGTATTCGGGTCGTGCTTCAGGTATTCGAAGAATCCGAACTGGGCGAGCAGGGGCAGGAAGTACTCCCGCATCATGCGGCCCATGTGCGAGCCGACGGAGAGGCGCATGGCTTCTTCGTCGGTATCGGCGACGAAGACCTCGCGAACCATGCGCCACTGGCCGCGATCGGGCGTGCGGCCCGACTTGGCGGCGCCGGTCTCGACCGACTCCCAGTGGCTCTTCACGTAGGCCGGATTGAGGTTGAGGCTCATCGGGATGTAGCCCTTCTCACCGGCGAGCTTCAGCGTGTCCGAACCCTTGGACAGTCCGGCGACGCCGATCGGCGGATGAGGGGCCTGCAGCGGTTTGATGTGCGGCTTCAGGAAGCCGAACATCGTGTCGGGCTTGGTGACGTGCCAGTACTTGCCCTTGTAGTCGAACGGCTCGTTTGACGACCAGAGCTTCAGGATGATGTCGAGCGCCTCGCGTGTCATGTCGCGGTTGGTGCCGGACATGCCGTCGACGTTGAACATCGCCCAGTCGCTGGGCAGGCCCGACGCCGCGACACCGAAGTTGAGACGCCCGCCGGAGATGTGGTCGAGCATGGCCACGCGGTTCGCGAGCTCGGCGGGATGATGATAGGGCAGCAGGAAGCCGCCGGGACCGAGGCGTATGTTCTTGGTCTGCATCAGCGCCTGCGCGACCAACAGGTCGGGTGAAGGGTGGGGTTCCCAGGGCGCGGTGTGATGCTCGCCGATCCAGGCCTCGGTGAAGCCCAGCTCGTCGAGCCAGCGGATCACCTGGAGATCCCATTCGTGGCCGTCCTTCAGCGAACGCTCGGGTGGATGAGACGGCATGGTGAAATAACCAAACTGCATCGTTTCCTCCTGTTTTCGTTGAGGCCAAGTCGACTACCATCGCGGACGGGGCGCAAGGGTGCGGGGATGCATGGCTGACGACATTTTGATCCTGATCGACCAGCAGAAGGCGATGGATCACCCCAAGTGGGGGCCGCGCAACAACCCCGGCGCCGAGGCCAATATCGCGCGGCTGCTGGCCGACTGGCGCCGCCGCGGCGCACCGCTCGTCCATGTGAAGCATGACGGCCAGAAGCCGGACTCGCCGTTCCGAGTGGGCCAGGAGGGCAACGAATTCCTGCCGCTCACGGCGCCGCGTGACGGCGAACTGGTGGTGGCCAAGAAGGTCCACAGCGCCTTCATCGGCACCGAACTCGCAGCGGTACTTCAGGCGATAGTGGGAGCGGGCCGAGAGAAGCCGCCGCTGGTGATCTGCGGCGTCCTGCTGGCCAACTCGGTCGAGGCGACGGTGCGCGTGGCCGGCAATCTCGGCTTCAGGGTGCGCCTGCCGGGCGATGCCTGCTGGTCCTGCGACAAGCGCGATCTGACCGGGCGGCTATGGCCCGCCGAGGACGTGCATCAACTGACGCTGGCACTTCTCGACGGGGAGTATGCCGCGGTCACGACGACGGACGAGATTCTCGCGGGCGTGCGCTGACGGCGTTCAGGGCACTTCGTCGGTGAAAACATTGAAGCTGACCAGCGTGTTGGGCCCGAACGTGTGTGTGATCGGCACGTCGGCGGCGTCGCGGCCCTGTCCGATCAGGACACGGCCGATGCGGGGCACGTTGTTGCGCGGGTCGAACGTATACCAGCGGCCGCCGAGATAGGCCTCGAACCAGCCGGCGAAGTCCATGGGCGCATCGACCGGCGGCACGCCGATGTCTCCGAGATAACCAGTGCAGTATCGCGCCGGGATGTTCATGCACCGGCAGAAGGCGATGCCGAGATGGGCATAGTCGCGGCACACGCCGTTGCCTTCATTGAACGCTTCCCAAGCCGTCTTGGTCGGACGAGCGAACTGGTAGCCGAATGTGATGTGGTTATGGACATAGTCGCAAATCGCCTGGACGCGGGCCCAACCCGTCGGCCCGTTGCCGAAAAGGCTCCACGCGATCTCGGACAGGCGATCCGTCTCGCAATAGCGGCTGCCCAGGAGATAGACGATCGTATCGTCGGGCAGGTCTTCGATCGCATGCTGCTTGGCCGACGGGACGACATCGTCGGTCACGCCGGAATCGCGCACCAGGCCGCGGCCGTGAAGCTTCATACGTCCCGCGGGCGCGACGAGCCGGCTGCACCAGTTCCCGAAGCCGTCACGGTAGCGCGTGATGGTGACTGCCGGTTCGGTCGTCAGTTGATCGGGCTGGATGATGTCGCGGGCGCGCGTATGGTGAGCCCCCAGGATCATGATCATTGGCGTGGGTTGGGGGAAGTCGTAGACGATCTCGTACCCGATGCGGATCTTCATCCGGCCGTCTCCTGAAACAGTATGTCTGGGCACGGGGCCCGGTCAGGTCGTCGCGGATCCGTGCGGCGTTACACTGACATGCACCTCCATTCCGAGAGTGTCGGACCGGGAGCCGACGAAGGTGCCGTGCAGCGGTGTCGCCTGATCGGGATCGCGCACGACCGCCACCGTAACGAGACTGCCCTTGCCGACGTTGCCGCTGGTCGGATCGAAATCGATCCACCCGGTGCCGGGCAGGTAGATTTGCGCCCAGGCGTGCGTCGCCCCATGCGCCTCCGTCGGTGCCACATCCGGCATCGTGGCGAGGTAGCCGGACGCGAAGCGCGCGGCCAGGCCCAGCGAGCGGGCGGCATCGATCAGGAGCAGGGCGAAGTCGCGACAGCTGCCGTGGCCGAGCTGCAGCGTTTCGGCGGGTGCCTGGACGCCCTTGGCCTCGCGCCGGCGATAGAGAAAGCCGTCGTGGATGCCCTGCGAGAGACGAGTGAGGAGTTCGAGGGCAGGAATCCGGCCGTCCACGGGCAGGAACCGGCGCGCCCATTGGGCGACCGCGTCGTCGGTCCCGATATCGTGCCGCCGGATACAATGGGCCAGGTCGGTCATCTCGTCGTCGCCGTAGTCGACCGGAAAGATGGCTGCAGCGTCGTCGAGGCCCGGATGCAGGGCGTCATCGGGTGAATGTTCGAGGCTGACGATGCTCGCGAAGCTGAGCTCGGTGGCGACGCCGGCGAACTCGGCAATGGCTATGTGATTGCCGAAATCGTCCTGCTCGTAGCGCAGACTGGAGGGAGCGGGATTGATCTCGAGGCTGACCTCGATCACGCGCTGATCGTGGGAGTCGCGGGGCCGCAGCATCATGCGGTGTTCGCCGAAGGCGACCGGGTGCCGGTATCGATAGGTCGTGACGTGACGGATCGTCAGTGACCGCATGAGGGTTCCCCCAGCCTCATCAAGCACGTTTCGCGCCAGGTCGACAGCACAAACGAAACAAGGCGGCCCGCAGGCCGCCTTGTCGGTGTTCCATAAGAGACAGTTCAGCCAAGCTGGATCCAGGTCGTCTTCATCTGGGTGAACTTGTCGAAGGCGTGCAGGGACTTGTCGCGGCCGTTGCCCGACTGCTTGTAGCCGCCGAACGGCGTGGTGATGTCGCCGCCGTCGTAGGTGTTCACCCACACCGAACCGGCACGCAGGGCCTTGGAGAACTTGAAGGCCTTGTTGATGTCGGAGGTGAAGATCGCCGAGGCGAGGCCGTAGATCGTGTCGTTGGCGACGCTGAGGGCCTGTTCGGCATCCTTGACCGGGATGACCGAGAGGACCGGTCCGAAGATCTCTTCCTGGGCGATCTTCATCCTGTTGTCGACGTTGTCGAACACGGTCGGCTCGATGAACGAGCCGGCATTGTCGATGTGCACCTGCTTGCCGCCCATGGCGAGCCTGGCGCCTTCCTTCTGGCCGGCGTCGATGTAGCCCATGACGCGCTTGGTCTGGTTCTCGTCGACCATGGCGCCCATCTGCGTCTTCGGATCGAGCGGGTCGCCCGGCATCATCTTCTGGCCGATCGCCATGACCTTGGCGAGGAACTCGTCCTTGATCTTGTCCTCGACGATCAGGCGCGAGCCGGCAGTGCAGACCTCGCCCTGGTTGAACCAGATGCCGAACGCTGTGCGGCGTGCGGCGACATCGAGATTCGGCGCGTCGGCCAGCACGATGTTCGGCGACTTGCCGCCGCACTCGAGCCAGACCTGCTTCATGTTGGATTCGCCGGAGTAGCGAAGGAAGTACTTGCCGACCTCGGTCGAGCCGGTGAAGGCCAGCACGTCGACATCCATGTGACGGCCGAGCGCCTGGCCGGCCGTCTCGCCGAAGCCCGGCAGCACGTTGAACACGCCTTCGGGAATGCCGGCCTCGGCCGCCAGCTCGGCCAGACGGAGAGCGGTGAGGGGAGACTGTTCGGCGGGCTTCAGGATCACCGAGTTGCCGGCGGCCAGCGCGGGCGAGATCTTCCAGCAGGCCATCAGCAGCGGGAAGTTCCACGGCACGACGCAGGCCACGACGCCGGCGGCCTCGCGCGTGATCATGGCGATGACGTTGCCCGGGGTCGGGGCGACCTCGTCGTAGATCTTGTCGATGGCCTCGCCGAACCACTGCACGGTGTTGGCCGAGCCGGGAATGTCGACGGTCGTCGAGAAGGCGATGGGCTTGCCCATGTCGAGCGTCTCGAGCAGGGCCAGCTCCTCGCGGTTCTTCATCATGAGGTCGGCGAGCTTCAGCATGATGCGCTTGCGCTGCGCCGGCGCCATGTTGGCCCAGGTGCCCTTCTCGAAGGCGGCGCGGGCGGCCTTCACGGCGGCATCGACGTCGGCCTGCTCGCAGGCGGCGACCTGGGTCAGCACCTGGCCGGTCGCCGGGTTGACGCAGTCGAAGGTCTTGCCGGTCAGCGACGCCGTGAACTTGCCACCGATGAAGGCCTGGTTCCGGTAGCTGAGGCCGCCGATGCGGCCTTTCCAGTCGTCGCGCGAAAGCTGGGCGCTCATCTTCTCTCTCCTCCTTGTTGGATTGCGCGGGAGCCTATCCCACGAAAAAGCCGCCCGGAAGGGCGGCTCGGTCGTTCGTATCGCAGTGAGATCGTGTCATCCCGAGCGGAGCGAGGGATCCTTCCTCGTAGCTCAAAAATCCCTCACTGCGATCGGGATGACATCCCTGCGGGATGTCACTTGATCTTCGATTCCTTGAACACGACGTGCTTGCGCGCGACCGGGTCGTACTTCTTCAGTTCGAGCTTCTCGGTCTTGGTGCGCGGGTTCTTCTTGGTGACGTAGAAGAAGCCGGTGTCGGCGCTGGAGATCATCTTGATCAGGATGGAAGTCGGCTTGGCCATGGCAATTGTCCTTAAGCCCCGGAGGGCGAATTCGCAGAGGCGGGCAAAGTAGTCAGCGGGCGTGCCGTGTCAAGCGCCGAGCCTAGGGGCGGGCGGCGGCCTGGTAAGTCGCGGATTGCACGGCATGGGCATAAAGCGCGCGGTCCCGCAGCAGGCGCACCGCCAGATCGACGTCGGCCTCCGGGGCGGCATCGCCGGGCGGGCAGATCTTGCGCAGGTCGGCGACCTCCTGCTGGGTCGGGTTGCGCAGCGCGTGCCAGCGCATCAGGGGGGCCTGGTTGGAGTCGACCAAGGCCGTGCTGACCTTGCTGGCGTCGCCCACCTTGGAGGTGCAGATATTGGGAAGGACGCCCAGCTCGTTCCAGGTGTAGCCGGATGGAGCCTGCAGACGCGACCAGGTGAGGATCAGCTCGCCCTCGTTGGCCAGGCGCACGACGGTCTGGACGGTGCCCTTGCCGTAGCTCGTGGTGCCGATGACGACGGCCCGCCCGCGATCCTGGAGGGCGGCCGCGACGATTTCCGCCGCCGACGCCGAGCCGCCGTTCATCAGGACGACGATCGGCAGCTGACCGGCGTTGGGGCGGCTATTGGAGCTGCGATAAGTGCGCCGGCTGTCGGGGTGACGGCCGTTGGTCGAGAAAATGGTGCCGTCGCCGATGAAGACTTCCGAGACGGACTGAGCCTGGTCCAGAAGTCCGCCGCGGTTCGAGCGCATGTCGATGATCGCGCCCGTCAGGTCCTTGCCGATCTCGGTCCTGGCCTTGTCGAGAGCGGCCCGCAGGTTCTCGGTCGTGGCCGTATTGAAACCCGTCAAATGGATCAGCGCCACGTCGCCGCGACGCTCGTAGACGACCGTGGTCGGCACGATCCGGCTGCGCTTCATCGGCAGGGAAAGCTCGGCTCCCTGCGACGCCCGCAGGACCGTCATCGTGACCGGCGCGCCGACTGGGCCGCGCAGCTTGGCCACGACGTCGGAAAGCGGGCGGTCCATCATCGAGTCGCCATCGATGGAAAGAATTTGATCGCCGACCGCGACTCCGGCCCTGGCGGCGGGCGAGCTTTCCTGGACGGCACGGATCAGGATCTTCTTGTCGTCGGTCCTTTCGACGGTGATTCCGACGCCGCCGCCACCGTCGCGCTGGAAGCGGTTGTCGCGCGCCTCCTCGGGATCGGCGTAGCGGCTGTTGCGGTCGAGCTGCTTGGTGGTGGCCGTCATCGCCTGGCGAATCAGCGCCTGCCGGTCAGTCCGTTGCAGGGCGGGTGAAGCGTCCAGCGAACCGGCCATCAGGTCGACCAGGGTGTTTCCCCAGGCACGACCGTCCGCGGAGTCGGCAGGGGCCGGGCGCACGAGGATCTCCTTGCCGTCGCGCTTCACGACCAGCGAACTGTCGCTGGCCTCCAGAACGAGGGACGAGTCGGTGCTGACGAAGCCTCGATAGGCCTCGACGGAGAGGTTGCGGAAATTGGGTTCGTAAAGGTGACGATCGCCGATCGCGCGATAGGCCTGGAGGACCACCCGGTCGAAGCCGGCATCGGAAGCGACAGGGGCGCTGCGGCCTTCGGGCTGACGGTCCGGCACCTCGGGCGAGGTGGCGCAGGAAACGACCAGGCACGCGGCAACGAGCGACAGGGCCGCGCGCGGCAGCGTTGGAAGAAGAAACGGGAGTTGAGGCAAAAACATACCCTGCGACAACACCATAGCACAGGACGTCGGCGGGCGGCCACGTCGTTCAGGCCGAGGGATCGAGGCTCCCGGTAGCGGCCTTCGGAGCCGCGATCTTCTGCACCCAAAGCAGCGCAATTACGGCACCCTTGATCTTGGGCAGAAGGAAAAGAGCCAGCCCGACCGAGAGCGGAAGCCACAGCAGGGCATGCACCCAGAGCGGCGGCTCGGTTCCCCAGCGTTCGACCAGAAGGACCAGCGGCACGACGATGTGGCCGACGATGAAGATGGTGAAGTAGGCGGGCGCGTCGTCGGCGCGGAAAGGTTCCAGCGCCAGGTCGCAGGAATCGCAGCGGCTCTTCATCTTGAGGTAGGAGCCGAACAGCCGGCCCGTGTTGCATCGCGGGCAGCGACCGTGCCAACCTCTCAGCAGGGCGGTCCAGAAATCGACCGGTGGGTGCTCGTCGTTCATGGCGGCAAGATGGGCCCGCGGCCTACTTGCGTCGGCGTGACCCTTTGTCCCGTGGCGGGCCGCGATGCGCGACCGGACGCCGCGGCGGCCCACGGTGATCTCTGCCATCTGGCGAACGGAAGCTGCGCGGCGCCGCCTGGCGCTCCACGCGTTCGATGACGTCGACGATCTCGAACAGCAGGCCGCCCGTCGCCGTATCGGCCTCGACCAGCTTGAGTTGCAGCCGGTCTCCCAGCCCGAACGTCTCGCCGGTCCGTTCGCCGATCAGCACCTGGCGGCCCTCGTCGTGGCGGAAGAATTCCTGGCCTAGCGAACGGATCGGGATGAGGCCATCGGCGCCGGTGCCTTCGAGCGAGGCGAACAGGCCGAAACGCGTGACGCTGCTGACGCGGCCGGGGAAGGTGGCACCGACATGGGCCGCCATGAAGGCCGCGACATAGCGGTCCATGGCGCTGCGCTCGGCGGCGACGGCGCGGCGCTCGCACATCGACAGATGCTCGCCGAACTCGGTGAAGCGGCCTTTGTCGTCGGCGACGAGGCCGCCTTCGCCCAGCCCGTAGGCGGCGATCAGCGCGCGATGGACGATCAGGTCCGGGAAGCGACGGATCGGCGAGGTGAAGTGCGCGTAGCGGGCGAGGGCGAGGCCGAAATGGCCGAGATTGTCGGGACTGTAGACGGCCTGGCTCTGGCTGCGCAGCACCGTCTGGCTGACGAGTTGCGACACCGGCTTGTCGGCGACCTCGTGCAGGACGCGGTTGAGGTCGGCGGGGCGAAGCCGCTGGCCGGTCGGCACCTTGATGCCCAGCGTTCCGAGGAACTCGCGCAACGCCTCGAGCTTGGCGAGATCGGGCTGGTCGTGCACGCGATAGAGGCAGGGGGCCTGGCGCTGCTCCAGCGCCTGGGCGGCCGCCACGTTGGCCAGCACCATGAACTCCTCGATCAGCTTGTGACTGTCGAGCCGCTCGCGCACGCCGATGCGCGCGATGTGGCCGTCCTTGCCCAGGGTGACCTGCCGCTCCGGCAGGTCGAGGTCGAGCGCGCCGCGCGCCTCGCGGGCCGCCAGCAGCACGCGATAGGCGCCATAGAGCGGCCGCACCACCCGGTCCATCAGCGGTTCGATCTCGTCGTCCGGCATGCCGTTCATGGCGTGCTGTACGCGGTTGTAGGTGAGGCGCGCGGCCGAACGCATCATCGCGCGGTGGAACTTGTGGCGCTTGAGATGGCCCTCGCTGTCGATCCACATCTCCGCGACCAGCACCGGGCGATCCTCGCGCGGGACCAGCGAGCACCAGTGGTTCGAGAGCTGCTCGGGCAGCATCGGCACGACGCGGTCGGGGAAATAGACCGAGGTGCCGCGGCGGTAGGCGGCGCGGTCCAGCGGCCGGTCGTGACGTACGTACCAGGCGACGTCGGCGATGGCGACGAGCAGGCGCCAGCCGCCGGGATGGTCGGGATCGGGTTCGGCGAAGACGGCGTCGTCGAAGTCGCGCGCATCCTCGCCGTCGATCGTGACCAGCGGGACGTCGCGCAGATCGAGGCGGTGGCCCATCGGCGCCGCTCTGGCCTTCTCGGCTTCCTCGAGCGCGGCTTCCGGGAAATCGACGGGAATGTCGTTGGCGGCGATGGCGATCAGGCTGACGGTACGCGGATCGCTCATCGGACCGATGCGCTCGATCACGCGGGCCCGCCGCGTAATCGCGCCGCCGGTCTCCTCGATCCATACGATGTCGCCCGGCAGCGCGCCGTTGCGGTCCGCCGGGCGCACGTCGAACTCGCGGCGCAGCTTGCGGTCGGTCGGCGTGACCAGGCCGAGCCCTTGGCGGCCGTCCGGCTCTTCGTAGAGGCCGAGGATTTTCTTGGGCCCGCTGCCGAGGCGGCGGATCACCCGCGCCTCGTAGGTATTCTGGCCGCGGCGCTTCAGGCTCGCCAGCACGCGGTCGCCGACCGCGGGGGCCGGCACGTTCCGCGAGGACGGCGTCACGACCTCGATGCGCGGGGCGGGACCGTCCTTATCGTCGTCGTGGCGTCGCGGCACGGCCAGCAGATGGCCGTCCTTGTCGACCGAGACGATTTCCAGCACGCCCGTTTCGGTGAGCGCCTGCGGGTCGCGGAAGGTCTTCGCACGGTCCGGCGCGATGTCGCCGGCATCGCGCAGGTCGCGCAGAAGCTCCTTCAGCTCGATGCGCTGGTCGCCCTTCAGCCCATAGGCGCGGGCGATCTCACGCTTGCCGACAGGCGTTTCGCTCTCGCGGATGAAGGCCAGCAGTTCGTCGCGGGTCGGGACCTTGCCCTTAGCCATCGGTGCCGGTGCGGGGCGGGGCGTCGCTCTTGTCCTTGGCCTTCGCCGCCTTCTTCTTCGCAGCAGTCTTCTTCTTTGCGGCCGCCTTCTTCGCCTTTGGCTTAGCGCCGGCGTCGTTGGCTGCCTCGGGCGCCGCCTTCTTTGCGCGTGCGGGCTTCTTCTTACCGCCGCCCTTGGCGGCGCGCTCGGCCAGCAGGGCGACCGCCTGGTCGAGCGTCAGCTCCTCCGGCTTGATGTCGCGTGGGACCGTGGCGTTGACGCCGCCGTGCTTCACATAGGGGCCGTAGCGGCCGTCGTAGAGTTCGACCGCCGCCTCGTCGGACGGGTGGTTGCCGATGCTGCGGATCGGCTTGACCGCGGCGCGACCGCGCGGGTTCTTCGCCTCGGCGAGCAGGGCCACTGCGCGGTTCATGCCGATGTCGAGCACGCTCTCGTCGGACGGGACCGACTTGTACTTGGGTCCATGCTTCACGTAGGGGCCGAAGCGGCCGACGCCGGCCAGGATGACCTCGCCGTCCTCGGGATGCGGTCCCAGTTCACGCGGCAGCGACAAGAGGGCCAGCGCCTTTTCGAGAGTCAGGTCGTTCGGCGTCATGTCGCGCAACAGCGACTGCCGCTTGGGCTTCTCCTTGCCCTCCGGCTCGCCGAGCTGGACATAGAGGCCGTAGGGCCCCTTGCGCAGGGTGACCTGCTTGCCGGTGACCGGGTCGATTCCCAGAATCTTGGGGCCGTCAAGATTCTCGCCGCTGGCAGCGTCCGCATCGGCGTCGACGATGCCGAGCTTCCGCGTGAAGCGGCATTCCGGATAGTTCGAGCAGCCGATGAACGCGCCGAACTTGCCGAGCTTGAGACCGAGGCGGCCGTTGGCGCAGGACGGGCACTCGCGCGGGCTCTTGCCGCCATTGTCGTTGGCCGGGAAGAAGTGGGGACCGAGCTCCTCGTCGAGCTTGTCGAGCACTTCCTTGACGCGCAGTTCCTTGGTCTCGCCGACGGCGGCCGAGAAAGCCTTCCAGAATTCGCGCAGGACTTCGTGCCAGTCGATCTTGCCACTGGAAATATCGTCCAGCTCTTCCTCGAGATGGGCGGTAAAGCCGTACTCGACGTAGCGCGGGAAGTAGGTCTGCAGGAACGCGGTGACGATGCGGCCGCGATCCTCCGGAATGAAGCGCTTGCGGTCGATGCGCACGTAATTGCGGCGCTGCAGGACCTCGATGATGCTGGCGTAAGTCGAGGGGCGGCCGATGCCGAGTTCCTCGAGCTTCTTCACCAGGCTCGCTTCCGAATAGCGCGGTGGCGGCTCGGTGAAGTGCTGCTCCGGCACGACCTCGCGGCGATCCATCGCCTCGTTTTCGGTGACATCGGGCAGGATGGCGCCGGTCTCTTCGTCGTCGTTCTTGTCGTCCTGGCCCTCGTCGTAGAGCGTCAGGAAGCCGTTGAACTTCACGACCGAGCCGGTGGCGCGCAGCTGCACGGTCTTGTCGCCGCTGGCGATGTCGACCGTCACCTGATCCAGCACGGCGCTTTCCATCTGGCTCGCGACGGTGCGCTTCCAGATCAGCTCGTAGAGGCCGAGCTGGTCCCGATCGAGATAGGCCGCGACGTACTGCGGCGTGCGGAAGAGATCCGTCGGGCGGATCGCCTCGTGCGCCTCCTGGGCGTTCTTGGCCTTGGACGTGTAGATGCGCGGGCTGGCGGGCACGTAGGACGCGCCGTACTTCGTCTCGATCAGGTTGCGGGTCTGGCCGATCGCTTCCGGCGCGAGCTGCACGCCGTCGGTACGCATGTAGGTGATGAGGCCGACCGTCTCGCCGCCGATGTCGACGCCTTCATAGAGGCGCTGGGCGATGCGCATGGCGGTGGCGGCGCCGAGGCCGAGCTTGCGCGAGGCTTCCTGCTGCAGGGTCGAGGTGATGAAGGGCGGCGGCGGGTTGCGGCGGACCTGGCGGCGATCGATCGAGGAGACCGCGAAGGCGCGGCGCTCGATCTCGCGCTTGGCCTGCTCGGCGCGCTCCTGGGTGTTCAGGTCGAACTTGTCGAGCTTACGGCCGTCGAGATGGGTGAGGCGGGCCTTGAGGATCTGCTTCTTGGCGGTGCCGAAGAAGGTATCGACCGTCCAGTACTCGCGGCTCTTGAAAACCTCGATCTCCGACTCGCGCTCGCAGATCAGCCGCAGCGCGACCGATTGCACGCGGCCGGCCGAGCGGCTGCCCGGCAACTTGCGCCACAGCACGGGCGAGAGTGTGAAGCCGACCAGATAGTCGAGCGCGCGGCGCGCCAGATAGGCGTCGATCAGCGGCTGGTCGAGATCCCGGGGATTGGCGACGGCGTCGAGAACCGACTTCTTGGTGATGGCATTGAAGGTGACGCGCTTCACGTCGACGCCGGCCAGCGCCTTCTTGTTCCGCAGGATGTCGAGCACGTGCCAGGAAATGGCCTCGCCTTCGCGATCCGGGTCGGTGGCGAGATAGAGCTTTCCGCCCTTGCTGACGGCCTGGGCGATGGCGTCTATGCGCTTCTGCGACTGGGCGTCGACCTCCCAATCCATCGCGAAGTCTTCGTCGGGCCTGACCGAACCATCCTTGGGCGGCAGGTCGCGGACATGCCCGTACGAGGCCAGCACGGTAAAGCCGGGGCCGAGATACTTCCCAATGGTCTTAGCCTTGGCCGGGGACTCGACGACCAGTACGTCCATCGCCGGTAAATGCTCCGTTCTGATCGCAATAACCGGAGCTAAATCACTGATCTAGATCAGAGAAACGCGGTTACCCCGGTGCCTCTCCAGGCGGCCCTCCAGCTCGAGAGCCATGAGGACCTCCGCTACGAAGGCGGCGGACACTTGGCACCGGCGCACCAGTTCGTCAACCGCGGTGGGGACGGCGCTCAACTCCTGCACGATCCGTGCGGTGCCTGCGTCATTCCCGATTTCCTTCGGCTTATCAGAGGCTTGGCGGACGCTGGACGGACGGCCGAGGGCGTTCAGAATATCATTGGCATCCCGGACCAGAATCGCCCCATCTCGGATAAGGCCATTGGATCCGGCATAGCGCGGGTCCATCGGCGAGCCGGGCACGACGAACACCTCGCGCCCCTGTTCGGCGGCTCGCTGGGCCGTGATCAGGGAGCCGGAACGTTCGGCCGCCTCGATGACCACGATTCCGGCCGAAAGGCCACTGACGATGCGATTGCGGCGCGGGAAGGCGCGGGCAATGGGCGGGGCGCCCAACGGCACCTCGCTCAGGATCAGCCCGCGGGCCGCGATTTCGGCCTGAAGGGCGGCGTGGTGGGGCGGATAGGCCTGATCGACACCGCAGGCCAGAACGGCGATCGTCCCCGTCGCCAGAGCGGCTTCATGCGCGGCGGCATCGATCCCGCGCGCCAGACCCGAGGCTATCACGAAGCCTGCCACGCCCAGGGCCGACGCGAGATCGGCGGCGAAGCGGCGGCCGGCCAGCGAGGCCTCCCGCGCGCCGACGATGGCCAATGTCGGCCGGCCGAGCCAGGTGGGGTCGCCCACGGCGGAGAGGACCGGCGGGGCGTCGGGCAGGGCGGCCAGCGTCGACGGATAGAGGGTATCCCCGAACACGAGGAAGCGGCCGCCGGCAGCCGCGAGCGCATTCTCCTCGCGCTCGATCGAAGCCTCGGGAACCGTCGCGAGGGTGGCGCAGGCGGCGCGGGCCGATCCGTAATGAGCCAGCGCCTCGTGGAAGGTGACGGGCCCGATCCTGGCGCTGCGCGCAAGCCTCAGCCGGGCGCGGCGTTCCTCGGGTGCGAGATCCATCTCGGGAGAGCCATCGAACATGAGGAGAACATTAAGGTCGTGTTATCCACATGTAAAACAACTCAAAGTAGAAATATCTATGAGCCGCGGCTGCGACGACTGAGGAGGGCACCGCCCGCGCCCAGCAATGCCAGCAGAGCCGTCAGCGGACCGAAGCCCTCGAACCCCACCGAGCCGATCATCACCGCGCCGAGGGCGGCGGCGCCGATCCAGCCCACGCTCGCGGAGGTGCCGTTCAGGCCGAGCACGGTGCCCCGGACGTCTTCCGGAACTGAGGCAAGGGACGCCATGAACGAGGGCCGGCCGAGCGCATTCAGCAGCACGTAAACGAACCCCACGGCCACGGAAACGGCCGGCCCGGGATGCCAGGTGAAGAGGACCAGCGCCGCGACGCCCGACAGAGCCATCGCGACCGCGAAGGTGAGGAGACGGTCGCGCAACCGGTCGGCGAGCTGGCCGCCCGCTACCGTCCCGGCGATGTTGCCCAGCGCGAACACCGCCAGCGGAACGGCGAGCTCGATCAGGGTCATGTTGTAGGTGACCTGCATGAAGGTCGCGAAGTAGACGACCGCGAGCCCGTAGCAGATGCGCTCCGCCACGCCGGTGCTCAGCAGGGCGAGCACCCGCGGCGAGAGGGCGGACCGCATGGAGGGACGTGCCCCGGCGCCCCGCATACGACCGGCACTTCCCCGGCCGACCGTGAGGAAAAGGCTCAGAATGGCGGCGATGGAGAGGCCCGCGACGCAGAGCAGCCAGCCCCGCCAGCCGATGACCGAGCCGACGGCCGCCGCCATCGGCACGCCGACGACCAGTGTGAGCGATTGCCCGCTCATCACCCAGCCCAGCGCCCGCCCGCGCTGGCTGTCGGGCACATGGGCGGAGACTTCCGCGAAGACCACCCCGGTGAAGGCGCCGGCGCATCCGCCGCCCACGGTCGCCCACACCGCGACCCAGAAGAAGGAGCCGGCCGCCGCCTGTGCCACCAGGGCCAGGGCGAGCGCAAACGGCGCGATCAGCAGGATCGGGCGGCGTCCGATCACATCGGACATCCAGCCGCCCAGGGCCGAGACGATGCCCCATGCCATCGCCGTCAGGGAAACCAGGTTGGCGACCAGCGGCATGCTGACGTCGAGATCTTGCGCCATCTCCAGCAGGAACGGCGCGCGGGTCGTGCCGCTCGAGGTCGCGGCGAACGACCCGAGGCAGGCCGCGCCGATCAGCGCCCAGGGGAGGCTGCGGGAGGGGGAAGCGATCATGCGCCGCTGCTATGACAGGAATGCCGGCAATCTGCATCGGCCCGGTGGTTATATGAGCCATGACTTCAGGAGACGAAGGAGCGAGCGATGACGAGTTGGTGGGCGGCGATCGCCTGCGTGCTGGCCGCGACCACCGCGGCGGCGCAGGGCCGGACGCGCCTCGAGGTCTATTCGACGCTGGAGATCGAGAACCTCAACGACTTCAAGAAGAGCTTTGAAGCGGAGAACCCGGATATCGAGATTCAGTGGAATCGCGATTCGACGGGTATCGTCACGGCGAAGATTCTGGCCGAGCAGGGCCAGCAGCGTGCCGATGCGATCTGGGGACTGGCCGTCACCTCGATGCTGCTGCTTGAGAAGAAGGGGCTGCTCGAACCCTATGCGCCGAAGAACCTCGCGGCGATCAAGCCGTCGTTCCGCGATCCCGCCAATCCTCCCGCCTGGGTCGGCATGGAGGCCTGGGTCGCGGCGGTCTGCTTCAACACGATCGAGGCGCCGAAACTCTCGCTGCCGAAGTCGCAATCCTGGTTCGACCTGCTTGACCCGCGCTTCAAGGGCAAGCTCACCATGCCGCATCCGGCGTCTTCCGGAACGGGCTTCTTTCATGTCTCCGCCTGGATCCAGACGTTCGGCGAAGCCCAGGCTTGGGAGTTCATGGACAGGCTCCACGACAACATCGCCGTCTATGAGCATTCGGGCACGCGACCCTGCCGGCAGGCCGCTTCCGGTGAATTCCCGGTCGGCATTTCCTATGAGTTGGCGGCGGCGAGCGCGCGCCAGAAGGGCGCGCCGATCGAAGGCCTGATGATGAAGGAGGGCGGCGGCTGGGACATGGATGCGGCCGCCATCCTGCGCGGCACGAAGAAGCCGGAAGCCGTGCGTCGCCTCATGGACTTCGCGGCGAGCCGCAAGGCAAACGAGCTCTACGCCTCGTTCGTGAGCCAGGTTGCCATGGAAGGCGTCACCGGGAACATCCCGGACTATCCCGCTGGTGTCGCCGCCTCGATGATCAAGAACGACTTCGCCTGGGCGTCCGAAAATCGCGCGCGCATCCTCGCGGAATGGGCCAGGCGCTTCGACGGCAAGGCCGCGAAGAAGTAATCACGCAGCCTGCTTCTTGCCGCCACCGATCTTCGACTCCGTGCCGTTGAGCAGGCGCGCGATGTTCTCATGGTGGCGCACCCAGACGAGCGGCACGAGAAGCGTGAGCAACATCGCGGCGCGCGGATCGGTCAGGAACCAGGCCGCGACCGCGGCGACCACCACACTGAGCAGGGCGGCCAGCGACGAGTAGCGGAAGGCGGCGGCGATCGCCAGCCAGGCGCCGCAAGCGATGGCGCCGACCGGCCACGACAGGCCCCACATGATGCCGAGCGTCGTCGCCACGCCTTTGCCGCCCTTGAAGCCGAGCCACACCGGGAACATGTGGCCCAGCACCGCGCCGGCGGCCGCGCCGACGGCGGCAATCTGGCCGACCTGGTCGGCGATGAGCACTGCGACGACACCCTTCAGGGCGTCGAGCAGCAGCGTGGCGGCTGCAAGTCCCTTGCGGCCGGTACGCAGCACGTTGGTGGCGCCGATGTTGCCGGAGCCGACCTTGCGGATATCGCCGAGACCGGCGCCGCGCGTCAGGAGCAGGCCGAAGGGGATCGAGCCCATGAGGTAGCCCATCAGGAATGGGCCGGCCATCAGGATCAGGGTCGACAGCATGGTCGGGGCCTACGGGCTCAACAGCCTGCAGTTGGTCGAATCGACATAGGCGGTGGTCGGCGGTCCGATCAACTCGGTCGTGATCTGTTCGCCGGGCTGGATCGAGACGGGACCGTAGTAGGCGTCTTCCAGCGCCCGGCTGCCATTCATGAAGGTGCAGACGGCCTGTGTGTCCATGGCGCGCTGGGTGTTGGACTTCAGCACGATCGTGACCTGCCAGTAGCGCGAGGGGCCATAGGTCAGGTTGTTGGCGCCGATCGTGACCAACGGCTGCGGCGTGGAGAAGGTCGGCACCGGCCGCGGACCGCTGCGGCGCGCCTGCGGCTGCGGCTTGGGACCGATCGCCTCGGGCGGCCGGTAGGTCGATCTGCTCGGATCGAAGGCGGCGTTGGGGTCGTAGGGCTGGGCCGCGGGCGCACCGAGCGGCTGCGGCGCGCTGCCCAGGGTCGCCGTGCCGCCGCCGGGGACGCCAAGCGGCTGCGGGGCGAGCGGCGCGGCGCTGATCGAGGAGCCGGTGCTCGGCACGGGCGACAGCGGCGGCGTCGGCGTCGCCTGCAGGGGCGTGGGCGTGGGTGCGGGCGACGTTGCCGCCGGGGCCTGCACGCCGCCGACCTGCGTCTGCAGCCGGTCGTAGCAGGAGAGACGCGCCTGGGTTTCCGTGATCTCGGCGCAGATCTGGATGTGCCGCGTCAGCGCGTCGAGAAGATCCTCGCGCGAGCCGCCGCGCTGCTGCGCGTTGGCCGTGCCGGCGAGTGCGACAGTCGCGACGCCGAGAAGAAGTGAGTGCCGGAGCATCTGCGGTTCCCCGTTGAAAGACAGAACGACCATATCAGACCAAATGGCCGTTTGAAGGCGTCGGTCAGGCAGCGGCGGCAGTCGCCGCGAAGCTGTCGTCGCGATAGATCGTCCGGCCACCCACGATCGTGGCCATCACCCGGCCCTGCACGGGGCGCTCGTCGAAGGGTGTGTTCTTGGTCTTGCTCCAGAGGCCGGTGCGGTCGATCTTCCAGGCATAGTCGGCGTCGAACAGGACGAGATCGGCCGGCGCGCCCTTGGCGAGCTTGCCGCCGGGCAAACCGAACAAGGACGCGGGCGTCGCCGACAGGAGCTGGAAGAGGCGCGGCAGGGTGAGATGCCCGCCATGCACCAGTTCCAGCGAGATCGGCAGCAGGGTCTCGAGCCCGATGCCGCCGGGCTCGGCTTGGGCGAAGGGCACGCGCTTGCTGTCCTGGTCCTGCGGCCTGTGGTCGGAGACGATGGCGTCGATCGTGCCGTCCTTGAGACCTTCGACGATGGCCAGTCGATCCTTCTCGGCGCGCAGCGGCGGCACGAGCTTGCAGAAGGTGCGGTAGTCGCCGACCGCGAGGTCGTTCAGCGCGAAGTAGGGCGCTGCGGTATCGCAGGTGATCCTGAGTCCGCGCGCCTTGGCGGCGCCAATCACCTCGACCGACTCCGCCGTCGAGATCTTCGTGAGGTGCATGCGGCCGCCGGTCATTTCGGCGAGCCTGATGTCGCGCTCGACCATCATCACCTCGGCGAGCGGCGGACTGCCGGACAGGCCAAGCCGCGTCGCCATCTCGCCGCTCGTCATGGTGCCGCCGGAGAGGGAGGGCTCCTGCGGCAGGTGGACGATCAGCGCATCGAACGTCTTGGCGTAATAGAGCGCACGACGCATGACCTGGGCATTGCCCACGGCATGATCGGCATCGGTGAAAGCCACGGCTCCAGCCTCCGACAAGAGGCCGATCTCGGCCAGTTCCTTGCCTTCCAGACCCACGGTCAGCGCGCCATACGCATACATGTTCGCCAGCTTTACCTGGCGGGCGCGGCGGGCGACGAATTCGATAAGCGAAGCGTCGTCGAACGGCGGCTCGGTGTCGGGCAGCAGCACCATCGAGGTGATGCCGCCGACCGCCGCGGCGGCGCCGGCGCTCTCCAGCGTCTCCTTGTGCTCCTCGCCGGGCTCGCCGGTATGGACGCGCGTGTCGACGAGGCCGGGCGCGAGATAGAGGCCACGGCAATCGACCGACCGGATGCCGTAGGGCGCACCCGACGCGAAGAGATTGGGGCCGAAGTCCGCGATCTTGCCGTCGCTGATCAGGATGGCGCCGACATACTCGGTGTTTCCGGTCGGATCGATGATCCGGGCGTTGATGTAGGCGGTCGAGCCGGCGTGTGGCGGCGCGGTCTTGTCGATCTTCCCGCTCACGTCTCGGCTCCGAACTGGTTGCGGTTGCCGCCGATCAGGGCATCGAGACAGGCCATGCGGACGGTGACGCCCATCTCGACCTGCTCGTGGATAACGCTCCGGTCGAGGTCGTCGGCGACTTCCGAGTCGATCTCGACGCCGCGATTCATGGGGCCGGGATGCATGATCAGGGCATCGGGCTTGGCGTACTGCAGCTTCACCCGGTCGAGGCCGAAGAAGTGGAAGTACTCGCTGATCGAGGGAACGAACGAGCCCTGCATCCGCTCGGTCTGCAGCCGCAGCATCATGACGATGTCGACGTCCTTGAGGCCGGTCTTCATGCTGTAGTGCACCTCGACGCCCATTTTGTGGACGTCGGTCGGCATCAGGGTCGGCGGGCCGACCACGCGCACGCGGGCGCCCATGATCTGCAGCAGGTGGATGTTCGAGCGCGCGACGCGGCTGTGCATGATGTCGCCGCAGATCGCCACGAGGAGGCCTTCGAGACTGCCGCGTCGTCGCCGGATGGTGACCGCGTCGAGCAACGCCTGCGTCGGGTGCTCGTGCTGGCCGTCGCCCGCATTGATGACGGCGCAGTTGACCTTCTGCGCCAGGAGATTGACGGCGCCGGACTCGTGATGGCGCACGACGATCGCGTCGGGCCGCATGGCGTTCAGCGTCATCGCCGTGTCGAGCAGCGTCTCTCCCTTGCGCACCGAGGAAGTCGCGACATCCATGTTGATGACGTCGGCCCCCAGCCGCTTGGCCGCGACCTCGAAACTGGTGCGCGTGCGCGTCGAGTTCTCGAAGAACAGGTTGATGATCGTACGACCGGCCAGCATGTCCCGCCGTTTGGCGACGGACCTGTTCTGGTCGATGTAGGTTTCAGATAGGTCGAGCAAGCCCGAAATTGTTTCGGGCGAAAGACCTTCGATGCCGAGAAGATGGGGCAACCTCGGCACGCCCACGCGATTACTTGTCACTAAAGCGCGACGTTAAGCACGCGTATGCCGCGCTCGCAAGGAAGCGTTTTGGTGGATAACCGTCAGGCGCCCGGACGCGGCCCGGTATAGCGGGCGCGCGGTCTGATCAGCGCGCCGTGTGCAGCCTGCTCGATGGCATGCGCGATCCATCCGACGGTGCGCCCGAGCAGGAAGAGGGCGAGGGCCGAATCCTTTGGCAGGCCGAGCACGCGCTCCAGGGTGACGGTCGCGAAATCGACATTGGGCTTGCGGTCGATCTGCTGCTCCACCGCGGCCGCCACGCGCTCCGCGAAGGCGAGTTCGGCGGCGCCGGGCACGAGTTCGCGCATCATGGCGAACAGCGCAACCGCCCGGACGTCGCCATCGGGGTAGAGCTGGTGGCCGAAGCCCGGAATGTAGATGCGCTCGCGCACCCGGCGGGCGAGATCGGCGTCGATGTCGGTCACCTGCCTGAGGTCGGCGAGGAGGCTCGCGACGCGTCGCGTCAGTCCGCCGTGCCGCGGGCCGTTGATCGCCACCAGACCGGCCATCGTCGAGGCGTAGAGGTTGGCGCCGGTCGAGGCGACGACGCGGGCGGCGAAGGCCGAGGCGTTGAATTCGTGGTCGGCCGAAAGGACGAGCGCGGCGCGGATGAGCGTGGCCTGCTCCGGAGGCACGCTCCAGGCGGTGGCGACCTGTTCATGGATCGGGCGATCGGAGAGGGGTTGGCCGGTCACGGCGGCTGCCAGCAGACGCAGGATGCGTGCGCCGGTTTCGAGCATTGCGGTGCGATCCTCGACCCAGCTTGGATGATCCCAGCGCGCCGCGGCCGGCAGGAGAACGAGGCAGGCATCGACCGGGGGGAGGGCGGATGCCGCTTGCCAGGCGCTGCGCAGCGCGGCTGACAGGGGCGGCAGGTTGCGCGCGGCGAACGGGCGGTCGTCGCAATCCCACAGGAGCTGAGCGACCTGTTCGAGGGAGCTGTTGCGCGCGAGCCGCGTCGCTTCCTGGCCACGATAGAAGAGGCGGCCGTTCTCGATCAGCGTCAGAGAAGATTCCAGGACCGGCGTGCCGAAGTCGAGCGCGTTGGCGGCGATTGACTCTGCCTTGCGGCCGACGTCCCGCCGCCTCTTCAGCCGGGCGACGTCGTCGGCCCGGTAGCGCCGCTCCCGCTGCCCGTCCGTGCCTTCGGAGCGCAGGAGCCCCCGGCTCACATAAGCGTACAGCGTGGCGGCCGAAACGCCGAGGCGTCGCGCCGCTTCCTTCGAACTCAACCAGTCGGTAGCCATTTCTTATTATGGATTAATTCAGTCAATATTGACAATACATAGGCTGAACCGAATGTTGTGACCGCAACACAAGGGGATTTTCGATGCTGCAGACGCGGGTGGACAGCGGACTCGACGGTGTGATCGTGGCCGACACGGTGATGAGCGAAGTGGATGGGGAGGCCGGCCGGCTGATCGTCCGAGGCCAGGCGGTGGAAGATCTGGTCAGGACTCGCGGCTTCGAGGGCGTCGCGGCCCTCCTGTGGGACGGCTTCGCCGAGGGTGGAGGCGACGAACAGGCGGTTCGCCAGGGCCTGGCGCAGGCCCGCGTCCGTGCGTTCGCCGAGGTGCCGAAACTGCTCACGGCCACCAGGGGGCTCAATCCGGTCGAGGGTCTGCGCGTCGGGCTTGGCATGCTGGCCGACAGCGAGCCGATGCCGCACCACTATCTGGTCTGTGGCGCGCTGCCGGTCTTCCTGGCGGCCCTCCTGCGCGCGGCCGAAGCCAAGTCCGCACTGGCCCCCGATCCGACGCTGACGACGGCGCAGGACCTGCTGCGCATGATCCGCGGCAAGCGCGCCGACGAGGTATTCGAGAAGGGTCTCGATACCTATCTGGCGACGGTCACGGACCACGGCTTCAACGCCTCGACCTTCACGGCGCGCGTCGTGGCGTCGACCCGGGCCGGGCTGATCTCCTCGGTGCTGGCGGCGCTCTGTGCGCTGAAGGGTCCGTTGCACGGCGGCGCGCCGGGGCCGGTGCTCGACATGTTCGACGAGATCGGCACGCCGGAGCGTGCCGAGGCGTGGCTGGACGACGCCTTTGCGAAGGGCACGCGCCTGATGGGCTTCGGCCATCGGGTGTACAAGAAGCGCGATCCGCGCGCCGACGTTCTGAAGAATACGGTGGCGACGCTGCCGCAGACCGCGGGCCGGTTGGCCTTCGCGGTCGAGGTCGAGCGCAGCGCCATCGCCTCGCTGCGCAGGCACAAGCCGAAGCAGCGGCTGGACACCAATGTCGAATACTACACGGCGCTCCTGCTGGAAGCGCTCGAGGTGCCGCGCAGCGCCTTCACCGCGCTGTTCGCCGTCGGCCGAGCCGCCGGCTGGTGCGCCCATGTCTTCGAGCAGGAAAAGGGCGGGCGCCTGATCCGGCCGCAGTCGACCTACGTCGGCCCTCGGCCGCGGTAGAGCGGATCAGGTGCGGCGCAGGGTCGATCCACGCCAGGTGCGGGCGCGGGTGCCGGTCGCATCGAAGACCCAGAGGATCACGTCGGCGCTCGCCGGCGTGAAGGTGGCGGTGAAGTGCCGTCGCCAGAAGCTTCCATCGGCATGGGTGAACAATGCTTCCGTGCCGAGCTGGTTCGGCCGCACGGTGAGACTGGCCGTGCGCGGCAGGGCGCGGGCATCGGCCGAACTCAGCATCGCCACGCCATCGGTCACGGGGCCGAAAACCATCGTCTCGCCGCGCTCGTCCGTTTGCATGGGACCACCATCGATCCGGAGCCAGACGGCGAGGCTTCCTCCGGCGGCGCGCAGCGCGAAGTGGAGGGCGAAGGGCGTGCCGTCGGCGTAGTTATCCTGCGGGACCTTGGGCGGCGGATAAATGTCCTCGAGCGGAATGGCTCGATGAAAGCGTGCGGCGCCGGCATAGGTGCCAAGCCAGTCGTTCCAGGTCGTTGGCTGGGCGAGTACAGGGCGCGCGGCGAGCAATGCGGCAGCGACGAGTGCGCCCCGCCGCTTGAGCATCACCGGCGCCGAATGAACGACGGGGCGGCGCTAGCCGGCAACGGCGGCCTGCTCGTCATAGGTTTGGAAAAAGCGGCGGCCCGATCCGCGCTGGTTCTCGTAGATCGACCCTTGATGGTCGGCGGGCGGCAGGGGCATGCGCACGGGTGCGGGCCGCACCCGCGGCTCTATGGTCGGTTCGCCGAGCACCATGCGGCTGTTGAATTCGTCGAAGTTCGCGACACCCATCAACGGCCAGGCATCGGCCGCCGCATATTCGTGCAGCAGAAGGCGACGCTGGCGGTTGGAGCGATTGAGGGCCGAGCCATGGACCAGTCGCGCATGATGGATGGTCATCGAGCCGGCCGGGCCCATCAGCGGCACGGCTTTGCTGACGTCGACTTCGCTCGCCTCCGGATCGAAGGCGCCACAGAAACGGCCATCGGCATGATGGTCGTGGACGGCGCCGTGATGCGTGCCGGGCACGACCATCAGCGGCCCGTTGGCCTCGTCGCAATCGTCGAGATAGATGCCGATCGCCAGCACGTCGTCGTTGCTGTGCGGATAGAAGGCCCAGTCCTGGTGCCACTCGACGGGCGATCCGTAACCGGCCGACTTCATGTTGAGCTTGCCGCCGTGCAGGCGAATGGCGGGCCCGATGAGCTGCGACAGTAGCGACGTGATCCCGGGATCGCGCGCGAGGTCGCGGAAGAAGGCGTGGCGCTTGAACATGGCGGGCTTCAGCCGGCGCACGCGCGGCATGGTGGCGCTGTGGCTGGGTTCCAGATCGTAGAGATCGTCGTTGGCGGTCACGCCGCGCGCTTCGGAGACGAGCTGGTCGGTCAGGCGTCGCAGCTCCGCGAGCTGCTCCCCCTGGATCAGCCGCGGGATCACCAGATAGCCGTCGCGACGATAGGCCTCGATTTGTTGTTCGGTCAGCATGGGGAAATCATAGCACGTGAAGCCCGCATCATCGATAATCGCGCGATGCCGAGCCGTGCCCTGTTTCCGACCCTCGTTTACCGCGAATCGCTCGTCGACCGCAGTTGGCGCCGCTTCAATCAGGACCTCGCCGACGAATGCCAGTCGCTCGCGGTTTCGGACGGGGCAGGGCAGCGCTGGTCGGCGAAGAACTACCTCGGCGGCTATACGTCCTACGGTTCGCTCGACCGGCTGCATCTCGTGTCGTCGCTGTTCGACCGGCTGCGTCGGAAGATCGACGGCCACGTGAAGAGATTCGCGCGCGACCTTCACTACGATCTGGCGGGCCGCACGCTCGCGATGACCGACTGCTGGGCCAACGTCATGCCGGCGGGCACGGTCCACTCCATGCACCTCCACCCGACCTCGTTCGTGAGCGGCACCTACTACGTGTCGGTGCCGAGGGGAGCGGGCGCGATCAAGTTCGAGGACCCACGGCTCGCGCACCAGATGGCCGCGCCGCCGCGTCGGGCCGATGCGCCGGAAGCCTACCGGTCCTTCGTGAGCGTGGCGGCGCACGACGGCGATCTTGTCCTCTTCGAAAGCTGGCTGCGCCACGAGGTCCCGCCCGCGCACTTCTCCGGCGAGCGCATCTCGATTAGCTTCAACTATGCCTGCCCGCTCAAGACGGCCCGCTGAAGGACCTCCGATGCGCTTCCTCTCCCTCGTCATCGCCCTGATCGCCACCGCCACCGTCGCGCGGGCGGCCGACGAACTGCCGATCTTCGACGCGCACATGCACTACAGCCACGACGCCTGGTCGGTCGTGCCGCCCCACGAGGTGGTCGAGATCCTGAAGAAGGCGGGCATCAAGCGCGCCATGGTGTCGAGCTCGAACAACGAGGGCACCAAGATGTTGCAGGACGTGGCGCCGGGCATGATCGTGCCCGAGCTTCGTCCCTATCGCTCGCGGGGCGAGATCTCGACCTGGGCCAAGGACCCGACGCTGATCCCCTACCTCGAGGACCTTCTGTCGAAGCGCAAGTACAGGGCGATCGGCGAGTTCCACATCTACGGCGCGGACGCCGACTTGCCCAACGTGCGTCGCGTCGTCGAACTGGCGAAGCAGTACGGGCTCTACCTGCATTCGCATTCCGACGCCGATGCCGTGACGCGGCATTTCCAGCAGGATCCGGCGGCCAAGGTCCTGTGGGCTCACTCGGGATTCGAGCGGCCGGAGAAGGTGCGCGAGATGCTGCGCCGCTATCCGACCCTGTGGTGCGATCTTGCCTTCCTGACGGCGCACGTCTCCAACGGCAAGGTGGCGCCCGGCTGGCGCGAACTCTTCATCGAGTTTCCCGACCGCTTCGTGCTGGGCAGCGATACCTTCACGCCTGAACGCTGGCACTATGTGATCGAGAATGCGCGGTGGTCGCGGCAATGGCTTTCGGACCTGCCGCCGGACGTAGCGCGCAAGATTGCCTACGAGAATGGCGACCGCCTTTTCGGGGGCGGGCAATGAGGCTGCCGGCCGCGCTGCTGGGGCTCTTCCTGGCGACGCCGGCCTTGGCGGATTGCCCGATGGATCTCGGCCGGGGAACGGGCTGGGTGGTGTTCTCGGACCACTACCTGATGGCATTCCGGTCCGACCCGCTGCGAATCGAAGTCGGGGAACCCTTCGCGCTGGTCCTCAATGTTTGCACCCGGAGCGGCGCGCCGGCCGAACTCATCGCCGTCGATGCGCAGATGCCGGATCATCGCCATTTCATGAACTACAGGGCGAGCATCAAGTCGAACGGCGATGGGCGCTTCAGGGCGGAAGGTATGCTGTTCCACATGCCCGGCCGCTGGGAGATCACCTTCGACGTGCGGGCGGGCGAGGAAAGCGAGCGCCTGACGCACGACATCATCCTCAAGTGACCCGGGTCCTGCTGCTGGTGTCGCTGCTGGCCCTGTGGGCCGGTGGCGTGCGCGCGCAGCCGCTGCTCGACTGGTCGCCCGAGGAAATCCGGACCGTCGGGCAGCACGGGCCCTGGCCGCCGCCGCCCGTGCGCGATGCGTCCAACCGGGTGTCGGGCACGCCGGCCGGGATTGCGCTCGGGGAGCATCTGTTCAACGATCCCCGCCTGTCGGGTGAGGGTCGCATGAGCTGCGCGACCTGCCATCAGGCCGGCCGCGAGTGGAGCGACGGACTGGCCAAAGGCAAGGGCACGGCCGAACTCGATCGCCGCACGCCGTCCTTGTGGAACATCGGCTACCTGCACTGGTTCGGCTGGGACGGCGCGGGCGACTCGCTGTGGGCGCAGAGCATTCGTCCGCTGCTCGATCCTCGCGAGATGAATGGCGGCGCGGCGCGTCCCGGCGAACTTCTGCGCGGCGATCCGGCTCTCGCCTGCGGATATGAAAAGGCGTTCGGCGAGAAACCCGGCGCCGACGACGAGCGACTTCTGGTCGATACGGCGAAGGTGCTGGCCGCGTTCCAGGCGACCCTGGTCAGTCCGCGTACGCCGTTCGACGATTTCCGCGACGCGCTGGTCGCGGGAGATCGCGAGCGCGCCGCGCACTATCCGGTGTCCGCGCAGCGCGGGCTGAAGCTGTTCATCGGCGAGGCCAACTGCAATCTCTGCCATCTCGGTCCGCGCTTCACCAATGGCGAGTTCGGCGACATCGGCATCCCGTTCTTCGTGCGGCCGGGCGAGGTCGATCCCGGGCGCCTGGGCGGGCTGGGGCGTCTTGCGGCGAGCCCGTTCAACCTGCTGGGCAAGTACAACGACGACGCGACCGGCAACAACACCCGGCGCACGCGGCACGTCCAGCGCCAGCACACCAACTTCGGCGAGTTCCGCGTGCCCGGACTGCGCCAGGTCGGACGCGGCGGGCCGTACATGCACAATGGCAGCGTGCTGACGCTCGAAGACGTGGTGAAGCACTATTCGGAAGTCAGCCCCGACCGGCTGCACAGCGACGGCACGCCACTCGTGCGGCCGCTCGGCCTGACGAGAGAGCAGAGCACCGACCTGATCGCCTTCCTGCGCTCGCTCGACGCGGATCCTCCCCCGAGAGCGTCGCCGCCGCCGCTCTGCCCCTAGCGCAGCCGCGCGATCGCGCTTTCGAGGATCCACGCCGCCGCCGCGGCATCGACGCGTTCGGCGCGCTTCGAGCGGGTCATGTCGTAATCGTCGATCATGCCGCGCGTCACGGCAGCGGTGCTGAGACGCTCGTCCTGGAAGACGATCGGCAGGGCGGCGAGAGCGGGCGTGCCGTGGTTCTGGATGTTGGTCACGAACTGGCGCACCGACTGGCAACGCGGCCCCTCGGTGCCGTCCATGTTGAGCGGCAGGCCGACCGCCAGCGCCTTGACCTCATGCTTGCGCGCGAGTTCGTCGAGCGCGGCGAGGTCGGCCGCCAACTTCGTGCGCTTCAGGGTGGTGAGCGGCGTCGCCAGCATGCGCAGTACGTCCGACGTGGCGATACCGATGGTCTTGGTACCGAGGTCGAGTGCCATCAGCCTGCCGTCGCGCACCAGTAGGCTCTTCAGCTCGGAGAACTCGACGACAGGCATTCAGGCAATCTTCCCCGTGAGCCAGGTTTCCGCATCATCGGCAACGCGGTCCCAACCGGGCTGGCCGAGCACCCAATGTCCCTGGCCTTCATACTCGACATGGTCGGAGACGTGGGCGAATCGGCTTGCCGTGCGGCGAACCACGTCAGGCGGCACCAGCCTGTCTTTCTCCGCGCCAACGAAAAGCAGCGGCACTGTCACCTTCCGCGGATCGACGAAGGCGGCCTTCCTCTTGTCGAGCCATGGCAAGCCGATCTCGAGAAGGGCGCGCCCCGATTCATGGACGAAGCTCGCATGCTCAATCGTGCCGGTGGCGCGATCGGACGTATTGAAGGTGTAGCTGAGCGCTTCACCGAGCGTCGCGAGGTGCGGCTTGCGCCACCAGCCCCAGCGCGCCTGGATACGCGCGAAGGCCAGCAGATTGGAGGGACGCAGGGCAATCACGCTCGACGGGGGAGCCGGGGTGAGCAGCACGCCCGCACGGGCAAGGCCCCTGGCGCAAAGAAGAAGGGCGATGAGGCCGCCCATCGAATGGCCGATGACGACCGGCTTCTCGGGAAGACCGAGAATGGCGGCTTCGAGATCGGCGACGTAATCGTGTAGGCTGGTTTCACCGAGGGCGGCCGGCGGCGAGGCCGGGGGCACGTCGTGGTGTCGCAGATCATATGCAATCGTTTGCCAGCCGCGTCCCTCGAGAAAGGGACGCCAGTGACGCCACACGGCGGACGTTCCCCACATGCCGTGAATCAGGACTGCCAACCGGGCCATCGCCAAGGTTATAAGGCGTGCAACGGACCGGGTCGACATGCGCCCGCAGCAGAGGTGTTCGGACAAGGTGACAGATACTCTCTACGCCCTGCTGGCGATTGCCGTGGTCCTGACCGTCGTCAGCGTGCTGGTGCCGCTCGCCGAACGCTTCAGGCTGCCGCACACCGTCCTGCTGGCCATCGCCGGCATGGGGATGGGCTTCCTGGGCTCGTGGATCGTCGCCGGCAACTTCCGCCTGGGTGTCTTTACCGACGCCTTTATCGGCCTCGACAAACTGGAGGTGGGCACGGAGCTGTTCCTGCCTCTCTTCCTGCCGCCGCTTCTGTTTACCGCTGGCCTCACGATCGACGTGAGGCGCCTCATGGACGAGATCCACGCAGTGCTGCTGCTCGCCATCGTGGCGGTGCTGGTCTGTATCGCCTGCGTCGCAGGCGTCGTGCACCTGGCCACCGGCTTGGACATCGTCGTCTGCCTGCTGCTGGGGGCCGTGGTCTCGACCACCGATCCGGCGGCCGTCATTGGCATCTTCCGCGATGTCGGCGCGCCCAAAAGGCTGTCGATCCTGGCGGAAGGCGAATCGCTGCTGAACGACGCGGTCGCCATCGCCGCATTCGGCCTGTTCATGGGCATCCTGGTTGCCCGGGCCTCGACCGATGGGGGCGGCATGCCGGCCGATCCGACCTCGGCGGTCGGCGTGTTCCTGCGCGAGTTCGTGGGCGGCCTCGTACTGGGCTTCGCGATGGCGCGCGTGGCCATCATGATCCTCCCGCGGCTGGGCGAATCCGATGCGGCCATCGCCTCGGTGACGGTAAGCCTCTGCTATCTCAGCTTCATCATCGCGGATCGCTACATCCACGTCTCCGGCGTGGTCTCGGTCGTGATGGCGGCGCTTACCATCGCGGCCTACGGGCCGACGCATCTTCATCCGAGGCAATGGACCGCGCTGCGTCAGGTCTGGGCGCAACTCGAGTTCTGGGCGAACTGCCTCATCTTCGTGCTGGCCTCGATGGTCGCGGCCGACGTGCTGCTGAAGATCACGTGGCTCTACGTCTGGGGCGTTCTCGCCGTCGCCATCGGCGCCTTTGCGGCCCGCGCGCTGGTCGTGTTCGGCATGCTGCCGGTGCTGGAGACCTTCAAGCTCGTCCAGCCGGTGAACCGCCGCTACAAGGCGATTCTGGTGTGGGGCGGCCTGCGGGGCGCGGTGACGATCGTGCTGGCCATGGTCGCGGCCGGCAACGAGCGGCTTCCCGAGCCGATACGCGACTTCATTGCCATCTCGGCGGTGCTGTTCGTGCTGTTCACGCTGTTCGTGAACGCGACCACGCTGGGTCTGGTCATGCACCTGTTCGGGCTGGACAAGCTCAGCCGCCTGGAACTGGCACTGCGCGATCGGGTCCTGGCGCTCTCGCGCATCAACGTCGAGAAGCATCTCCAGCAGATCATCCGCCAGCACAACGAACGTATCGACGGCTTCGCCGTGGATCCGGCCTCGGCCGGCGATTCCGCGGTCGAACCCGTGCCGCCGGAACTGGCGCTCGATCTCGACGAGCGGGTGAAGATCGGGCTGGTGACCCTCTGCACGCGGGAGAAGGAGCTGTATCTCGAACTGTTCGAGCAGCAGATCCTGTCGCGCCGCATGGTCGCGGTGCTCGCGGCGAACGCCGACCGGCTCATCGACACGGTCCGCGACAAGGGCGTCGAAGGTTACGAGAAGTGGCTCGAGGAGATCTCGCGCCCGGACCGGGGGTTCCGCTTCGCGTTGTGGCTCCATCGGCGCTTCGGCTTCGAACGCATGCTGACCGACAGGCTGGCCGACCGTTTCGAGATCCTGATGGTGTCGCTCAGCGTCCTCAGCGAACTCATGACATTCAATGCCAATTCGATCGCAGACCTGCTGGGACACGACGCGGAGGCGGGGCTCGCCGCGGTGATCGGCAATCGCCAGCGCGGAGTCGAAGGCGCCCTCAAGGCTTTGTCGCTGCAATATCCGGGTTATTCGGAATCTGTGCAGCAGCGCCAGCTGGAGCGCGCCGCCATTCGCTTCGAGGGCGCGGAATATGTTCGTCGCCTGCACGAAGGCATCATCAGCCGCGAGGTCTACAACGACCTGCGCGACAAGCTCGCCGAACGGCGCGGAGCGGTGAGCCAGCGTCCGCCGCTCGATCTCGGCCTCGAACTGCAGGCGATGATCGGTCGCGTCTCGCTGTTCGCCGGGCTCGACAAGCCCACGATCGTCGAGGTCGGCAAGCGCCTGCGGGCGCTGGTCGCCTTCCCCGGAGAAACCATCATCAAGGTCGGCGGGCCCCCCGATGCGATGTACTTCGTGGCGGCGGGCGAGGTGACCGTTCACACCAGAACGATCGTCGTGACCCTGAAGGAAGGCGACTTCTTCGGCGAGATGGGCCTGCTCAGCGCCCAGCCGCGCAACGCCGACGTGGTGGCGAGCGGCTACACCCACTTGCTGGTGCTGTACCGCGGGGACTTCAACAAGCTGCTGGCCAGCCGTCCCGAGGTGCGGGCCGCCGTCGAGCAGGTTGCCGCACAGCGCATCGCGGTGAACCAGGCCAAAACCGCGTCCTAGGCTGGTTGCTCCTGGGTTGCAAAGGCGCTACCAACCGCGCCTAAGATGCTGTTTTAGAGCGGTTTTGGAGTGTTTGGATGTCGCTCGACAAGGACACGGTGGCGCGTATCGCGCGGCTTGCCCGCCTCAAGGTTCCGGATGAAGAACTTGCGCCTTTGGCCGGCGAGCTTTCGGGCATTTTTGCCTGGATCGAGCAACTGAACGAGGTCGACACGAAGAACGTCGAGCCGATGTCGTCGGTCTCGGATGTGACGCTGCCGATGCGTGCGGACAAGGTCACCGACGGTGGCGTCGCGGCGAAGGTTCTGGCCAACGCGCCGGGCGGCGCGGTCTACATCGATCCCTCGGACAGGAACGCCGGCGGCTTCTTCACCGTGCCGAAAGTGGTGGAGTAGGCCATGGCTGCCCTGACCGATCTCACCATCGCCCAGCTTTCCGCGACGCTCGCGAAGAAAGAGGCCAGCGCCGTCGAAGTGACGGATGCGCACCTGAAGAAGCTCGACGAGCACCGCGCGCTCAACGCCTTCATCACCGAGACGCCGGACAAGGCCCGCGAGATGGCCAGGGCCTCCGACGATCGTCGCGCGAGGGGCGAGGCGGGGTTGCTCGAGGGCGTGCCGCTCGCGATCAAGGACCTGTTCTGCACCGAGGGCGTGCAGACGACCGCGGCATCGCAGATCCTCAAGGGCTTCGTGCCTCAGTACGAGAGCACGGTGACGGCGAACCTGTGGAAGTCTGGCGCGGTGATGGTCGGCAAGACCAACCTCGACGAATTCGCCATGGGCTCCTCGAACATGACCAGCCATTTCGGCGGCGTCGAGAACCCGTGGAAGCGCAAGGGCGACAACCGCAAACTGGTTCCGGGTGGCTCGTCCGGTGGTTCGGCGGCCGCCGTCGCGGCTTACATGGTCCCGGGCAGCACCGGCACCGACACCGGCGGCTCGATCCGCCAGCCGGCGGCTTTCTGCGGCATCGTCGGCCTGAAGCCGACCTACGGTCGCTGCTCGCGCTGGGGCGTCGTTGCCTTCGCCAGTTCGCTCGACCAGCCGGGCCCGTTCGCCCGCACCGTCGAGGACACGGCGCTGATGCTGCAGGCCATGTCGGGCCACGACCCTAAGGATTCGACCTCGGCGCCTCTGCCGGTGCCCGATTTCGCCGCCGCGGCGCGCGAGCCCGGCATCAAGGGCATGAGGGTCGGCATCCCCAAGGAGTATCGCGTCGGCGGCACGTCCGAGGAGATCGTGGCGCTGTGGGCCAGGGGCATGGACATGCTCAAGACGGCCGGCGCCGAGCCGGTCGAGGTTTCGCTGCCGCACACCAAGTACGCGCTGCCCGCCTACTACATCGTGGCCCCGGCGGAATGTTCCTCGAACCTGGCGCGCTACGACGGCGTGCGATTCGGGCAGCGCGTCCCGGGCAAGGACCTGACCGAGCTGTACGAGAACACCCGCGGGGCCGGCTTCGGCAAGGAAACGCGCCGGCGCATCCTGATCGGAACCTACGTGCTGTCCGCCGGCTACTACGACGCCTATTACAAGAAGGCGCAGCAGATCAGGGCCCTGATCGCACGCGATTTCAAGGAAGCGTTCGAGAAGTGCGACGTGCTGCTCACGCCCACCGCACCGACCGCGGCCTTTGCCGCGGGCGACAAGATGGACGATCCGGTGACCATGTATCTCAACGATATGTTCACCATCCCGGCCTCGATGGCAGGCCTTCCGGGCATTTCGGTGCCGGCGGGCATGGACAAGGACGGGCTGCCGCTCGGGTTGCAGCTGATCGGCCGCGCCTTCGATGAGGAGACGCTGCTGCGTGCGGCGGCCGCGCTGGAAAAGGCTGCCGCTTTCGGTGGGCGGCCGGCGGGATACTAGACCGTTCGGCGACAACGCCGCATGCGCATGGCAAGCTTCCGCCACGAAGCCGTCACGACCTTCCAATAGGCGGACGGAATAGCGAGGGAGGGACTGCGATGACGAGGAAGAACGGGCCGGCACGACGGGCAGTATTGGCGGGGGCCGCCGCAGCCTTGCTTCTACCCGGCGCGGTGCGGGCCCAGGCCTGGCCCAGCCGGACCATCACCCTGGTCGTTCCCTTCGCACCCGGTGGCGGGACCGATACCTTCGCCCGGCCCTTCGCCGCCAAGCTGTCGCAGGAACTGGGTCAACAGGTCGTGATCGACAATCGCGCGGGCGCCGGAGGCACGGTCGGCGCCGCGATCGTCGCCAAGGCGAAGCCGGACGGCTACACATTTCTTCTCGGGTCGGTTCACCACGCCGTTGCCGTCACCGCTTACAAGCAACTTCCGTACGACCTGCAGAAGGACCTCGTGCCGGTGACGAGCGTTGCTTCCGTGCCCGACGTGCTGGTGATTTATCCGGGCATCCCGGCAAAGACGCTTCAGGAGTTCATCGCCTATTGCAAAGCCAATCCGGGAAAGACGAATTTCGGATCTGCCGGCCTTGGCACGACCCGTCATCTGGCGGGCGAAATTTTCAATGCCAAGACCGGCACCACCATGACGCACGTTCCCTACAAGGGTTCGGGGCCCGCCACGGCGGCACTCATCAGTGGCGAAGTGACGGCGGTTTTCGAGGGACTGGGCAGTGCGGCGCCTTATATCCGCAGCGGCAAGGCGAGGGCGTTGGCGGTGTTCTCGGCCGAACGCTCGCCGGCCTTTCCCGACATTCCGACGGCCGCCGAAGCCGGGTTGGCGGGCTTCGAATCACTGTCGTGGTATGGGCTGTGGGCGCCGGCCGGTACCGACGCAGCCATTGTCTCGGCGATGCAGGCAGCCGTCGAAAAGGCATTCGCGGCGGCCGACCTGAAGAAGGTCTGGCTCGAGCAGGGGGCGGCGCCGGGTGGTGCGCCCACAGTACGCTTCGCGGCCTTCGTCACCGAAGAGATCGGCAAATGGGGCAAGGTCGTCCGGGACGGCAACATCACCATCGAATGAGGCGCCGGTTCGCAGAACGAGGTGGCGCCATCATCGGATCGCAGGGCGAGCAGCCGGCCCTGTTTCATCTCTCGTAGACGGCCACTTGCGTTACAATTCCCGAAATTCGGGAGGAAGCGAACGTGGCGGATTTCGATCTCGTAGTACGCGGCGGCAACCTGGCTGACGGCACGGGTGCGGCAATTCGTGAGGCGGACGTGGCGGTCAAGGATGGCCGGATTGCCGCCGTCGGCAAGGTGAGCGGGCAGGGTGCTGAGGAGATCGACGGCAGGGGCCTTCTGGTCACGCCCGGCTTCGTCGATATCCACACTCACTATGACGGCCAGGCCACCTGGGATTCCTACCTGCAGCCCTCGAGCTGGCACGGCGTCACGACGGCGGTGATGGGCAATTGCGGCGTCGGCTTCGCGCCAGTGAAGATCCAGGACCGCCAGCGCCTCATCGAATTGATGGAAGGCGTCGAAGACATTCCCGGCGCGGCGCTCGACGAGGGCCTCGACTGGTCGTGGGAATCGTTCGGCCAATATCTCGACGCGCTCGACGCCAGGCCACGCGACATGGATCTCGGCGCCCAGCTCCCGCACGGCGCGCTGCGCGTCTTCGTGATGGGCGAGCGCGCCGCTCGACTGGAAGAGGCGACGACGGAAGAGGTGGCGCAGATGCGCGCGCTGACCGCGCAGGCCATGCGCGACGGCGCGCTCGGCTTCTCGACCTCGCGCACGCTCAACCATCGCACGGTGAAGGGCGATCCGACCCCGTCTCTGCGCGCCTCGGAGGAGGAACTGCTCGGCATCGCGCTCGGCATGAAGGATGCCGGCCGCGGCGTGATCGAATTCATCTCCGACTTCAACACGCCGAGCCCGGAGAGCGAATTCGAGATGCTCGACCGGTTGCTCACCGCATCGGGCCGGCCGTTTTCGGTATCGCTGGCGCAACGCCATTCGCGGCCCGACGGCTGGCGCCGCCTGCTCGGCCTGGTCGAGGGTCTGGTCGCCAAGGGCCACAACGCCAAGGCGCAGGTCGCGCCACGCCCGATCGGCGTGCTGCAGGGCCTGCAGGCCAGCCGCATCCCGTTCTCGATGTGCGCGGGCTACAAGGAGATCCAGCACAAGTCGGTCCAGGAGCGGCTGGCGATCATGCGCGATCCGGCGTTCCGCGCGCGCATCCTCAAGGAGAGCCAGGAGCCGATGCGCTCGGAGATGGCGGCGCGGCTCACCGACTTCGACCGGATGTTCCCGCTGGGCGATCCGCCGAACTACGAGCCGCCGCAGGAGACCTCGTTCGGCGCCCGCGCCGCGCGCGAGGGCCGCGATCCGCGCGAGCTCATCTACGACTACATGATCGAGGGCGAGGGCAAGAACTTCATCTTCGCGCCGTTCGCCAACTACGCGGCCTACAATCTCGACTGTTGCAGCGAGATGATGCAGAGCCCCCACACGCTGATCGGTCTCGGCGACGGCGGCGCGCATGTCGGCCTCATTTCCGACGGCTCGTTCCCCACCTATCTCCTGTCCCACTGGGGACGTGATCGCGCTTCGGGCCGGCTCGACGTGAGCTGGCTGGTGAAGCGCCAGACGCTCGACAGCGCCAAGGCCGTGGGTCTCAACGACCGCGGTGTCGTGGCGGTCGGCAAGAAGGCCGACCTCAACGTCATCGACTTCGACAAACTGAGGGTCGAGGCGCCGGTCATGAAGTGGGACCTGCCAGCCGGCGGCAAGCGCCTGCTTCAGCGCGCGACCGGCTACCGGGCGACGGTCGTGAACGGGCAGGTCACATATCGCGACGGCGAGGCGACCGGAGTTCTGCCCGGTCGCCTGGTGCGCGGCGCACGGGCCGGCTGACCGGCCCGCGCGATAGCGGCATCGAGGGCGAGCAGTCGCCCTTGATGTTGCGGGCGCCTAGTCGCCCTTGATGTCGTTGTCCTTGATGACCTTGAACCAGCGCTCCTGCTCGGCCTTCTGGTAGGCGGCGAACTCCTCGGGCGAGGTCGTCAGGATTTCCATGTTGAACTGGTCGATGAACTTCTGCGTCACATCGGGCGCCATCACGGCCTTCTTGATCTCCGCATGCATGCGGTCGACGATCGGGCGCGGGGTGCCGGTCGGCGCATAGACGCCCCACCAGGAGTATGACGGGAAGGCTTTGACGCCCTGCTCGATGAGCGTGGACGTGTCGGGCAGAGCCGGCGTGCGCTTCTCGCCGGTCACGGCCAGCGCCCGGACCTTGTTGGCGCGGACGTGCGGGCTGAAGGACGTCAGGCTGCCGATGGCGACGTCGGTGACGCCGGCCAGGATGTCCTGGTTGAGCGGCCCGCCGCCCTTGTAGGGGATCAGGTTCAGGTCGACGCCGTTCTCTTTCTTGATCAGCGTCATCAGCACCAGCGCCTGACTGGCGCCGAGCACGCCGACATTGACCTTGCCCGGCCGCGCCTTGGCGTCGGCGATCACCTCGGCGAAGGTTTTGTAGGGGCGGTCGGGGTGCGCGCAGATCGCCTGCGGCGTGCGGCCGATCTGCATCACGTTGAAGAGTTCGGAATCCTTGTACGGCAGGCCGCTGGCGAAAGCGGGATTGAGGATGTGGCTGTCGAAGGTCAGCATCCAGGTCTGGCCGTCGGGCGCCGACTTGGCGGCGATCGCCGAGCCGACGGCACCGGTGCCGCCAGGCTTGTTGTCGACCAGGATGTTCCAGCCGGTGTTCTCGATCATCTTTGCCTGGATGATGCGCGCCACCGGATCGGTCGAACCGCCCGGCGGGAACGGCACGATGATCTTGAGGGCCCCCTTCGGCCAGTCGGCGGCGCCCTGGGCGCGGGCGAGGGCGGGAGCCCCCAGAGCGGCGGCGGCAGCGCCAGCCAGCAGCGTGCGGCGTTTGAACGTCGTCATGAAATCCTCCCTGCGGATACGTCTTGTTGTGGGTGGAGCCATGCGGGCGTCCACGCCTTGACCATGCTTTTACTTCAGCGGCTTCGGTATCGGGAAGCGCCATGTTGTGCCGAAAATGTGGCACCGATTTTTTGCCAAGCGGGCCTGTATTGGCTATCTAGCGGCCATGTCGCTGATCAAAGGTGAAACCGGCGAGTGGGAGATCGTCCTGGGGCTGGAAGTCCATGCCCAGGTGATTTCCGACGCCAAGCTCTTCTCCGGCGCGCCGACCGCGTTCGGGGCCGCTCCCAACACCCAGGTGTCGCTGGTCGACGCCGCCATGCCCGGCATGCTGCCCGTGATTAACGAGCGCTGCGTGGAGCAGGCGATCCGGACCGGCCTCGGGCTCAATGCCAAGATCAACCTGCGCTCGATCTTCGACCGGAAGAATTACTTCTATCAGGACCTGCCGCAGGGCTATCAGATCTCGCAATACAAGGACCCGATCGTGGGCGAGGGCGCGGTCGAGATCGACCTGCCGGACGGCACGACGCGCAGCATCGGCATCGAGCGACTGCATCTGGAGCAGGATGCAGGCAAGAGCCTGCACGACCAGCATCCCAGCCAGACCTATGTGGACCTGAACCGGTCGGGCGTGGCGCTGATGGAGATTGTCAGCAAACCCGACATGCATTCGGCGGACGAGGCGGCGGCCTATCTCTCCAAGCTGCGCTCGATCGTGCGATATCTGGGCACTTGCGACGGCAACATGGACGAGGGCTCCATGCGATGCGACGTCAACGTGTCGGTGCGCAGGCCGGGCCGCGAGCTGGGCACGCGCTGCGAAATCAAGAACGTGAACTCGATCCGCTTCGTGAAGCAGGCGATCGAGTACGAAGCGCGCCGCCAGATCGAGGTGATCGAAGGTGGCGGCACAATCAAGCAGGAAACCCGGAACTTCGATTCTGGCCGCGGCGAGACGCGCTCATCGCGTTCGAAGGAAGACGCGCAGGATTATCGCTACTTCCCCGATCCCGATCTTCTGCCGCTGATCTTCACGCAGGAGTATGTCGACCAGATCCGCGCGACGCTGCCGGAGCTGCCGGATGCGCGGAAGAACCGCTACATCAAGGATTACGGTCTCTCGGCCTACGATGCCGGCGTGCTGACCGCGGAGAAGGAGACGGCCGAGTTCTTCGAGGCCGTCGCCAAGGGCCGCGACGCCAAGCAGGCCGCCAACCTGGTCACGGGCGACTTCTTCGCCATGCTGAAACGCCGCGGGGCCAACTTCGAGACCTCGCCGATCAGCGCCGCCAACCTCGGCAAGCTGCTCGACCTGCAGGCCGACGGCACGATCTCGGGCCGCATCGCCAAGGACCTGTTCGTTGCCATGGAGGAGACGGGCAAGGACCCGGCGACTCTGGTCGAGGAGCGGGGCCTGAAGCAGGTGACCGATACCGGCGCGATCGAGGCTGCGATCAAGGCGGTGATCGACGCCAATCCCGGCCAGCTTGCGGCTTACAAGGCAAAGCCCACCCTGATGGGGTGGTTCGTAGGGCAGGTGATGAAGTCGACTGGCGGCAAGGCCAACCCGAAGATCGTGAACGAGCTGCTGAAGAAAGCGCTCGACGCCTGACATGACCGTCAAGCTCTACGCCATGACCTGCGGCCGGCTGGTCGGCCGCCTCAAGGACATGATCGAGGGCGAGGACGGCCAGGTCGCGTTGCCCATCCCATCCTACCTGATCGAACACCCCAAGGGCCGGGCGGTGTTCGATACCGGCATGCACCCGCAATGCCGCACCGACGCGGCCGGCCGGCTGGGCGAGCGGGTCGCACGCATCTTCGGCTTCGAGCACTTCGGGGCCGACGACGACGTGAAGTCGCGTCTCGAATCGATCGACCGCGATCCCGGCAAGATCGACTTCATCGTGAACAGCCACCTGCATTTCGACCATGCCGGCGGCAACGAACTCGTGCCCAACGCCACGATGGTGGTGCAGAAGCGCGAATGGGAAGCCGCGCAGGATCCCTAGCTGGCCGCCAAGATCGGCTTCTTCCGTGCCGACTTCGACCATGGCCATCCGGTGAAGCAGGTCGACGGCGAGCATGACCTGTTCGGCGACGGCTCCGTTGTCTGCATCCCGACCTATGGCCATACGCCGGGCCACCAGTCGCTGAAGGTGCGCACCGAGGCGGGCGAGATCGTGATCACGGGCGACGCCTGTTACTTCTGCCGGACTCTGCGCGAACGCCGCCTGCCGCGCTTCGTTTACGACCGCGAGCAGATGCTGGCGTCGCTTGATCGGCTCGAGGCTTTGGAGAAGGGCGGGGCGCGCCTGTTCTTCGGTCACGACCCCGACTTCTGGAAGGACGTGCCGCAGGCGCCTGTCCCGGCTTTCTGAAGTCGGCCTCAGTTCTGCGGGATGAACTCGATCATGAGGCCGCCGGTCTGTTCCGGCGCGACCAGGACTCGATCTCCTTCGGCAAGCGCGAACGGGACATTGTTGGCACTGAGCAGGCCCTGCAGCGGACGAGCCCGCTCTACGGCGATAGCGACGCCGACGACCGCCGGCAGCTCGGTCGGCATCATCATCTCCAGCGCCTTGTATTCGAGCTGGAAGGCGAGCGCCGACCAGATCAGCAGTTCGACCGAACCCGCCTTGACCATCGTGCAGCCATCGAAGATTTCTTCGGTCGAGGCGCCCCACGCTGCCTTAAGGGCCTTCGCCGTTTCCTTCGGCGATTCGGCAATGGCATGAATGGCCATCATGCCCAGCGCGCCATTGGGATGGACGATCCATTCAGGTTCCATGAACGCATCGGGCGTCTCGTGCTTCACCGGGAACCAGGGCAGGGGGCCGCTGCTCTCGCCGACCACGACGCCGGCATCGACCTCGAAGCCGTCCTCGGTCTCCCAGGAATGTGTGCGCTCCTCGCCCTCGAGTTCCGGCACGTTGAGGGCGAGGGAGATCAGCGGCGGATGGCCCTGAAGCAACTCGACGTAGTTCGGCACGTCGTCGCGGTCGGGCTGGAAGCAGATGCAGCGCGGCTCCACGTCGTCCGGCGTCAGGTTGAACCCGAGCTGGTTCAGACGGGCTGCGGATTCGGCCGGGTCGGAGACGGTCAGGGAGAGGTGGTCGATATCGCGTGCAGAAATTTTCATGCCCGCTCATATAGGCTTACACCCCCCCTGCTCAAGTGCGATGCTGCGGGGCCTTAATTCACTGGAGGAAACGATGTCCAAGATGACTCTGTACGGCATTTGGCTGAGCGGCCCGACCTACAAGGCGGGGCTCGCCATGTCGCTGATGGGCCAGTCCTTTGCCTACAAGCATGTCGACCTGCGGGCCGGCGCGCACAAGCAGCCCGAGTATCTGGCGATCAACCGCTTCGGCCAGGTGCCGGCGCTGGTCGACGGCGACCTCAAGCTCTGCCAGTCGGGCGCGATCCTGCTCTATCTCGCCGACAAGTCCGGCAAGATGGGTGGCAAGACGGCCGAGGAGAAGGCGCGCGTGCGCGAGTGGCTGTTCTGGGAGTTCGATCGCCTCGCCTCGAACATCTACCGGCCCCGCGCCATCAAGCGCGGCTTCATGAAGGCCGACGACAACGTCCACCAGATGTACGTCAACCAGGCCGGCGATGCGCTGAAGGTGCTCGACGGTGCACTGGCCAAGTCCGACTTCCTGGTCGGCAGCGAGGCGACCATCGCCGACGTCGCTGTCTATGGCGACGTGGCCTATGCCGAGGAAGGCGCGATCGACCTCTCGCCGTATCCCAACGTCAAGGCCTGGATGGCGCGCGTCGAGAAGCTGCCGGGCTTCAAGAAGTACGAGGACGTGCTGCCGAAGCAGGACGCCGCCTAGGCACGGGAAGGCTCATCCATCTCGACCCAACTCGCCTCGACCGCAGCGCGGTCGAGGTCGCGTGTGATGAAGACAAGCCGCGACCGCCGGTCTTCATCGGGCCAGCGCGCGAGCAGGGTAGGCGGATGAAAGGTCCGGTGCACGCCGTGGATCACCAGCGGCTGGTTCTCCCCCGCGACGTCGAGCACACCTTTCACCCGCAACAGCCGGTCGCCCCACGCGGCGCGCACAGCCATCAGCCAGCGGTTGAAGCGATCCCAGTCCAGCGGCTCGTCGAAGGTCAGGCAGAACGAAGCGATATGCGCGTCGTGCCGTGACCGGTCATGATGATGCGCGCGTGCGTGTCCATGTGCATGATCATGGGCTTCGGCGTTGAGCCATGCCCGCACCCCGTCGCTCTTGCCAGCAGGATCGAACGGGCCTGAATCGAACAGCAGGGCAGGATCGACCTCGCCCTGAACGATCTCGAACAGCGCGGCGCCGGGGTTGAGCGAAGTCAGTCGCGCCCGCACGCCAGCGCTCGCCGCCGCGTCGGCGAGGTCGGTCTTGCTGATCAGCAGCCGGTCGGCCACGGCAGCCTGCTTCACGGCCTCGGGATGCTCGTCGAGTTGTCGGGCGCCGTTCACCGCATCGACCGTCGTCACGACCCCGTCCAGCCGGTAGTCGTGGCTGATCATCGGATTGTTGAGCAGGAGCTGAAGGATGGGCGCGGGATCGGCGAGCCCTGTCGTTTCCAGAAGCACCCGATCGAACGGTGGCGTCTCGTTCCTGTCGCGGCGGCGGGCGATGTCGCGCAGCGTCTTGTCGAGATCGCCCTGGATGGTGCAGCACACGCAGCCCGATTGCAGCAGCACCATGTCGCCGCCGACCTGCTCCATGAAGAGGTGGTCGAGGCCGACTTCGCCGAATTCGTTCACCAGCACGAGGCTGCGCGCCATGCGCGGGTCGGCGAGAATGCGGTTGAGCAGCGTGGTCTTGCCGCTGCCGAGGAAGCCGGTGAAAAGCGTCACCGGCATGCGCTCCGCCGACTTGTCGCGGTCGAACAGGCTCATCGCACGTCACTCTCACGAATGCATATGTAACAACATAACGGATGTCGCTTCTGCTTGACGCTGCAACCTGAGGGTATGACGCTTCCCGCATCAACAAGAAAAGGAGGGGCGTTCATGGACTCGAGATACCTTCAGGACAAGGAAGAGCTCAAGCAGCCGCGTCAGGAGATCGACGAGGACCGGCGATCTTTCCTGACGGCGGGCCTCGTGGGCGGCGCCGTCGCGGCGGGCACGCTGGCAGCCGGCATGGTGCACGCGCAGCAGGTCGCGCAGGCACCCGCGCTGTCGGACAAGGTCTGGTGGCCGCATCCCAAGTGGGGCAAGGACGACCAGGCCGGCGCCTCCAACTACATGACGCCCGAGAAGGTCCTCGACACGGTGAAGTGGATCAAGGACGGCAAGATCTACCGTATCGGCCGCATCTATGAATCGGCGATGCCCAAGTTCGGCGAGCGGGCCTTCACCTTGCGCATCCCGGGTAGCCCGACCGGCGGCCCCTTTGGCGTCAATAAACTGATCTACAACGACGAGTACCTGTCGACGGAGATCGGCCAGACCGGAACGCAGTTCGACGGTCTCGCGCACATCGGCATCCAGATGGGCAAGGACGGCGACAAGACCGAGATGCGTTACTACAACGGTGTCACCGACCAGGAAATGAACAGTGCCTACGGCATGAAGAAGCTCGGCATCGAGAACGTGAAGCCGTTCTTCACGCGTGGCCATCTGTTCGACCTCGAGGCGCTCAAGGGCGCGATGATGGAGGCGGGGCAGGAGATCACCGTCGCGGATCTGAAGGCGGCCCTGCAGAAGCAGAACATGCAGGAAGCCGACATCAAGGAAGGCGACGCGGTGTTCTTCAACACTGGTTGGGGCAAGCTCTGGATGAAGAACAACGACAAGTTCAACGGCGGCGAACCGGGCATCGGCCTGGAAGCGGCCAAGTGGTTTATCGACAAGGGCATTGCGCTGACCGGTGCGGATACCTGGGGAACCGAGGTCGTGCCCAATCCCAACAAGGACCTGGCCTTCCCGGTCCATGCCGAGCTGATCACCAAGAACGGCATCTTCAACCACGAGAACCTGGACTTCACCGGGTTGATCGCCGACCGGAAGTACCAGTTCGCCTATGTCTTCTCTCCGGCGCCGATCCGCGGAGCGACGGGTTCGAACGGCGGGCCCATCGCGATGACCTGACCGGCCGGAGCCGGACGTGCGTCAGGTCGAATAGTCGCCGGCGACGAACTTCGACTTGGCGTGCGTGCGGCTGAGCTTGCCCGACGAGGTGCGCGGCAGGCCGGGCTGGCGCTTGATGAGCACGACCCGGCCGTCGACGCCGACCGCGTCCTTGACGGCCTGCTTGATGTCTCCGACCAGCGCGTCCCGCTCGGTCTGTTCGGTCGGGTGGGCTTCGACGACGACGACGACCGATTCGGCATCGGCGCCGTCCACCGAGAAGGCGCAGGCGTCGCCGCGGCGGATCTGGGGCAGCGACTCGACCGCCCATTCGATGTCCTGCGGCCAGATGTTGCGTCCGTTCACGATGATCAGGTCCTTGGCACGGCCGGTGATCACCAGCTCATCCTTGTGCCAGTAGCCAAGATCGCCGGTGTCGAGCCAGCCGTTGCTGAGAACGCGCGCACTCTCCTCGGGCTTCTGGAAATAGCCCGGCATGACGCTGGGGCCGCGCACGAACAGGCGGCCGACGCTTCGTTCGCCCAGTATCGCGCCGGCCTCGTCGCGGATTTCCACCGAGTGCCCGGGGAGGACCTTGCCGCAGACCACGAAGTCGCGCGTCAGGCCCGATTGCGGATCGGTGAAACGGTCGACCTTCACGCCGCTGAACGGTGGCGTGAAGCTCAGGCCCACGCAGACCTCGGCCATGCCGTAGCTCGGCATGAAGGCGCGCTCGTCGAAGCCCGCCGCCTTGAAAGCCTGGGCAAATCGCCTGAGCACCGGAAGCTGTATCATGTCGGCCCCGATGCCCGCGAGGCGAAGGCTGGACAGATCCAGTTCGTTCACCGACACGGTCTGGGCCCGCCGTGTGAGCAGGTCATAGCCGAAGCTCGGGCTGTAGGTGATGGTCGCACGGCGGCGGGAGATCAGCGAAAGCCACTGCATCGGCCGCCGGGCGAAGTCGCGCGGCGCCAGAAGGTCGACGGTTCGCTGTGCGCACATCGGCGCCAGGATGAAGCCGATCAGACCCATGTCGTGGTAGAGCGGCAGCCAGCTCACGCCCGAATCGGCATCGTCCAGCCCCTGGGCGGCGATCGATCCGTCGATGTTCGCCATCAGACGGTCCTGGCGGATATCGACACCCAGTGGCGCGCGCGTGCTGCCCGACGAGAACTGGATGTAGCATTCCATTCCCGGTCCGAGCGGCCGAAGCTCCGTTCCGGGTTCAGGGAGCGCGTTGAAAAGAGACATCGGGCCGGCGAGCCGCGCGGTCGTACCCTCGGCGGCGGTCAGGGCGAACTCGGCCAGTTCGTCGGGCGCGAGGATGCCCACGGCCTGGGACGCCTCGATCTGCTTGCGGAGCTGGAAGATGTACTGGGCCTTGGCACCGAATCCGACCGGCACCGGCACAGGTACGGGCACGATGCCTGCATATTGACAGCCGAAGAAGGCGGTGCAGAAGCCGGGCCAGGTATCGGCCACGAGGATCAGCCGCTCGCCGGGCTCGACGCCGGCCCCGATCAGCCGGCGGGCGAAGGACTGGGCTTCCTCGCGGAGCTGCCGGTAGGACAGTGGGCTAAGCAGACGCCCGCGGGCGTCGAAGAAGTTAAGTCCCGTCTCGCCCCGGGCGGCATAGTCCAGCGCCTCGCACAGGCTGCCGAAGCCGCCGCGGCGAAAGGGCAGGGAGACGTTGCGGGTTGGCGTAGGAGCAGTCACCCAACGGTCTGGGTTCGATTGGAGGGCCGAGACATATCGCTGCAATTGACCTGAGTCTCCATCGCCCGGAACGGCGTCCGAAACAAGCGCAGGCATAATTCCACGGATCGACGTCACGACGATCTCCCAAACGGTTCGCACGAAGCGCGTCACCGCTCGGTTGACCGTCCCGCTGGATCATCCCGTCCATCGGAAGAGCGACGCTATCGCCGGCAGGTCTTCTGGCTCACGGGTCAACGCTCCTGCCCGTCTTCCCGGACTTTCGTCCAGTGACATTTGGGCGTTCGCTCGCCGCTTACAGCTGCGGGTACAGCTGCCGATTGGCCTTTTGAGGGGCGGCACGGCATTCCCTGTTCGCCTCCGGTTAAGGAGGACCGTCGATATTCTTTCGTTAGGCTTGCGCCGGGCGCCGGTCAATTGCTTTGATGCCGCAAAGACCGGGAGGAGAGTGCAGGAATGTCGATGGTTCGTCTGGCCGCAGCGGCGGCGCTTGGTGTCATTTTGGCCCTGCCGGCCCTGCCGGCCGGGGCGCAGGGCATTCCCAGGGTCCAGTCGCCCGAGGAAGTCGGCTTCCTGTCGACCCGGCTGAAGCGGCTGAGCGACCGTCTGAACGAGGGCGTCAAGAACAACGAGCTGCCGGGCGCGGTCGTGCTGATCGCCCGCAACGGCAAGATCGTGATGTTCGAATCCTATGGCTTCCGCGACAAGGACGCCAAGGTCGCGATGACCAACGACACGATTTTCCGCATCGCCTCGATGACCAAGCCGATCGTGACGCTGGCGGCGATGATGCTGATGGAAGAGGGCAAGCTCACCCTCGCCGACCGGGTGTCGACCTACATCCCGGCATTCGCCGACACCAAGGTCGCGGTGCAGAAGAAGAAGGACGACGGCACGGTCGAGATGGTACTCGAGCCGCAGTTCCGGCCGATGACCGTGCACGACCTGATGCGCCATACGTCGGGCCTGACCTACGGCGCGGTCGGCGCCAACCCGGTGAAGCAGTCCTATCTCGACATGAAGGTCGCCGACCGCAGCCAGACCAATGCCGAGATGGCCGACAAGCTGGCTAAGCTGGCGCTGCTCTACCAGCCGGGCACGACCTGGGAATATTCGATGTCGACCGACGTGCTGGGCCGCGTCGTCGAGGTCGCCTCCGGGATGCCACTCGACAAGTTCATCGAGGAGCGCATCACCAAGCCGCTGAAGATGGGCGACACCGCCTTCGAGGCCAGTGCCGACAAGAAGGCACGCGGCGCCAGGCCGATGAAGGAGGGGCCGAAGAACGAACTGCCGGCGATCCCGGACATCACCGAGAAGTTCACTTGGCGCTCGGGCGGCGGCGGCATGGTCTCGACCGCGGCCGATTATGCGCGTTTCCTGCAGATGTTCGCCAACGGTGGGCAACTCGACGGGGTGCGCCTCGTCTCGCGCAAGACCATCGACCTGATGACCGCAGACGCCCTGCCGCCCGACATCAAGATGGGTGCCGACATGTTCCGCTTCGAGGCGCTGGAGCCCAGTGCCAGGATGGGACAGGGCTTCGGCCTGGGTTTTGCCGTTCGCAACGTGCAGGGCGTCAACCCCCTGCCGGGATCGCCCAACGATTATTACTGGGGTGGCGCCTACGGGACCTATTTCTGGCACGACCCGCGCGAGCGCATGTATGTCATCTTTATGATGCAGTCGCCGCAGGCACGCCTGCGCTATCGCTACCTGATGCGCGACCTCGTCTACCAGGCAATGGTCAACTGACCGCCACCCTTGACGCTCCGCTGGCGGACAACCACGTTGGCGGAGCCCCGGGTGTTCGCCGGCGGCGGGAGACCTTGTCATGCAGCAGCAGGAACGCGACCTGATCTCGGGATTGTTCGATCGGCTGAAACCCTTCGAAACACAGCCGCGCGACCGGGAGGCCGAACAGTTCATCAACGGCTTCGCGACGCAACAGCCGGCCGCGCCGTATCTGCTCGTCCAGACGGTGCTCGTGCAGGAGCAGGCGTTGAAGGCGGCGCAGGAGCGTATCGCCGAACTCGAAGCGAAGACGGAGACTGCCCCGCCACCCGCGCCAGGCTTCCTGGGAAGCGCACCGCGGATCGGCCCGTGGGGCGCGTCCGCGGGCACGGCCGCACCACGGACGTCGGTGCCGTCCACGGTCCCGCCCACGCGCTCGCCCCTGCAGGCCGCCCTGGCGCCGCAACCGCAGCAGCAGCAACAGGCGGCGGGCGGGGGCAGCTTCCTGCGGACCGCGATGATGACGGCTGCCGGCGTCGCCGGCGGCGCGCTGCTGTTCGAGGGGATTCGCGGTCTGATGGGCAGCAACCCCGGCCCGTTCGGCCAGCAGGCCGCCGCGGGCGCCGGAGCGACAGGGGGCGGGGCGACGGGAACGACGCCGCCCGAACTGCTGCCGCCCGACTCGACGCAGCAACAACAGCAGCAACAGGCTTTCGCCGACGGGTCTCCGGCGCAGGAAGACTACGACACCGCGTCGCTCGACGATGGCGGCGGCGCAGGGGACGACGACAGCTGGGCCTGACGCTCAGGCGGACTGAACAACAAGAACGGGGGACGTTGAGAGATGATCGAGCTTCATACGTGGGGCACACCGAACGGCCGCAAGATTTCCATCATGCTGGAGGAGTGCGGGTTGCCCTATAGCGTGCACAAGGTCGATATCTCCAAGGGCGAGCAGCACAAGCCAGAGTTCCTGCGCATCAGCCCGAACAACCGCATTCCCGCCATCGTCGATCCCGACGGTCCCGGCGGCAAGTCGTACAGTCTGTTCGAATCGGGCGCGATCCTGATCTACCTTGCTGACAAGACGAAGAAGTTCCTGCCGGCGGACGGCGCCAAGCGATACGATTCGATGCAGTGGCTGATGTGGCAGATGGGCGGCTTCGGGCCCATGCTGGGTCAGGCGCACCACTTCCTGCGCGCCGCGCCGACCAAGATCGAGTACGGCATGAAGCGCTATGTCGACGAGGCAAAGCGCCTCTACGGCGTGCTCGACAAACAACTCGCCGGCAACGCCTTCGTGGCGGGCGAGGACTACACGATCGCCGACATGTCGATCTTCCCGTGGGCGGCGCGCCACGAGTGGCACACCGTCAATCTCGCCGACTTCCCCAACGTGAAGCGCTGGTACGACATCGTGAACGCGCGTCCGGCCGTCACCAAGGGCATGGCCGTCCCGTACCTGAACTGAATGTCGATCCGGCCCTGGACCGCGGCGCTCGGGGCGGCTTCGCTCGCCCTGGCGCTTGCCGGATGCGCCCAGCCAATGACACAGGCCCCGTCTCAGGGGGCCGCGATCGCCTGTGTGGCGCCCTTGCAGCCGGCGCTCGAGCTGAATCTGTATTTCGGGCGCGGCAAGCCGGGAGGCGGCGAGGTCAGCGACGCGGAGTGGGCGTCCTTCCTGTCCGAGATCGTGACGCCGCATTTCCCCGCGGGGCTCAGCGTCTTCGATCTGCGGGGGCAGCATCGCGATCCGGCGGGCCGGATCGTCGGTGAGGCGACCAAGCTCCTGACCGTGGTCGTGTTCGATGCGCCGGGGCACCGAGCCAAGGTCGCGTCGATCGTGGCGGCCTATAACAGCCGCTTCGGTCAGCACGGCGTCTTCCGTGTCGAGCAACCCGTCTGTGCCGGCGGGTAGGCGGCGGTTCACCTTCCGACTCAACGGCGCCAGATTTTCAACCCTCAATTTCCTTCAGGAGTCAGCCCATGGCCAAGGACGTCAAGTCGCGCAAGACCGCAGCTCTCGCCACCCCGACGGATCTCGGCGCCAATGCCACGAGGGACCTGACGGGCGGGCTGAACATATTCCTGGCCGACGTGGCCGCTCTCTACTGGAAGACCAAGAATTTCCACTGGCACATGTCGGGCCCGAACTTCCGCGACTATCACCTGATGCTCGACGAGCAGGCGACCGAACTGGACGCGATGGTCGACATCATCGCCGAGCGCGTACGCAAGCTGGGCGGCACGACGCTGCGCTCGATCGGCCACATCTCCCGCCTGCAGCGCGTGCTCGACAACGATGCCGACTACGTGACGCCGCTCGACATGCTCGCGGAGCTTCGCGACGACAACAAGCAGCTCTGCGTGCACATGCGCACGCTCCATGAGCTGTGCGACGAGCACAACGACATCGCGACCGCGAGCCTGATCGAGAACTGGATCGACGAGACAGAGAAGCGCGTCTGGTTCCTTTTCGAGACGACGCGCCGTACCGAGGGCTGATTCAGATCCTTCCCCTTTGCGGGGCTCGCAAAGGGGAAGTGCCCTCGTCTTACGAGGGTGATGGGGCATGACCCCTGCGTCGAATAAGTTGCGACACCTCCCCATTGAAATCGGGAGGCATGCTCTGATTACTGCCGCTCCGCCCAGCCGATCATCCTGCCGATGAAGGCGTCGCAGGCATCCATCTGCGACTTCGCGACGAACTCGTTGGGCTGGTGGGCCTGCGAGATGTCGCCCGGGCCGCAGATCACGGTCGGGATGCCGTGGCTGCGGAAGATGCCGGCCTCCGTGCCGTAGGGCACGGCATAGGTGCGGTTGCCGCCCGTCCACTGCAGTGCCAGCTTGGCGGCTTCCTCATTCTCCTGCGGCATCAGCCCCGGCACGAACGAACGCCGCTTCAGCTTGATGTCGGCGTCGGGATGCTTGGCCTTCATCTTCGGCAGCAACAGCTCGGCGACATAGGCCTCGGCGCGGCGTTGCACCTCCCAGGGATCGTCGCCGGGCAGGGTGCGGTAGCCCCAGTTCAGCGTGCATTCGCGGGCCAGGATGTTGCCCGCGGTGCCGCCGGTCACGATGCCGACGTTGATCGTGGTGTGACCGGGAACCGTGTCGATGTCGGTGCGCGTGCGGCCAGCCAACTCGACCTGCAGCTCGTTCAGCCAGTGGATGAAGTCGCCGGCGAAGTGGATGGCGCTGACGCCGAGATGCGTCATGGAGGAGTGGGCCTCGACGCCGGTGAAGGTGGCGACGATGCCGCCGCCGGCATTCTGGGCGTTGACCACGCCCATCATGGTCGGCTCGCCGACGATGACGGCCTGCGGGCGAGGCACGTTGCCGACCAGTTTCTCGACCAGCGAGTGGGCTCCGAGACAGCCGATTTCCTCATCATAGCTGAAGGCGAAGTGCATCGGCACCTTGAGCTTCGCCTTCTTGAGTGCCGGCACGTGGGCCAGGCAGGCGGCGATGAAGCCCTTCATGTCGCAGGTCCCGCGGCCATAGAGATTGCCGTCGGCCTTCTCCGTCAGGGTCCAGGGATCGGTGTCCCACGGCTGGCCGTCGACCGGCACGACGTCGGTATGGCCGGACAGGACGATGCCGCCTGCGGCGTCGGGGCCGACCGAGGCAAACAGGTTGGCCTTGGTGCCTTCCTCGTTGGGGACCAGGGTGCTGCGGATTCCGTGCTCATCCAGGTACCCCTGGATGTACTTGATCAGGTCGAGGTTGGAATTGCGCGAGGTCGTGTCGAACGCGACCAGGCGCTGAAGCATGTCGATGGAGGCAGAGGTCATGGCGGGAGCGTCGCACGCTTCAGGCCAATGCGCCAAGAGGCTGTAAATACTTGCGAAATCGCACTGTCGTTTGACACCCCCGGATGCCGCCGCTAGAACCGCCCGGCATCCGTCGTGGGTTATGGTCGCCGGGGTCTTAACGGGTCTGCGGAGGGGTGGCCGAGTGGCCGAAGGCGGCGGTTTGCTAAACCGTTATAGGGAGATAATCCCTATCGTGGGTTCGAATCCCATCCCCTCCGCCATTACCTCCCGAGACAACTGTCTGCGGGCCCAGTCGAAAGTGTGGAAACGACCGGTGGCGAGGATGACCCTTGGGAGTGGGTCACTTTCATGAGCGACATCAGGTCAGAAATGACAGGGACCGATCCGGAGGTCGATTTCGTGGCGCTGCCGATCGGCGCCCAGATCGGGCGCTACGAAGTGCTTTCGGTGCTTGGCCAGGGCGGCTTCGGCATCACCTACCGGGCGCGAGACGTCCAGCTCGACCGGGAAGTCGCCATCAAGGAGTATCTGCCGACCGCGCTGGCGGTGCGCCAGAACGGCATCACCGTGATGCCGCGTTCGACCAAGGTGGCAGAGGATTTCTCCTGGGGGCGGGATCGCTTCGTCGCCGAGGGGCGCGTCATGGCGACCCTGCATCGCGCGCCGGGCATCGTCCGCGTCTTCGACTTCCTCGAAATCAACGGCACCGCCTATATCGTCATGGAGATGCTCCACGGCGATACGCTCGAAGGGCTTATCAAGAAGAACGGCCGGCTGGATCCACCGGCGATCGACCGCATCCTGTGGCCGCTGCTCGACGGTCTCGAGCAGGTCCACAATGCCGGCTTTCTCCATCGCGACATCAAGCCGGCCAACATCCTGCTCGATGCGACCGGCAATCCAACCCTGATTGATTTCGGCGCCTCGCGCGCGGCGATGGTCGGACGCACCGTTGCGATGACGGCGATATTCACACCGGGATATGCGGCGGCCGAGCAATTCACCTCCGCCAAGCAGGGGCCTTGGACCGATATCTACGGCGTGGCGGCCACGCTCTACCACGCCATTACGGGCGTCTCGCCACCTTCGGCCTTCGAGCGCATGCTCGACGATGCCTACGAACCCGTCACGACGCGGGCACCGTCGGGCTTTTCGCCAGGACTGCTGATCGGTATCGACGCCGGCCTGGCGGTGCGCGCCACCGATCGCCCTCAGTCGATTGCGGGTTGGCGGCAGATCCTGTCGCTGACGACGATTCCAGACGAGGCGGAGACAGTTGCCGCGGTGCGGTCGCGTTCCGACACTTCGGTGGCCAGCGTGGCAACCGGTCCGCGGCCTGCCGTGTCGCTACCGTCTTCGCCTGTCGACCCTTCACCGGCTGTCGTCGAACCCGTGGTTGCCGCCGCCGTCGCCCAGTCGGCGGCTCCGAAGAAGCGCGCGGCGCTCTACGCCAGTGCCGCGGTCGCCGCCCTCCTCGTGGCAGGCGGCGGTGGCTATTTCATGCTCGGCTCGAAGCCTGCGCCACAGATGGCTACCGCCCCCCAGGGCGTGGGCATCCAGGATCTGAAGGTCGAGGATCTCGAGCGTGCGTTGGCGGAGCGGCGTACCGCTGACGCTGCTGCGGCAGAGAAGAAGCGCTCGGAAGAAGCAGCTTCGAAAAAGGTGGCAGAGGATGGAGCTTCTCAGCCGGTTGCGGAGTCTGAACTCGACAAGGCCCAGCAGGAACGTCGAAAGGCCGAGGAGGATGCGGCGAAGCTGAAGGCCGATGCCGATGCCAAGCGTCTGGCCGAGGAGGCTCTGGCCAAGGCACAAGCAGAGCGCCAAACGGCCGACGCCGAGGCAAAGCAGAAAGCCGATGCCGAGGCAGCTGCCGCCACCGACAAGAGGACAGCAGAGGCGACCGAGGCAGCACTGCGCCTCACGCCGAGAGACCGCCAATTGATTCAGGTCGCGTTGACGTCGCTTGGCTTCGATACCCGCGGCAACGACGGCGCGCTTGGGCCGCGCTCGCGCGACATGATCGCCGGCTGGCAAAAGGCTCGCAATTATTCGGTGACGGGTTTCCTGACGCGTGCGCAGCATCAGGAACTGTTGCGAGAGGGTGCGCCTGCGATCGCCAAGTACAGCGACGAGCAAAAGAAGATCGAGGACGAAAAGAAGAAGTCCGACGAAGAGGCAAGAGCGAAGGTAGCGGCGGCTGCGCCACCGCCCGCAACGGTGCCGCCGGCGGTGACATCATCGTCGGCCGGGGCCATTGCACCAGCCACGATACCCGCCGCGATCACGCGTTGGACCGGGACTGCACGGTGCGCCTACTGGCCGGGTCCGATTCCAATAATGGTCCCAGTGACTGGCGGGCAGGGGTCCGCAACCACCACCGGCAACCTCACGGGCACAACGGTGACTGTCAACATTTCCGGAAACAGGTATTCCGGTTCGATCAATGGTCGCCTCAGACACGGAAACCCGAAGGTACTGGTTGGCTCGTTTTCAGGTGCGTTGTCAGGATCGCAAATCAGGGCCACGGCATTCATTCGAGCGGAACAGGAGAGCCCGAAGGGGCCAAATGAATCGTCCTGCACGATTGAGTTGGACAGAGCGGGTTAGGGACCGTCCGAGTTCCCGATAAGCCCCCGCTGCGGTTCGTAGTCGCCCGTTCTCCTGCGGCGCCGCCGGCTTGCTCGCAGTGCCGGTGCCGTCCTTTGCAATTTGCAAATCCTGGAAGGATCACCAGAGCGATCTTTGCATTTTGCAAAGACGGCGGGAGGCCGGATCCCCCTGAAATCGGGCTTTTACGCGCTTTTGCTACTGGCATGGACGGTGCAACCCCGCGTCCCGAGCGCCAGAAAAGGACAAGCAATGAACATCCGAGCGATCGCCACCGGTCTGGTAATTTGTGTGACCAGTCTTGCGTGCGCGCTGCCAGCCTGGGCGCAGGCATTTCAGGTCGGCGTTCTGCCCAACCTCAGCCCGCGCGTTCTTCTCACGAACTACAGGCCGCTGCGCGATCATCTTTCGGCGGCGCTGGGCATGCCCGTCGAGATCGCGACGGCACCCGACTTCCGCACTTTTCAGGCCCGCACCGTGGCCGGGGAATACGATCTCGTGGTGACGGCGGCCAATCTGGGGCGGATCGCCCAGCAGGACGCAGGGTTGACGCTGATAGCCGGATTCGAGCCTGCGATTCCCGCCTTGCTGGTGACGCTCAAGGCTGCGCCGGCCGCTTCGATCGAGGCGCTGCGCGGCAAGGCACTCGCGGTGTCCAACCCGCAGTCGATGCTCGTTCTGGTCGGGAAGAACTGGCTGCGACAGCGCGGGCTGTCGGCTGGCGCCGACTACGAGGTGGTCTGGACACGCAACGAGGACAGTCTCGCCCAGGTGCTGACCTCGGGAAGCGCGCCGCTGGCCATGATGAGTGCCGGTGAACTGCGTGCCATCCGGCCCGAGATCGGCGAGCGTCTGTCGGTGATGGAAGAGTTTGCCAGACTGCCGAACTTCCTGCTGCTGCAAGGGCGCGCCATGCCGGCCGACAGGGCTGCTGTGCTGAGGGCCGCTCTCATGGCATTTCCAGCAACGGATCTTGGTCGAGAGTTCACCACCCTGACGGGCGTACGAGCCATCAGCCCCGTGCCCGAAAAGGACCTGGAGACGATCGATTCGGTAACTGCCGAAACCCGCGAGCAGCTTCGTTGATCTCGCGGGCGCCCGCCGGTGCCGCGCCATGCGTACGCTGAGAGGCTGGATCGCGCGGGCCGTCGTCGGTGGACGGCGCTGGCGTAACTCGTTTCGAGTACGCCTGTTGGTGCTCGGACTGATCGCCATCACAGGCACTGCCATCACCCTCACGTATACGCAGTCGATCCAGATGCGCGAGGCGCTGCTGGTCGAACTTCACGCCCGTGCGCGTACCGATGGGCAATTGCTCAATGCCATGTTCGCAGCGCCGCTGATAGAGCGAGACTACGCCAGTGTTGTCGACTCCGTGTCGGAAAGTGTCCGGGCCGGCAGCTTCGAGGCGCTACTTCTGTGCGACAGCCGGGGAATGCTGATCGCGGCGGCCGGGCCACTCTCGGACTGCAACGGGCCCTCCGTTCCCTTCAAGGGACTGACACTGCCCCAAGCCGACGGCACCGTCCTGCAATTGTTCGAGGTGGCCCTGTCCTTCGGGCACCAGAGGCTGGGCCTCGCCCGGTTTGCCTTCTCACTGGCGGCAGTCGACCAGATCCGACGCGAGTTGATGACGCGCGTTATCGTGATATCGAGCCTTGCGATCGCGGCCTTCATGCTGGCTTTTGCCATCGCTCAAAGTCAGGTTACCCGTCCGTTGAATCAGCTTGTCCAGGCGGCGGAAGCAATCGGCAAGGGCGACTATTCCGTACGGCCGCGGATCACTAGCCGCACCAGTGAACTGACTATTCTCGCTTCCGCGATCTCGCGGATGGCGACCGACATCGAGGAGCGGGTCACGGAACTGGCGCTGGCCCGCGACGCGGCAACGGCGTCCGATCGCGCAAAATCGCTCTTCCTCGCCAATATGAGCCATGAAGTGAGAACGCCCCTGGCGGGGGTCCTCGGCATGCTGGAGCTGGCGAAGCCGGGCACCGCCGATCCCGCCGTTCGCAAGTACCTCGACACGGCCGAACACGCGGCCCGTCATCTGCTGACGATCGTCAACGACATTCTGGATTTCGCACAGCTGGAGAAAGGGCGACTGGCCGTGACGTCGACTCCTTTCTCGGTCCGCGCGCTCGTTGAGTCGACGATACCGCTCGTGGCGGCAGCGGCGGAGGAGCGCGGCAACGGTATGGAGGTGCGCATCGCCGACGATCTGCCGCGGCAGATACTTGGCGACGAGGGGCGCCTGCGACAGGTGCTCCTCAATCTGCTTTCCAATGCCGTGAAGTTCACGTCGCAAGGCACCGTGTCCGTCGAAGCCCGGACAGTTGATGCGGGACACCGACTACTTCTCACTGTGGCCGATACTGGCATCGGCATGGCGCCCGAAATGCAGCAACGCATCTTCGAGAGCTTCGTGCAGGCCGACGAAAGTATCGCCCGCCGGTTTGGGGGCACGGGGCTCGGCCTGCCGATCTGTCGTCAGCTGCTCGCGCTGATGGGGGGCAGCATCTCTGTCGAGTCGAGTCCCGGCCGAGGGTCGCTGTTCACGGTCGACCTGCCTTGCCGGCCGGTTGTCGACACGGTTCCCGCGACCGCAGGCCGGGCCACGGACCGACCGCCGGCCGCGCGGCGGATCCTGGTCGCCGACGATGCCCCGACGATGCGGATTCTGCTCGAGGCTCTCCTGACGCGTGACGGACACACATGCGATCTTGTCGAGGATGGCAATGAAGCCGTGGCCGCGGTGCGGGCTACCGACTACGACGCCGTTCTGATGGATGTGCAGATGCCACGTCTTGATGGGCTCGAGGCGACGCGGAAGATCCGCAAGGAGGAGGGGCCCCGGAGTCGCGTGCCGATCGTGTTCGTGACGGCCAGCGCGATGGCAGGCGATGAGGAGCGCTTCCTCGCGGCCGGCGGCGATGGGTACGTCAGCAAGCCGATTACACCCGAAACGCTGCGCGCGGTGCTCGCGAAGGCTCTGGCACGGCGCTGAACCGCCTGACGGCGGTCACTGGCCGCCGCTATCGTGGTCAGTCCTTGACGACAGGTCGTTCGCGGCCCCGTTCAGAAGCGATTTCCGCTTGCCCTTGGGACGGGCCCATCGGCGCAAGGGCAAGAGTGTGCGCCTCCAAGCGCCAACACTCGCGATCGGCTCCGGGCGTTTCGGGGGTACAGGCCAGGGATTTCGAGGCTCGCCCCGATACCCCACGGCGCGGAGAAACCCTCCGCCATTCCCTGGAAGCCCAGTAAAAAGGGCATTCTTCTGGTGGGATCCACACAGGTTTTCCGCACAGCCTTTGAGAACCTATCCACAGGCCCTTGGGTCATCCTGCGGTGATCATGGCCCGTCGCCCCACGCCAGCACCTCGGAAATCTGCCTCCCTGACGTTCGATGAATTGAAGCTCGCAATAGCCGGGCTGAAGCGCCGGATCGAGCAAGTTGACGCGTTCGACCCGCAGACTGTCATGCAGGAAAACCAGTCGACGAGACCTGGTGCGAGTGCTCACCACATCGGCCATCGAGAGCCATTGAATTCATCCAAAAAAAAGATGACCTCCGTTCGAGTATCAGACGTCCCGTGGTCATATCCGAGCGTTCCGCCACTCGACCTGAATGGCCCGACTGTTCCGTTCCGTCGGTTTCGCGAGGACTGGATCGATCGACCGGTGCTCGACCTGTTCCAGTCTGCCGCGGAGGAATTCCAAGATCGGGTTGCCTGTGAAGATCTTGCCGGGCATCTGACCTACGCACAGGTTTGGGCGGCATGCCGGCGTCTCAGTCACAGGATCGATGCCTCCGTCCCTGCCGGACAACCTGTCGGCATCTTGCTTCCGAATGAAGCCGCGTATCCCGTCGCGATCCTGGCCTGCCTGGCGTCGAGCAGGCCTTGCGTGATGATCGATCGTCAACATCCGGCAGAGCGCGTCGCCGCAATCGTTCGCGACGCCGGTGTCGCGACGGTCATTCTGAGGCGGTCCGAAATCAAGGGCGGTCTTCTGCTGCCGGCCGGCATTCGCACCATCGTGATCGACGATGCTCTGGAAGGTCTGCCGGCAGCCGAGCAGTCATTAGCTGAGTGGCCTTCCGCTTCCTCGACGCATCCTGGCGCGGCCAGTTTCATCGTCTATACGTCGGGCAGTACCGGCCAACCAAAAGGCATCGCGATCAGCCAGCGCACCATTCTCAATCGCGTCGGCCAGCTCATCAACGCCGTGCATTTTCGCCCCGACGACAAACTGCTGTCGCTCGCGTCTCCGAGTACGATTGCCGGCCTGCAGCACATATTCGAAGCCTTGTTGACCGGTGCTGCTTTGGTGAAGCTCGACCTTCAGCGGACGGGACTCGGCCGGGTCGTGCAGGCAATCGGCGAAATGGGCATCACCATGATGTTCACAACGCCGGCTGTGTGGCGCAGCGTCGCCCGCATCGACAAGGTTGCGCCCGCCCTGACGTCCCTGCGCTGCGTCCATTCCTCGGGCGACGCGTTGCTCGCGGTCGATCTCGAGCAGCTTCGGGGATTACTGTCCAAAGACTGCCACGTGCTTTCTTCGTATGGCGCCACGGAAGCGCCGGCAATCCTGCAATGGTTCGTGCCGCCGAAGTTTCGGACCGACGGGCCTCGCGTGCCGGCCGGATATCCGTTGCCGGGATTTACCGTCGCCTTGCTCGACGATGCTGGAAAGGCCGTGCAGCAGGGGGAGCCTGGCGAACTCGTTGTCAGGAGTTCCTGGATGTCGCTCGGACTCTGGCGCGGCGGCGCTGTTCACCCGGGGCTTTTCCAACAGGACATGAACAACCTGGAGCCCGTGTATCGCACGGGCGACATCGCTTCCAGTGGCCCCGACGGCCTCGTCGCGATGCTCGGCCGCAAGGATCGGCAGATCAAGGTTCTGGGCAACCGTGTCGAGCTCGCGGAAATCGAGACGGCGCTCCGGCTGTTGCCCGAGGTTGCAGATGCAGCAGTCGTGGCCCGGGCGACCGTGGGCGAGTCTACATTGTTCGCATTCGTCGTGCTGCGTGAGGCGGTTTCGTCATCCGTTGCCGTCTCGATCCGAAAGCACCTGAAGGAGAGGCTTCCCGCCTACATGGAGCCATCCGAGCTCTTCGTGCTCGACGAACTTCCGCTGCTGCCGGGCCGGAAAGTGGACGAGGAGGCGTTGCTGGCGCACGCCGCCCAGCGTTCGACGGTCAAGTCAGGGCCTCTGCCGCCCCCCGCCAGCGCCCACCCGACGCCACGCTCGACCGATACTGTGGGCGAGGCTTGGCGCCTCGCCCTTGGCCGTCCGGCGCTCCAGGACGGCCCTAGCTTCGACGAGGCCGGTGGCGATTCTCTTCGGTTGCTCCTTCTGGTTCTCCATCTGGAACGGTTGTGCGGCCGGTCGCTCCCGCTGGACCAATTCCATGGTGGGCTCAAACCCGTGGAGTTTGCCCAGGTTCTGGATCGCCTGAGGGAAGGACCGTCGCCAGTGTCTCAGGACGCTCTGCCGATGGTGTTCCTGGTGCCGGGGAAGTGGGGAGATACGCCTCTTCTGGCCCGCTTCCGAATGGCCTGCGCCAAGAGCATCAGGGTCGTCCCAACGAGCTATCCCGATCTCGGTTGCCTCGCTCGGGGTGGTCATGAAGACATCGTTGCGCATCTGGTGGCCCAGATCGAACAGTTCGCGCCGGACGGGGCCATTCTTCTCGCCGGATATTCCCTGGGAGGAGATTTTGCCTATGCCGTCGCCGACCAGCTATCGAAGCGGGGCCGGAGGATCTCGGCGCTTCTGGTGCTCGATACAGATGCCGAGCCCTACAACTCGGGTCCGCCTCCGGAACGGCGCGGCTTTGTAGAACGATTTTCAACGCTGTGTCGCCTTGCAGGCAATCGCGACTGGGGGACGATGGCGGAAGCGATACTGACCCCGTCCTTGGTTACGGGGCCGATGGGGCTTCATGCGCTTCGGTTCCTGTTGTCGTTCCGTTTTCCAGCCAACAGTCACTTCATGTTTCGGTTGAGTTGGCACTTGCAGTCGATGCTCGTCCAGTTTCATCGTGGGGCTTGGATCCGGCACGCGCCGCCCACCCGCTTAAGCGTTCCGGTGCTGCTATTCCGTTCGGAGGAGGGTGGCGTCGACCTGGGGTGGCATGCTCGCACTGAGAATCTGACCATCGTTCCGGTCCCAGGCAATCATGTCAGTATGCTCGATCGCGAGAATTCCGAAGTCCTTGTTGCTGAGTTCAACCGGGCAGTTCATATCGCTTCGGGCCAGGGTACGGCTCTGTCGGAAGGATGATGCAGAAGTCATTCTTGTTCCGGTAGCCGTGAAGCGCGCCAGTGTTCGGGCGATCTGGAAAATCACATCGAGAGCAGGAATTGAGTGACTTCGGCAGGACTGGCGGAGAGGGCGGCTGCGGGAAGCCTCCCGAGGGGCGTACATATCGCCTCGCCGCCTACGGCATCGTCGTCGACTGCCCGTTCCGGCTGTCGTCCATCGAAGAAACTGCCCCCGCAAGCGGCTCGACCGCGAACAATGTAACGCTCGGAACACCCGATTACTCTCGAGTGAGGTCCGACGGGTCGGAGCTCGCCCCCGACGACTGGTTTCACCATTCGGTGCTGCCGGATGGAAGCATCTACCTGAAAGCGGATGAGGTTTTCGCAGCCGTCGTCTCGGCCGAGGGGCGGCAGGTCATCTGCGCGAAGGCGGAAGGTGTCGACGAAGGGACGTTCGAGGCGTTCTTCCTGAACTTCATTCTGAGCACATCGCTTGTACTGCAGGGCGAGGAGACCGGCGAGCCGGGGCGGACTTCGCCCGCCGATGCCATCTCCTCGACGCGGCTGGCAGGATTCGAGCTGGTGCGAGTGCTCACGACATCGAGCATGACCATCAGATATCGTGCGCTCGACCGGCTTGCGTGGCAGTTTCTGTCCGCGGAGCATGTGGCGCAGGAAGTGTTTTTCTATGCGCTACGATATGCGAGGCGCTATGCCCTCCTCGAGCAGGTGGCTCGGGCGGCGCATTAAGGAGCATGTTCATGACGCGCAGCGCAGCCCACCGCTTCGTCGACCAGATCTTTCGGCTTGAGGCCATCGATACGCTCGCCGTGGTTCGGCCGGCGCGGCCTCGGTTCGGCATTGATCTGCCATGCGCAAGGCAAGCCGGACCGACCTCGCGTCTTTTGCCCCATACCGCCTGAAAAGTGTTCGCCGCCATCTTCAACATCGACGGCAGACCCGTCGATCACAGGCGGTTCGAAGTCGCCGGGCACGACTTCGAGAGCCTCGACCCCGCCGGCCATATTGCCTTCGTTTGCTCGAAAGCGGGACCTCTTGCAGCCACCGGCGAGGCGATCGGTATCCGGGGCCTTGGCGGGCTGTTCCGAATCGTCGGTCGGGTCCGGCTCGATGCGCGCGACGAACTTCGGTCGCTGCTTCCGGATCTCCCCCAGGCCGCTGTGGGAGAAGTATCCGATGCCGAACTGTGCCTGCGCGCCTACGCCGCCTGGGGCGACGCGTTCCTGGATCGCCTCACCGGCGACTTCTGCTTTGTGTTGTGGGACGGCGCGCGCAGGCGGATGATCTGTGCCCGCGACCAGCTCGGCATACGGTCGCTTTTTCATGCCGAGGTCGGAGGGGCGTGGTTTGTCAGCGACTCGCTGGACTGGATTGCCGCACAGACCGTTGTTGCGCGCGACCTCGACGATACATGGATCGCCGATTTTCTGACCGTTGGTCATTCTCTGGAGTCCGAGCGAACGGTCTATCGGGATATTCGGCGGCTGGCCCCGGCGCATGTGCTGACGATCTCCGGAACCCGCGCCGCGACGCGCCGATACTGGCGACTGGAAATTGGGGATCCCCTCTACTTTCGGGACCCACGCCAATACACCGAGGGCTTCTTCGATCTCTTGTCGAAATCGATTGCCGACCGCTTGCCTGCTGGCAGGGTCGGCATCGCCATGAGCGGCGGCCTCGATTCAACCACGCTTGCGGCCTGTGCGGTGCATGTGACGGGAGATGCCTCGCGCGTTGTGGCCGAATGCCTTGATTTCGAGCAGTTTGAATCTGCGAGAGAAAGACACTTCAGTTCACTGGTGGCCGAGCGGCTTGGGGTCGAGCTTCGGCACCGGCGGAGCGACGATCTTGTCTACGACACACAGTGGTGGGCGAGGACGACAACAACGCCGGAGCCGTCGGACCTGATCACGACTGCCCATTTCGACCGCGAGGTCGTGTGCGAACGGGCGAAAAGAGCATCCGTCTGGTTCTATGGGGAAGGGCCGGACAATGCCCTCGTCTTTGAGCGAAACGACTATCTGTCATGGCTGGTCGGCCGGCGGGACTGGCGGCGGCTGGCGGAGGCCGGCGTGTTCTATCTTCAGGTCAAAGGATTGGCGGGATGGTGGGAAACGCTCACGCGCTATACCAGACGCCGCCATCACACCGATGATTCCGTTGGCGTGCCGCCGTGGATCGCCCCATCCCTTGCCCGTCACGTGGACATGGAACGGCGGTTTGCCAGCGCGACGAGTCCAGGCGGTTTCGGAGCGGGTCTTGTCCCGCGCCATCCCTGGCGCCCGGAAGCCGTAGCCGGATTCAACAATCCCATATGGCCGGCCGTATTCGCTGACTACGAATTCGAGGAATCCCTGGGACCTCTCGCCCTGCGTCATCCGTTTCTCGACTTGCGTGTCCTCGAATTCATGTTGTCGGTACCGACGCTGCCGTGGGCCAGGGAAAAGATGCTGTTGCGCGAAGCCATGCGAGGGCAGCTTCCGGACGAGGTGCTCGCGCGCAGGAAAACGCCCCACGAGTCCACGCTGCCGTTTGGCCACGGTCTTCCAAGCCTGTCGCGCGACGGGTACCTGGATCGCTACGTCGACATTTCGATCGTATCGGCCGGGAACTGGTCCGGGCGCCTGCGGGGCAAAGCTCTCGCCGTTCACGTTCTCGATCACTGGCTGACGAGAAGGCGTCTTGGCGGTGTCATTTCTCAGTGACGGCCTTCGACGAGAGGTCAGCGATCCGCCCTCTGCTACTTCGTCCGCGGATGTCCTAGGCCTCACGAATGCTGACATTTTCGACGATTGGCAAGAGATCCGCACGACGGGTTGCGTGCGGATTCAGCGGTGAAGTGGTGCTGCTGCACTTCGACAAGGGGCGCTATTTCGGCCTCCGGGGCGTGGGAACGGCAATCTGGAGTAGTCTCGATGTGTCGAGGGCGATCTCGGACGTTTGCGACGATGTCGCGGCGCAGTTCGATGGCGAACCGGCCGTCTGCCTGGATCATGCGGTCAGGTTCCTGGCGACCCTCCAGGACGTCGGCCTCATCGACGTCGTTGATTGACCATTCAGGACAGCTGTTTGTGCCTGTTCTGGTGCTGCGTTCATGCCGCATTTGCGGTGCAATATGTTTGCGCTCGGTCAGAGTATCATGCTACCTCTCCCAAGGGATTGGGTGTGTGGTTGCCTGTGATCGTTCCTTTGTTGCGGGCAGAGAGGAGAACTTTATGGATGCGCGGCACAATTGCGATGAGGATGACAGGGGCGTGAAATCACCCCCGAAAAGACCTTACGCCGAGCCGATGCTCCAGGTTTTGGGCACCTTCAGTGAACTGACACTGACCGTTGGAAGCCGTGGGAATAACGACGGTGGCAGGCAGAGCGGCAGGAGAAGCACGCGGGCTTAAGGCGCCTGGCATCGTCGACAGTCTCGACGATCGTGCGACTACCTTTGCCTCCGTCCCACTCAAGGCGTAACCAAAGCTGAGAATGGGGAAGCTGCAGGCGGACATGGTTTTCAGGTTGCCGCTGTTTCGCAAGCGCATGCCGGTTTCAGCCCGGCCTTCGACCGGCAGCGTTGAATTCAAGCTTCTCTGTCTTGTTGCACGCCCAGAGCCTGACCTCGGTGAGGCCCGGAAAATCCTCAGCGCCGGCGTCGACTTCGGGGAACTCTTCAGGCTTGGCGAGTACCACGGAGTCCGCCCGCAGCTTGTCGAGAGTCTCTATCGGATGTCTTGGGACGTCGTGCCTGAGGCAACGAGAAACACTTTCGAGAATTTCCGGCGGTTTCACGGCGCACGTGCGCTGCTCGTAACCCGGGAACTTTGCCGCTTGTCCGAGGTATTCGCCAAGGCGGGTCTCCGGTTTGCCACCTTCAAGGGACCGACCCTGGCAGCGCTTCTCCATGGAGACGTGTCGCGCCGGGAATATGTCGATGTCGACATCATCGTGCCCAAGCAGCAGATAGACGATGCCGAGCGACTACTCGGCGGGCTCGGCTATCGCGCCGCCGGTGGAACGCAAGCGTACCGGCAGGCATTTCTGGCCCACTTGCGACAGTATGCTTTCGTTCACCCCGAAAGCGATCTCGCGGTCGACCTCCATTGGAGCTTTACCGGCACCCATGTGCCGTTTCCCCTGACGCCTGCCGCTGTCTGGCAGGAGCTCGACACCGTACTGATCGGCAATCGCGCAGTTCCCACACTTTCGATCGAGAACCTTGCTCTGTTGCTGGCCGGCCATGGAACGAAGGAAGCCTGGCGGTGCTTGGGATGGACCTGCGATTTAGCCACGCTGATCGACCGCTACCCGGATCTCGATTGGCTCGGCATTCATGAGCGTGCCAGGGCGCATCGTTGCGGCGACACGATCCTGCTGGGCTGCGCGATGGCGCAGGAGTTGGCCGGAACACCCGTCCCACGGCCTCTGCTCGGCCTGCTTGAGAAGAGTGACCGGGTTCGCTCCCTTGCTGCACGGCTGGCAGGGGACTTGAGGGAAGGCCTGCCTGATCCCGCAGAGCAGGAGAATTTTTCGGATTTCCATCTTTGTGAACGCCGGATCGACAAGATCGAGGGTGCGTTGAGGCTGGCACTCACCCGGACCTCTGGGGACTACGACGCGATGAAGCTTCCGCAAATACTTTGGCCTGTGTACTACGCCACGCGACCGTTCCGCCTCGCCGCCAAGGCGCTGACCGCCCTTGGTCGGAGGGCTGGAAGCTGATCGGCGACCACGAGCCTTGAATGGGTCCTTCCGACCAGATGCTGTCGGGGGCTCGCTGAGCCCGACGCTGCCCCGCCGCAAGCCGATGTCGTCCTTTGCCATTTTGAAAATGTAGGAAGGCTCAAGCGGTCCCCAATCTGAGGACGCGGAAACAGGTATTGGCGGGTGTTTGCGGCAGACGCTCCCGACCTCGCTCGCGTCTCGAATCGCCTTTTCGTCTCTCTCAGCGAGCGGCAGACTTCGCTCACTGTCTGGGGAATCCCGGCTAAAGTGAAAAACGGAAAAATAAGGAAGCGGAGCCTCCTATGCCCGATCGCGTGACTCTCCCGGTTCTCGACCACGAACTGGCCGATGACGAGCTTCAGTGGATGAAGTCCGTTTACGCGGATTTCAGCAAGGCCCGCGCTGCGGCCGGTGCCGAGTTCAACCCGAAGGAAGCGTTGCGTGCCGTTCTGGACCGCGAGGAGTATCACTTCTCCGTCGCGCCGGATCTGACCGGACCCGGCCCGTGGCGTCTGGGCCAGAACCGGCACGGCCGCGGCGTTGCGGCGGTGTTCCTGCCGAAGGTCGAGCTTCACACTCACATCGCCAGCCGTACCGATCAGTTCCCGATGTATGTCGTGGGCGAGGCGGAAGGCTTCTCCATCGATGAAAATGGCAAGCCGGTGCTGACGCCGGTGATCGATGGCGGGCACTTTCACAACGCGCCCGGCGCACCACACGCCTTCGTGCCGAAAGTGGGCATGCCAAAGCCGGACAACTGGGAAATCGCCTTCATCGCGATCACGCCGCGCAACCTGAAGGAAGACACGCAGCGCGTCTCGGAGGAGGTGCGCGCGCTGTACAAGCAGGTCGTCGGTCAGGATGCCCCCTTGGGCGTCTGAGTCTGCGCGAACGGGCGGGCTTCAGATCGCTGCGATCGGGGTTGGCTTCGTCGCCATTAATTCGTATCGCTGAAGTCGCACGAGATCCATTCGAGGAAAGAGCCATGACAACCGAGAGCGGCCTGAAAATCATCGACACGACCGTCGGCACCGGCGCGAGCCCCAAGACCGGTCAGACCTGTGTCATGCACTACACCGGATGGCTCTTCGAAGGGGGCGCCAAAGGCAAGAAGTTCGACTCCTCCCTCGATCACGGCTCACCCTTCGAGTTTCCGATCGGCATGCAGCACGTCATCGGCGGCTGGGACGAGGGCGTCGCAACCATGAAGGTCGGCGGCAAGCGAACGCTGATCATTCCGCCGGAACTGGGCTATGGAGCGCGCGGCGCCGGCGGTGTCATTCCGCCCAACGCCACACTGATCTTCGACGTCGAACTGCTGGCGATCAAATAGACGTCGTCTCCGTGTCGAGCCGGTTTACCCGGCTCACAGCGCTGTCATACCGCCGTCCACGAACAGCAGGGCGCCGGTGACGTACGAGGCGTCGTCGGAGGCCAGGAACAGGATCGCGGCGGCCACCTCCTCGGGCCTGCCCGGGCGCTTCAGCATGGTGCCTTGCGCGGCCTGGGCGTTGTACTGCTCGACGGTCTCGCCGGCCGCCTCGATACGGCGCTGATGGAACGGCGTGAAGATCGGACCCGGGCCGACGGCGTTCACCCGGATGCCCTCCGCCGAATGGTCGGCGGCGAGCGCCCGCGTCAGGCCGGCGATCGCGGCCTTGGTGGTGTCGTACTGCAGGTTGCCGCCGCCCGCGATGACGGAGCGGACGGAGGCCACGTTGACGATGGCGCCGCCCTTGTTGCGGCGCATGAGCGGAACCGCCGCCTTGGCACAGAAGGCGTAGCTCATCAGGTTGACGTTGAGGATCTCGTTCCAACTGGCTGCGCTCGCCTCGTCGATCTTCTCGTATTTGCGGATGCCGGCGTTGTTGACGAGGATGTCGATGCGCCCGAATTTCTGCGCGGCGCCCTCGACGAACGCGAGGCACGCGGCCTCGGTGCCGACATCCGCCTGCGTGAAGGCGACCTTGGCCCCGGAGGCTTCGAGCTCGGCCGCCACGCGCCGGCCGCGTTCGCCGTCCCGATCGCAGAAGGCCACGCTGGCGCCCTCGGCGACGAAACGCCGGACCGTCGCCTCGCCAATCCCCGATGCTCCGCCCGTCACCGCAGCAACCTTGCCGTCGAGTCTTGCCATATTGGCCACCTCCCGTTGCATCGAGATTACGCCTTTGAAGTGCCTGCCTCCAAGAGGTTCACCAGGCGGGCTGCGGCGGCCTATTGACCGGAGAACTGAGGTCTGTAGGGATTGATCGAACACAAAGTCCGATCGACCGAAACCGAGGAAACCTCAATGACCCAGAAGGCAGCGGCAGCGACCAAGAAGCCGGTCCGCCCCGATCTCGACGCCGAACTCAACAATCTCGCGATGTCGAAGGAGGCGCAGCCCCTGTTCGACGCGGTGAAGGCCCATATCGCCGAGAACGTCGCGCCGATCACCGAGCAGTTCTTCAAGCTGGGCGAGGGCCGGAAGGATCGCTGTAGCTGGGCGCCGGGCCAGCTGGAGCTGCTCGAGGGCGCCAAGAACAAGGCCAAGGCGTCGGGCCTGTGGAATTTCTTCTTGCCGCATTCGGAGATCGGCCGTGGTCTCACCAATCTGGACTATGCCTACATTGCCGCCGAGCTGGGCAAGTACGCGCTGGCTTCGGAGTCGCTGAACTGCTCGGCACCGGACACCGGCAACATGGAAGTGCTGGAGAAGGTCGGCACGCCCGAGCAGAAGGAGAAGTGGCTGAAGCCGCTGCTGAACGGCGAGATCCGCTCGGCCTACGCCATGACCGAGCCGGGCGTGGCCTCGTCGGACGCCAAGAATATCACCACGCGCGCCGAGCTGGTCGGCAACGAGTGGGTGATCAACGGCGAGAAGTATTACATCTCTGGCGCCGGCGACCCGCGCTGCAAGATCATGATCGTCATGGTCAAGACCAGCCCCGAGGCTTCGCCGCAGTTCCAGCAGTCGCAGATCCTGGTGCCGATGGGCACGCCCGGCCTGGAGATCCTGGGGCCAATGACCGTGTTCGGCCACGACCACGCGCCGCGCGGCCACATGCACCTCAAGTTCAACAACTGCCGGGTGCCGGCGGAGAACATCCTGCTGGGCGAGGGGCGCGGCTTCGAGATCAGCCAGGTCCGCCTCGGACCGGGCCGCATCCATCACTGCATGCGCTCGATCGGTGCCGCGGAGAAGGCGCTCGACCTCATGGTCAAGCGCGGCTCCACGCGTACCGCTTTCGGCAAGCAGCTCATCCAGCTCGGCAAGAACCTCGAGCTGGTGAGCCGCGCGCGGATCGAGATCGAGGCGATGCGCCTCATGGTGCTGAAGGCCGCCAAGGCGATGGACGTGCTGGGTCATCGCGAGGCCCGCGTGTGGATCAGCATGGTCAAGGCGATGGTGCCGGAGAAGGCCTGCTTGATCATCGATCAGGCGATGCAGATCCATGGCGCGACCGGCATCTCGCAGTGGTCGCCGCTGTCGGAAATGTACGTGAACCAGCGCCACCTGCGCTTCGCGGACGGACCGGACGAGGTCCATCACATGGTGGTGGGCCGCGCCGAGATCAGCCGCCACTAGACACCGATCGGGCCCGGCCTTGACAGGCCGGGCCCGCCTCGGCGTAGGTTTGCGGGCGTGGCGTTGATGGAACTGGATGAACGGATGAAGGCGACGAGGACAAGACTGTTGCAGGCAGCCCTGGTCGCGCTGCCGCTGCTGCTCGGCGGCTGCGAGGCAGCGAGCTCGCTGCGCGGCGCCGGCCTGGACGATCCAAAGCGGATGAAGAGCATTAACGACGCCTACGAGGCGCGCGACAACTGCCTCGCCGCGAACGTTCACCTGGCCGATGCCAACAGCGCCAGCGCGCAATCCCTGGCGGCAACGGCGGCGGCATCCTGCCAGACGCAGACCGACGTGCTGATTTCCCTCAGCAATCCCTCCGGCGACCCGCGTGTCGCGGCGGCGATCCAGAAGGATTCGAGCTTTCGCGCGATGCGCTTCGTGCTGAAGGCCCGCGGGCAGGGCTAGACGCGGCGCCACATCGGCGCGCGCTGCCTCACCGGATCGAGCAGGGACCAGTCGCCCTGTTCCACGACATGGCCCTTGGGAAACGGCGCGCGCGGCTCCTGACCGAGCGATCGCATGACCCGATCGTCCCGGTAGTAGCAGAGCAGCACTACCCGATTGAGGGCGAAGAGGGGGGCGCCGCCCTCCTGCTTGAAATGGGCGGCGACCTCGGCACGGCGCTCCAGCGAGAGTGCGGCGAAGGAACCGCCCGAGAGCCCGGCCAGTTGCTTCAGCGCCGTCCGCGCATCGGCCATGTCGCGCTCCAGGTTCTTCACGATCTCGGCGAAGATCAACTCGTCGTCCGCCCCCGGCACGCCGTAGGTGCCGCTGGCGGGGATCATGAGGCCGGTCAGCGCGCGCAGGTCGCGGAGTTCGGCGTCGTTCAGGGTTTCCTGGGTCATGTCCGTGGGCCTCAGTCGAAGAGCGTGGCGTTGGCGAGACGTTGCTTGATGCTGTCGGCGATGTAGAGCGCCAGCGCCTGGATGGTGGAGGTGGGGTTCACGCCGCCCGAGGTGACCCAGATGCTGCCGTCGACGATGAACAGGTTCTTGATGTCGTGGCTGCGACCCCATTCGTTGACGACGGAGCGCTCCGGGTCGGTGCCCATGCGGGCCGTCCCCATCAGGTGCCAGCCGCCGTTCATGATCGGCGCCTCGACGCCGAAGCCCGTGGCGCCGGCTTCCGTCAGGATCTCCTTCGAGCGGGCGATGCCGTGTTCCATCATCTTCCGCGTGTTCTCGCCGATCGTGTAGTCGATCTTCGGCGCGGGGATGCCGTTCGAGTCCTTGAGGACGGGATCGAGCGTGACCCGGTTGTGCTCCTCGGGCAGGTCCTCGGTGATGGTCGACATCGCAAGCCGTCGGTTCAGCAGTGAGCGATAGACCTTGTGGTGATCCTCACCCCACGGCAGGCGCCCAGCGGCGGTGCTGGTGATCGCCTCGACGATCGAGCCGGTGCCGCGATGGAGTTGCAAGGTATAGCCACGCACGAAGCCGCGGCTGCGGTCGGTCTCGTAGAACTCCTGGCTCCACAGGTTGAGCGGCGGCCCATGATTGCCATCGAGCGGCTCGTCGACATAGCCGTAGGTCAGGGCGAAGGGGTGGAACATCAGGTTCTTGCCCACCAGCCCGCTCGAATTGGCGATGCCGTTGGGGAATTTGCCGGACACCGAATTGAGAAGCAGGCGCGGCGTACCGACGCCGTTGCAGGCGACGATGACCATCTCGGCCGGCTGGAAATGCTCCTGCCCATCGGCATCGTAGTAGATGGCGCCGGTCGCCATGCCGGTCTCGTCTGTGGTGATCTCGCGAACGCGGGCGCGGGTCCTGAGCTCGACGCCGGCGCGGATCGCCGCCGGCCAGTAGGTGATGTCGGTGCTGGCCTTGGCGCCCTGGGCGCAGCCCGGCGTGCAGTGACCGAGATTGATGCAGGGCGCGCGGCCGTCATACTCGACCGTGGCGATGGCCGAATCGGAAGGCCACCAGTGCCAGCCGAGGCTGTTCAGGGCCTTGCCGAAGCGCTGGCCCGACTTGCCGAGCGGCAGCGGCGGCATCGGCGGGTGATGCAGAGGGTAGGCCGGATCGCCTGCGAGTCCGGCGACGCCCATCATGCGGTCGTTCTCGGCGAAGTAGGGTTCCAGCGTCTGGTAGTCGACCGGCCAGTCCTCGGCCACGCCATCCAGCGTCTTCACCCTGAAGTCGGACGGATGCAGGCGCGGATAGTGCGCCGTGTACATGATGGTGCTGCCGCCGACGCCGTTGAAGTTCACGACCTTCACCGGCGAATTGGCGTCGTTGATCGGGTAGTCGGTTTCGCGTGCCCGGCGGTTCGGGTTGATGGCGAAGTCGCTGAACAGGCGCGCTTCCCAGTTGCGGCCATTGGTGGGGTAGTCCGTGGGCTTCACCCAGTCGCCCTGCTCGAGGCAGAGGATCCGCATCTTCGTATCGGCGAGGCTCCAGGCCACGGCAGCGCCCGAGGCACCGGAACCGATGATGAGGACGTCGACCTTGTCGTGCATGAGGGTACTTCCGTTAGCGTGCGAGATGCTGGCTTATGGCCTCGGCTGCCAGCGCATGGCCGGCGGGATTCCAATGTCCGTCATTGGCGAAGTGGTAGGCAAGCGGCGTTCCTTTTGCCTCCAGCAACGGCCGCAGGTCCAGCACGTCGATGCCGCGCTGCCGGAGCGCCGCCACGAATGCCTGGTGTACGCGATCCTCGACCGCGCGGGACGGTCCGACCCAGAGGGCGCGCGACGGAATGAGGACGACGAGCGCCCGATACTGGCGGGCGATGTCGAGCAGCCGGTCGGCCGAGGCCGCGACGATCGCCGGGTCATCGTCGTTGCGGCTGATGCCTTCAAGGTTCGGCGTGATCAGCCCGGCCTCCACAGCGAGCATCCGCAGCCACGGTGTCTGGTGAACCACCGTCAGGGCGAAGAGATAGAATGCCGAGTGGGTGGACAGCCAGTGGCGGATCGGGACGGTGTCGGGCGGGGAGGCCTCTCCATCGGGCTGGGCGGCGTATCGGTGAAGATCGTTTTCCATGCAGACGGCAATCACCACGCGGTCCGCCGTGGCGCCCAGCGCGCGGGCGTAGGCGAGCAGAGCGGCGTAGCCGTCGACGTCCGTCGGCGTCGACAGGTTGAAGGTCCGCCGGCCGGTCAGTTTCTGGAGACGATCCGAGAACCGGTCTCTGGACTCCACACCCCAGCCCCAGGTGAAGGAATCGCCCACCACCAGGATGTCGTCGGGGGTTGCCGTAGAGGCGTCATTGTCGTCGCGCAGTCCGTGCATATTGATGCGGATAGGGACGTCGTAGTCGCCGGTGTTCTTGGCCTGCCGGGCGACCGTGCCGGGTTGCCCGAGCATCAACGAACCGACCGGATAGTCGAATTCGAACTGGCCGGAGGGATCGAAGGCGGGCAGGAACAGGCGCGTGAGGCCCTCGCACAGGCCGAGCCCCACGATCACGGCCACGGTCAGCAGCACGGCCACGCGGGCGGCGCGGCCTTTCGGACCTGTTTCGGATCGTGGCATCTGGGGACTGGTCTGGACGCTCATGTTCAAGCAAGACTGCGATTGAGATTACCAGCCAGGAAAGAGCCTTCCCATGCCGGATACCACCCTTGCGAGGCACGCGGCCGCCAAGACCGAGCATTTCGACGTTCTTATCGTCGGCGCCGGCATTTCCGGCATCGGTGGCGCCTACCACCTCACCACACAGATGCCGGACCGCAGCTTCGTCATCCTGGAGACACAGGAGAGCTTCGGCGGCACCTGGCTGACCCACAAGTATCCGGGCATCCGCTCCGACAGCGACCTCCACACGTTCGGCTATCGCTTCAAGCCGTGGAAGGGCAAGCCGATCGCCACCGCGCACGAGATCAAGACCTACATGGGCGAGGTCATCGAGGAAAACGACATCGCGCGGCACATCCGCTATCGCCACCGCATCGAGTCCGCTTCCTGGTCGAGCCAGGACAATCTCTGGACGATCGACGCGGTCAGGACCGACACGGGCGAGGCGCTCCGCTTTACCTGCAATTTCCTGTGGATGTGCCAGGGCTACTACCGCCACTCCGTCGGCTACACGCCGGAATGGAAGGACATGGAGAGCTTCAAGGGCCGGATCGTCCATCCGCAGACCTGGCCGGAGGACCTCGACTACACCGGCAAGAAGATCGTCGTGATCGGCTCGGGTGCGACGGCGGCGACCGTCATTCCCGCGATGGCCGACAAGGCCAGCCACGTCACGATGCTGCAGCGGACGCCGACCTATTTCATTCCGGGCCGCAACGCCATCGAGCTGGCCGAGACGCTGCGGCAGCTCGAGGTCGACGAGGAATGGATCCACGAGATCGTGCGCCGCAAGATCCTGCACGACCAGTCGGTCTTCACCCGCCGCGCCTTCGAGGAATCCGACAAGGTGCGAGCGGAGCTGCTGGCCGGTGTCCGCGCCCATGTCGGTCCCGACTTTCCGCTGGAACCTCACTTCACGCCGAGCTACCGGCCGTGGCAGCAGCGCATCGCCTTCGTCCCCGACGGCGACCTCTTCAAGGCGATCCGTGGCGGCAAGGCCTCAGTCGAGACCGACGAGATCGACCGGTTCGTGCCGGAGGGAATCCTCCTCAAGTCCGGCAAGACGCTGGAAGCAGACATCATCGTGACGGCGACCGGCTTCGACCTCTCCGTGATGGGCGACATCGCCTTCGCAGTCGACGGCAAGCCGGTCGACTTCGCCGACACCGTGACCTATCGCGGCATGATGTTCACCGGCGTGCCCAACATGATCTGGGTCTTCGGTTACTTCCGTGCGAGCTGGACGCTGCGCGCCGACCTGGTGGGCGACTTCGTCTGCCGCCTGCTGGACCACATGGACAAGCACCAGGCCCGCAAGGTCGAGGTTGCCCTGCGGCCGGAGGACAAGGGGATGGAGTTGCTGCCCTGGATCGACCCGGAGAATTTCAATCCGGGCTACCTGATGCGCGGCATGCACCTGCTGCCCAAGCGTGGTGACAAGCCGGAGTGGCAGCACACCCAGGATTACTGGAACGAGAAGAACGTCTTCCCGGCCATCGACCTGGAGGACAAGGCGTTCGTCTACGGCTGAGCTGGCGGCCGGTCTTTTGCATATGTGGAAAGTCCCTCACCGCGTTCGGGATGACGCCCGGGCTGGAGCTTGCGCAGATGCGCCAGTCAAGAGAACGGTCATCCGGAACGCAGTCAGGGACCCTTAGGTCGTAGCTCGGGGGAGCGGGGATGGAGCGGGGCAACACGCGCCGGGTCATTGCGGCCGGCGCCATCGGCAACGTGCTGGAATGGTACGATTTCGCGGTTTACGGCTACTTCGCCGCCGCGATCGGTCGCGCCTTCTTCCCGAGCGAAGATCCCGTGGCCCAGGTGTTGGCGGCCTTCGGCATCTTCGCCGTGGGATTCCTGATGCGCCCCGTGGGCGGCGCGGTGATTGGCGCGATCGGCGACCGGCTCGGACGGCGCGCGGCTCTCACCTTCTCCGTCGCGGCCATGGCCATTCCGACTTTCCTGGTTGGCATCCTGCCGGACTACCACACGCTGGGAATCGCCGCGCCGATCCTGCTCACGCTCCTGCGCATGGTGCAGGGTCTGTCGGTCGGTGGCGAATACACGACATCGATCATCTTCATCATCGAACAGTCGCCGCCCAACCGGCGCGCCCTGGTGGGGGCGTTGGGGTGCTGCGGCGCCATCGGCGGCATCCTGCTCGGGTCGGCGACCGGCGCGCTGCTGGCGTCGGTGATGACGGAACAGGCGCTGGAAAGCTGGGGCTGGCGCCTGCCGTTCCTCTTGGGGCTTCTGGTCGGCATTGCCGGCGTCGTGCTGCGTCGACACGTCCACGAGGCACCGCGCAGTGCGCCCAAGGCCCGCTCGCCGCTGCTCGACACCGTGCGCAATCACGGCCCGCTGCTCGGCAAGATCGCGGCGCTCTCGGTGTTCAACTCGGTCGGCTTCTACCTGATGTTTGTCTACATCGTGAGCTGGCTACAGACGGCGGACGGTGTCGAGCCGGCGACGGCGCTGGGCATCAATTCCGTCAGCATGATCGTGATGCTGCCGGTCATGATCCTGATGGGCTGGCTCTCGGACCGCTACGGAAGGCGGCCGGTGATGCTGAGCGCGGCGGCGCTGGGCTTCGTCGGCGCGCTGCCGTTCTTCTGGCTGATGCACCAGGGCCATCCGTCCCTGATCCTGCTGGGGCAACTCGGCTTCGTCCTGTCGGTTGGCGGCTTCATCGGCGCCCAGCCGGCCCTGATGGTCGAGGCGGTGCCGGCCGAGATCCGCTGCACGGCGATCGCGCTGGGCTACAACGTGACCTTGGGCGTCCTGGGTGGCTTCAGTCCGCTGGTCGCCACTTGGCTCGTTCACCGGACGGAGAACGATTTCAGCCCGGCCTTCATGATCATGGCGGCCGCCGCGATCTCCTTCGCTGCGATCCTTCGGTTCGAGGAGACCTACAGGGTGGAACTCCGGGCTGCGTAGGGACGAAGCTAACGAAGGACCATCCTGGTTTCACCACGCAGGGGGGAGAAGCTTCGGATCAAACCGGCAACGGCAAACTCCGGCCGGCTGAAGGTCGATCGAATCGGACCGAGCTCGTCCGGCTTGTCGAGCACCGCTGACAACGCGTCGAGCACGGGTAATTCCCCCGTCGGCAACGTCTCGATCGGCGTTCTGTCAGCGAGGCCCCAATAGTCCCAGGGGAGCAGCTCTACCTTGTTGAGCGCAGCGAGATCCCGCATGAGGCTGCCGCGAATGAACCAGAGGCCCTGGATCCCGATGCTGGGAACACCGAATCGGTCGGGCGAGACCTTGCCGTCGCGGGCCAGTCGCCAGCCGTCGGCCGCGACCACGAACTCCTCGCGCGTCAGATCGAGGGCATTGGCCGTTACGCCAAGCCTCGATTTCACGACCGGATCGACGTTGGGGTCGACGAACATCCAGCGGTTCTCCGTCTCATTCCAGTATTCGCAGATGCAGTGGTCGCTGAACGAGTCGGGATTCTTCGAGAAATACGTCGCAAAGCCGAAGCGCAACCGCGCCGGGACCCCCAGATGTCGAAGCAGCGAGCAGAGAAGCAGCGCATAGTCGCGGCAACTGCCGACGAAGCGAACGCCCGGTTCGCGTAGCTCGCGGAGGGGCCGAGGATCCTTCTCGATCAGCCTTCGATAGATGTCGGACGCGTAGCGAGTATCGACCTCGCCAAGACGCGCCTGTGCATCGAGATCCAGGCCGTAGAGCCCGATGAAATCCTTGTCGACGACGAGCCCCTGCACGATCGCGACAAGCGACTCGATATCGGATGGAAGATCGGCATCGAGGGTCGTGCGCTGGCCGGGATCGGTCGTTGCACTCTGGACGCCATAGAAGGCAAGTCCGTCAGGTTGCATGGAGAAAGGGTAGCACGACGAGCACCGACGGCGCGCGGCGCCCGCTCGACACTCGTCGTGTCTCTTCGTCCTACTGCAGCTTGATGCCGGCCTCGACGATCAGCTTGCCCAGCAGCTCGCGCTGGCCGGCAATCCAGGTCTTGAACTCGGCGGGCGTGTTGGCGACCAGGTCGGCGCCCGTCGGATCGAGGCGTTCCTTCACCTTGGGGTCCTTGATGGCCTCGGCCACCACGGCCTGCATGCGGTCGATCAGGGCGGGCGGCGTGCCGGTGACGGCGAACAGGCCGTTCCAGTCGTTCAAGTCGAAGCCCGGATAGCCGCTTTCGGCGATCGTCGGCACGTCGGGAAAGGCCGAGGACCGCTTGAGACTGGTGACGGCCAGTACGCGCGCGCGGCCGGCTGCCACGGGCGGACGGATCGAGTTGGTGGTGATGATCACCGAATCGACAGCGCCCGCGCCGATATCGCGCGCGGCGTCGGCACCACCGCGATAGGGGACGTGGATCAGCTTGATGCCGGCGCGGCGCTGAAGTTCCTCGCCGGCCATGTGGGCCATGCCGGCGGCCGGCGGCGTGCCGTAGCTGATCGTTCCGGGCTTGGCCTTGGCTGCCGCGATGTATTCCTGGAAGGTTTTCGCCGGGAAGTCCTGCTTCACGGCGACGACCTGCGGAAAGCTCGCGAGCTGGGTGACGGGTACCCAGGTCTGCGCGTAGTCGAAGGGCAGGTCCTTCATCAGCAGGGTGTTGGTGATCTGGTTGGCCGCGTCGACCAGGAAGGTCTGGCCGTCGCGCGGGGCCTGGAGCACCGCATTGGCCGCCACGACGGCATTGCCGCCGGTACGGTTGTCGATTATCACCTGCTGGCCGATGATCTCGGCCACGCGCACGCCGATGTTGCGGGCCACAGTGTCGGCGGCGCCGCCGGCGGCGAAGGCCACGACCCAGCGGACGGGTCCCTTCGGCCAGTCGCCCTGGGCAAAACCCTCGCGGGCGATGAAGGGAGCGGCCAGGGCCGCACCCAGTATGGTCCTGCGGGCAATCCGGCTCATTTCTTCGGCTCCAGCAATTCAGGAACGACCCAGAGCGCGGGCTCGCCGCGGGCAACCCTCTGGACGTTGTCGAAGCCGTTGCGCAGGCGGGTGATGTTGCTCTCGAAGGTCGGACCGGCGAGGTGCGCGGTCAGGATGACATTGTCGAGCTTCAGCAAGGGATTGTCCGGCGGGGTCGGCTCCTCGTCGAACACGTCGAGGCCGGCGCCGAACAGGTTGCCGGCGGAGAGCGCGGCGGTCATGGCCTTTTCGTCGATCACGGGGCCGCGCGAGGTGTTCACGATGATCGCCGACTTCTTCATGGCGGCGAGTTCGTCCTTGCCGATCATGTGCCGGGTCGAGCTGTTCAGCGGCACGTGCAGCGAGACAATGTCGGAGTGCTTCAGGATCTCGGGCAGCAGACGGAAGCGGACGCCGAGCGCGTCTTCCTCTTCCTCCTTGAGGCGGGCGATGTCGTAGTAGTGCACGGTCATGCCGAAGGCGAGCGCCAGCTTGGCGACCTTCTTGCCGATCGTGCCGAGACCGATGATGCCCAGCACGCGGTTGCGCACCTCGTGGACTGTCGGCGGCGAATTGCCGTGCCAGCGGCCGGCGATGACGTTGTTGTGCTGGGTGATCAGCCGGCGCGAGACCGACAGCATCAGCAGCATTGCATGCTCCGACACGGCGACCGAGTTGGCGCCGCCATTGGCGCACAGCGGCACGCCGCTCTTGCGGGCCGCCTCGAGGTCGGCGCGGTCGTAGCCCGCGCTCAGCATCTGGATGAGCTTGAGGTTCGGCGCATCCTTGAAGAGCTGCGGGGTCACGTATTGCTGGATGAAGCCCACGAAATAGTGGGTACCGGGCAGGGCGGCCTTCTGCTCAGGCGAATTGTGCAGCGCCTTGACGATCTCGTAGCCCTTGGGGGCCAGGTCGTCGACCATCGACAGCGTGTCCTTGGGTCCGACGACGAGTACGCGTTCAACCATAACCATTCTCCTCAGACGACTTTCTCGAGTTTCTGCAACGAACGCAGGTATTTCGGCACCGGTGTGCCGGGGAAGGTGCTCGGCCAGTTGGTGTAGCTCACCTCGCCGACGTAGATGTCGCCGCGCGAGTCGACCGCGAGGCCATGCGGCGAGAGGAAACGGCCGGTCTCGTGACCGGGGCCGTCCTGTCCGCCGAGGCGGGCCAGGGTCTTGCCCTTGCCGTCGACGATGGAGAGGCGCGGGCCGAGATTCGTGTGGTGCGTATTCACAGGCATGCCGGGCCCCAGCTCGCCGATGATGAAGGTCGGGTTCTTCGCCCCGCCGCAGCAATAGAGCGCGCAAGGCCGGTGCATGTTGTTCCACTGGGCCTCGTACTTGCCGTTGCCGTCGAACACTTGAACGCGATGGTTCTCGCGGTCTGCGACATAGACCCAGCCGTCGGCGTCGGTAGCGATGTTGTGGGCGATGTTGAATTCGCCGGGATCGGTGCCGGTCGTGCCCCAGCACATCAGGTGCTTGCCGTCGGGCGAGTATTTGTGGACGCGGGAATTACCATAGCCATCGGAGACGTAGATTTCGCCCTTGGGCGACAGCGCGGTGTGCGTGCAGCGGTTGAACGGCTTGCCGCTCAGGAAGGGCGCGGGCTGGTTGGGCACACCGATCGTCATCAGCACCTTGCCTTCGGTGCTGATCTTGCGGACCGTATGGTCGCCGTCATCGGTGCAAAAGAGATTGTCGTCGCTATCGATATGGATGCCGTGGGCGCGGCTGAACAGGCTTTCGCCCCACGAGCGCAGGAAATTGCCGTCCTTGTCGAACACCATCATCGGATGTTCGCTGCGGTTGAAGACGTAGACGCGATCCTTGCTGTCGCAGGCCACGGCCGCGACGTCGCGGAACTCCCATCCGTCGGGCAGCTTCGCCCAGTTCTCGACGACCCTGTAGCGATGCTCACCCGTACCCAGCACGACCGACATGACTGCTCCTCAGTGACCGGCGAGCATGGCGTCCGAGATCTTCTCGGCCGACATCAGCGTCGGGAAATTGGTGTTGGCACACGGTACGACGGGGAAGATCGAGGCGTCGACGACGCGCAGACCCTGCACGCCGCGCACCCGGCCCTGCGTATCGACCACCGCCATCGGATCGTCGTCACGGCCCATGCGGCAGGTACAGGAGGCATGCCAGACGCCGATCGCGGCCTTGCGCACGAAGGCCTCGAGCGCCTCGTCGTCGTTCAGAACCTGGTCGAAGGTGAAGCCCTCGACCACGTAATTCTCGATCATGTAGCGGCGCAGCGCCGCCGGGCCGTCGAGCATCGTGGCGATCAGCCGGGTCAGCCACTTGTTCTTGGTGTTGACCACGCCGATCTGGCGCACCCTGTCGCTGTAGGAGGCCGGGAAGGGCACTTCGGTCACCGCCCGCAGCGCGTCGGTCATCTGAACGGCCGCCATCAGCTTGAAGCCGCTCATCAGCCGGTCGAGATCGCGCTTGTCGGACAGGAGGTTGAACTCGACGACCGGCTCGCTCCGCCAGTCGCGCGAGGCGAGCTTGACCTGGCCGGTCTCGGAATAGGTCTTGTTGATGAAGGTGAGCAGCGAGGCGAGCTGCTCGCCCAGTGCATGCCAGGCCGACTTGCTGACCACGGCCACGAACATGTCGCCCTTGGGAATGCCCGGCAGGTTCGACGAATAGCGCAGCCCGACATGGATATGGCGCCGCGTGTGTTCGCGCAGGCGCGCACCGCGCTTGATGAACGAGGAGAGCGCGATCGACGGATGGTCCATCAGGCGCTGGCCGACGCCGGGCAGGGCGGAGACCACGGGAATGCCGAGTTCGGCGAGCTGGCCCACCGGACCGATGCCCGCCCGCATCAGGTGCGCCGGCGAATGGATGGCGCCGCTGGACAGGATGATCTCGCGGCCGCGGAATTCCTGCTCCTTGCCGTCGACGCGGGCCGTCACACCGACGCAGCGCGTCCCCTCGAACAGCAGCGAGGTGACCTGCGTGTCGGTCGAGATGGTGAGGTTCGCGCGCTTGCGGGTCTCGGCGTCGAGATAGCCCATCGCCGCCGACACTCGGCGTTCCTCGGCATTGGAGTGGGTGACGGGAAAGTAGCCGTCGACGAACTCGCCGTTCTGGTCGGGCAGGTACTTGAAGCCCTTGGCCTCGAAGGCCTTGCCGACCGCCTGGGCGTGGCCGGCCCACTTTTCGCGGGGAATGCGCCGCACCGGGATGCGGCCGTCCTTGCCGTGCAGCGACCCGTCGAAGTCGAGGTCGCGCTCGACCTTCTTGAAATAGGGCAGTACGTCGTTCCAGCCCCAGCCGGCGGCGCCGCGGCTTTCCCACTCGGCGTAGTCGGTCGGCGCGCCCCGGTTGGCCATCTGGCCGTTGATCGAGGAACCGCCGCCCAGCACGCGCGCCTGTTCGTACTTGCGCAGTGGTGGCCGGGCCTCGTGCGGATTGTTGTGGCTGATGACCTGGGTATGAACCTTCAGTTCGGTCCAATGGAAACGCGGATCGAAGTAGGCTGTGCCGGAGTAGCTGTCGGCGATCTCCTTCGGCTCCTGGCCGGGCGGCGTGTCCTGGCCGGCCTCGCACAGCAGTACCTTGTTGGCGCTGCGGGCGGACAGGCGATTGGCCATGACCGAGCCCGCCGACCCGCCGCCGACGATGATGTAGTCGTACACTTGGCGTTTCCCCGTTTGTTGCGGCCACGCTAGCACGGTTGGAGTCGTTTGTGGTTGTCCGCTTGCCGGGTTGTGCGAACCCTGCAATCGTCGGGAAAAGCCAGCGAGGGAGGTTTCGTATGCCGGACGTTGCAGCCGCAAACGACGATGTCGCCACGCCCGAACTGATGAAGGCCGTCTCCGCCGCCTTCAACAGCCGCGACGTCGATCGCATCGTTTCCCACTTCACCGACGACGCCACCTTCTGGCTGGCGCGTGGGCCCGAACCGGTCGGCCGCACGCTCAGGGGCAAGGAGATGATCCGCAAGACGCTCGCCGAGCGTTTCAAGGTGATCCCCGACATGCGTTGGGACCACAAGGAATACATCTTCGCCGGCAACCGGGCGATCTCGGTCTGGACCGTCATCGGCAAGGGCGCCGACGGCGAGGAGCTGAACTACCAGGGCTGCGACATCTATACGTTCCGCGGCGGCAAGATCTCCGCCAAGGACACCTACTGGAAGATCGTCGAGAACAAGGATCGCCTGTGATGGCACACGATATCGTCATCCGTGGCGGCACCGTCGTCGACGGCTCGGGCAGCAAGCGTTTCTCGGCCGATGTCGGCATCAAGGACGGCGTGATTGCCGAGGTCGGCCGGATCACCGCGCCGGCCGCGCGCACGATCGATGCCGACGGGTTGATCGTCTCGCCGGGCTTCATCGACGGCCACACCCACATGGACGCCCAGGTCGCCTGGGATCCGCTGGGAAGCTGCTCGTGCTGGCACGGCGTCACCTCGGTTGTGATGAGCAATTGCGGCTTCGCCCTGGCGCCCTGCAAGCCCGAGGACCGCGATCTCTATGCGCGCTGCCTCTCGGCGGTCGAGGACATTCCGACCGAAGCGATGGCGGCCGGTATCGACTGGACGTGGGAGACCTTCCCGGAATATCTCGCGACCGTGGAGCGCCTGCCCAAGGCGATCAACTACGGCATGTATATCGGCCACTCGGCGCTGCGCATGTATGCGATGGGCAGGCGGGCTTTCACCGAGAAGGCGACCGAGGACGAGATGGTTCGCATGGCCGATCTCGTGAAGGAGGCGCTGCGTGCAGGGGCCATGGGCTTCTCGAGTTCGCGCGCCTCCACCCATGTGACGCCGGACAATACGCCTGTCGCCAGCCGTATCGCCGAATGGGAGGAGATCGACCGCATCGTGGCGGCGATGGCCGAGCTCGACGCCGGCATCTTCCAGGTCGGGCCCGACATCGCGAGCGGCGCGGCGCATCGTGCGTTCCTCGCGCGGCTGCGTGAGGTGGCGCTGGCCTACAAGCGTCCGATCATGTTCGGCGTGCTGGCCACCAAGCAGGGGGACGATCCGACGGGCTGGGCTTATCAGACGCGCTACATCGACGAGACCGTGGCGGCCGGCGGCCGCATGTTCGGCCAGGGCACGACACGCTCGATCAACGCGATCTTCTCGCTGAAATCCTATCTGCCGTTCGACGTATTGCCGGAATGGCGCAAGGTCCGCGACTTGCCGCTCGACGAGCAGAAGCGGCGCCTGGCCGATCCGGAGGTACGCCGCGAGCTGGTGGCCGCCGAAGAGCGTATGAAGCCGCGCGACAACGTCTTCCAGGGCGGCGGGGCGGCAACGACCGATCCCCGCAAGCCGGACTATTCCAATCTTTACGCCCTGAACGGCGTCGACTGGGACGACCCCACGGTCGAGCAGCTCGCGAAGGCGAGGGGCAAGCATCCGGTCGAGGTGATGATCGACCTCTCGTTGGCCAACGAGAACCAGGTTTATGTCCAGCCGCTGGTAAACGAGACGCCGGACGACGTCCTGGGCATCCTGAAGCATCCGCGAACTCTGGCGACCTTCTCGGACTCCGGCGCCCACGTGGCCCAGGAGATGGGCTCGTCACTGCAGACGCATCTTCTGAGTTACTGGGTGCGCAAACGAGGCGCCTTCACTCTGGAAGAAGCGGTCAAGAAGATCACGCGCGACAATGCCGTTGCCTGGGATATGACCGATCGCGGCATGATTCGCGAAGGATTCAGGGCCGATCTGAACCTGTTCGAGGAGGATCGGATCCGCCCGAGCCTGCCGACGGTCGAGCGCGACCTGCCCGGCGGGGCGAGGCGCCTCGTGCAGAAGGCCGAGGGCATCAAGGCCACCCTGGTCAACGGAGCCATGGCCTTCGAGAACGGCGAGGCGACGGGCGCTTATGCCGGCACCGTACTCAAGGGAAAAATCGGACGCTGACGGGTACTTGCGGCTTCAACGGTTGCGGTCCAAGACACACGCCTCAACCGGTCGAGAAGACGGCTTTGCAGTATGCATGAAGAAAAGGTCACGGGCGGCCGGAAAACAGCGATGCAAGATGCCGTCTACGACTATGAAAACCGGATCCCGGCCGGCTTCTACGACAAGATCTACCAACGCAGAACCGGCGTTCGCTTCTGCTGGCACGACCTGAAATTCCGGACGGTCGCTGCCCATCTGAGAGCCTCGCGCCGGCTGCTCGACATCGGCTGCGGCCCCGGCACGTTCATCGGCAATTACCTGCCTGGGATGGAGGCGCTCGGCATCGATCTCAGCGCCTCCCAGGTCGACTATGCGACCCGAACCTACGGAAGTGCGGCCCATCGCTTCTCGACCCGCTCGCTGGCCGGTCTCGCGGAGGCGGGGGAGCGGTTCGATGCGGTCACCGTGATCGAGCTGATCGAGCATGTCGTGCCCGAGGATGCCATTCGGCTGCTGGCCGAGGCACGCTCGCTGTTGACCACTGACGGCGTTCTGGTCGTGACGACCCCGAACTACAGGTCGCTCTGGCCGATCATCGAGCTCGGCGTGAACGCCCTGTCGCCGGTGAGCTACATCGAGCAGCACATCAACAAGTACCGGCGCGACCTGCTCGCGGCGCATCTCTCTGCTGCCGGCTATCGCGACGTGACGGTCGGTACGGCGGTGGGCCTGGCGCCCTTCACCGCCGTGTTCGGCCTCGGTACTGCCAATACGATGCACGCGATCGAGAGGGGGATGAAGTATCTCGGCGCGGGCAATCTGCTTGTGGCCACGGCCCGGCCGTGACGATGGGCCGATGACCAGCCTCTCCATAGTCGTGCCGACCTTCAACGAGGCGGCCAATATCGGCCTCGTGATCGAAGGTCTTGCGGCGACGCTCGGCGACCGGTCGTGGGAGGTGATCGTCGTCGACGACAACTCGTCCGACGGTACCGGCGACATCGTGCGGCAGCTCGCAGAGGACAGACCGAATGTCCGCTGCCTGCAGCGCATCCAGGATCGGGGCAGCGCGTCGGCGGTTCACTGGGGCGTCCAGGCCGCACACGGTGAGACCGTCGTGGTGATGGGCGGCGACCTGCGGCACGACCCGGCACTGATCCCGTCGATGCTCGATGCCCTGAAAGAGGGGAGTGACATCGCATCGGGCGCGAGGCCGATTCCGGCGAACCTCGCGAACAGGCTGATAAACCTCTATCTCGGGCGCGACCTCGCCGATCCGCTGACCGGCTTCTTCGCGACGTCGCGGGCGTTCTTCCTGCGCTCGATCCCGCGCATGCAGGGTGATGCGTTCCGTGTCTTCTTCGATCTCGTGCATCTCAACCGCAAGGCCAGCCTGCGCGAACTGCCGTCGAACGTCCGCGCGCCGATCGGCGGGCGGCCCTTGCGGCAAACCCATATCCTGTGGGCGCTGCTCTGTGACGTGATCTCCAAACTGTCGGCAGGCCTGGTACCGCCGCGGCTGGTGAGCTTCGTTGGGGTCGGCGTGATCGGCTCGAGCGTCCACTTCTCGATGCTCTACGCCTGCCTCGCCGCCGGAGCGGTCTTCTGGGTATCGCAGGCGCTGGCCACGATCGCCGCGATGATCTTCAACTTCACGATCAACAACATCCTGACCTATCCGACGACGCGGCTGAGAAGCGGCAACTATTACAAGGGCCTATTGCTCTACAGCGTCATCGCCTCGTTCGGCATCGTGGCCAATGTCAGCACCGCGCAGCTCACTTACGTCCATTTCAAGGGACATACGTTCCTCGCGGCCTGCACCGGCATCTTCATCGACGTCATCTGGCGCTTCGTGGTCTCGAACCGGCTGATCTGGGGCAGGTCCTCGGTCTTCCGGAAGGCGGCGGCGTGAACGCGCGCGAAGGCCTGATCTGCCTCGCCGCGGCGATCCTGATGATCGTCGAGGTCGCCATCCTCGATTCGCGTGGTTTGTTCCTGCTGACGGGCCTAGCGACGGGTCTCGTGGCGCTCGGACTCGTTCATCTGAGTACGCGGCAGCGCGGGGCAGGGGCCGGTCCCTTGCTCTACGCCGTGGGCGTCGTCGGCGCGATCGGCGGCTTCTGCTATCTCGCGCTCGCACCGTCAGGCGCCATCGCGCCGGGCGACGAGGTGATCGACTGGGGTCGCATGGACAAGCGCGCCCTCGTGTTCGGCTATCTCGGAACCGGCGCCTTCATCGCCTTCCATTGGCTCTGGGTGGCCGGCGTGAAGGGGGCACCCGCCGTGGTCCGTCCCGACGTGGGCGATGGGCGAAGCAGATGGCCGCTGCAATTCCTCGGCGCCCTTGCCATTGCGGTCATCGCCTATGGCTGGCTCGGCCTGCCGGCATTGCGCGGTGTCGGCGTCATCAACGACACGGCGTTGGCGCCCTTCTACGACATCCACTCCCATGTCCATCTGAGTTCGCTGCAGCAGATCAAGCTTGGCGCGGTGCCGTATCTCGAGGCGCAGACACAGTATGGGCCGGGCAACCAGGTGCTGCTTAGCGGTCTGATCGACCTGGTTCATTTCAGCAATCACGGCTTCTTTGCCGCCAACGTCCTGCTGAACGTCGCTTGCGTCGTCGTTTTCTTCGTGGTCGTGCAACAGTTCCTGGGCTTCGGCTGGGCCGTCGCCGGCTTGATCGGATGGACGCTGTGGCCCAGCCCGGCCGAACGCATCGACTTCGCGGGCTGGGCGGTGCTGACGCGCTGGCTGATGATTCCCGTCCTGTCGCTTGGGCTCGCCTGGCTGCTGCTCGGCGCCGGCTCGGCGCGTCGAGGCTGGCTGGCGCCGGTACTGGCGGGTGCTGCCTGGGGCATCGGCGGCTTCCTCAGCCAGGAGAACCTGACGGCGGGCTTCCTGGTGTTCGCCTTCTCGCTCGCTTTGTTCGGTCCGGCATCCGGCATGGGGCTGAGGGCGATCGCACGGTTCGCGGCGCTCTTTGCCGTGACCGGGATCGTTCTCTTCGTCGGGCTGGTTTCGGCCTTCGTCGGGCCGTCGCACTTCTTCGAGGTGATGGCGCTGGCCAACGCGAAATCCAGCCTGGTGACCGCCGGCGTCTCCAACTCGATCTGGTCGGACAATCTCGGCATCGAGATCACGCTGAAGGTCGTCCACGGGCGTTTCCAGTCCGCTCTGTCGGTGTCGGGTGACGAATTCAGGCCGCTATTGCTGACCTATGGACTGGTCGTGCTGCTGCTGGTCGCGCTCGGCCTGCTGGCGGCGTTCCTGGGCCGCAAGTGGGGAGCCGCCGATGAGAATACTAGGATCTTCGTGCGGAAGTTCGCCGGCGTGCTGGTGGGGGCTTTCATCCTGCATCTGTTCGCCCTGATGCGGGCGGACGTTTCCCACCTTGCGGGACCGTCCTTCCTCTTGCCGCTGCTTCTGTTGATAATGCCGGTATTCATCTGGCGCTGCGTGGGCCCGGGAGCCGGACGGACCGCATTGATGGCCGTGTCGCTGGCACTGATCGTCGAGGCGGCAATCGACGAGCGGAACGATGTCGCGGGCAGGGTGGCTGGGCTAGGTGCCACGTGGCGCGACACGGTCGCGACGGTGGAGCTCTATCGCGAACTGCGAAGCAACCGGGGACAGGTTGCCGACCTGGCGTCGCTTTACTCACCGATCCCGCGCTACCAGACGGCCTTCCGGAACCACCCGGACTTTGCCGAGGCCGAGGAGTTCTTCCGTCTGCTGCGCGAACGGCTGCGGGGGCGTCCCGTCGAACTGGGGTCTTACAAGTTCGACGATCTCATCGCGCATCCGGATTCGTCCTACTTCTTCGGCGGCCTGCGCTCGCTCTCCGGCATCACGTCGCCCAAGAACAGCCTCTGGCTCCGATCGGAGCAGGAGGCGTGGATCCGCAAGGTCGCGAGCGCCAGGAGCGGCTGCCTGTTCTTCGACGCGAACTCCAACAAGGCGCTCGTCGACGCCTGGATGAAATCGGTGACGCCACCCGCGAAGATGGCCATTGAGCCGATCACGGGTAAACGTGACTACGGCACACTGGCCTGCAAGGTCGCCTCCTAGCCGAGTTCCTTGCGGACGATCGCCGCGCCTTCGCTGAGCGCCTTCAGTTTCCCGAATGCCGTGGCCCGCGGCAGGTATTTCATGCCGCAGTCGGGCGCCGGCAGGAGCTTGTCGGGGCCAATATGCTTCAACCCGGCGCGGATGCGCTCGGCGACTTTTTCCGGCGTTTCGACATCGGGATCGCTGAGGTCGATCACGCCCAGCATCACTTTCTTGGGCGCCAGGTCCTTGAGCACGCCGAGGTCGATCTTCGGCTGTGCGGACTCGATGGAGATCTGCTGGGCGATCGTGTCGGAAAGCTGCGGCAGGAAGGAATAGCCGGTGGGCTTCAGGCCGGTCACGACCGCCGCATAGCCGAAGCAGAGATGCACGACGGTCGGCACCGTCAGACCCTGCAGGGCGCGGTTGATCGCCTTCACGGCATAGCGCTGCGCTTCGTCAGGATTGTTACGCAACCACGGCTCGTCGAGCTGGATCACGTCCGCGCCCGCCTTGACGAGTTCGTGCGCCTCTTCGTTCACGGCCTGCGCGTAATCCATGCACATGGCCTCGGCATCCTTGTAGAACTCGTCCTTCACCTGCTGCCCCATGGTGAAGGGGCCGGGCAGGGTGATCTTGGCCAGCTTTCCGGTGTTGGCGCGCAGGAACTGCATGTCGCGCAGCTCGACGGGCCGAGTGCGCCGAATTTTGCCGACGACCCGAGGGACCGGCGTGCGATTGCCGGTACGGTTCACGATCTCCGCCGGATTCTCGTCGTCGATGCCCTCCAGCGCCGTGGCGAAGCGGTTGGAATAGCTTTCGCGCCGCATCTCGCCGTCGGTGACGATGTCGATGCCGGCCCGCTCCATGTCGCGGATGGCGAGGAGCGTGGCGTCATCCTGGGCCTGCTCGAGCCAGGGCTCGGGAACACGCCACAGTTCCTTCAGTCGGGTGCGGGGGACGACCTTGCTCAGCATCTCGCGGTTCACCAGCCAGTCCGGTTGCGGGTAGGAGCCGACGACGGTGGTCTGCAGGAGCGTTTCGCCCATGGTGAATTTCCATTTCTCTCGAAGCCGTGATTGCGCGCCAGTCTGGGACCCGATTATGTCCCTGTCCATGTTCCGACGCCTTGCCTCGCTGCTGATTCTTGTCGTGGCCGGTTCCTGCAGCGGTGACCTCCCGAGCAGCGCCGTCAGCGACAGTCAGGCCGAACGCGATTTCGGCATCCTGCGCTCATCGACTTCCATCGTTTCCCTGATGGGCGAGCGCAACATCAGGTCTCCCGACCTGTCCGCGCCGGATCCACTGCTGCAGTTGCAGCGCGAGCTGGCGAAAAGCGACCCCGACGGCACCTTCGCCGGCATCACTTACGACCTGACGCGCGGCAACAGCCTCGCGGTCGACTGGTTGGTGCAGACTCCCAATCGCTGGGGCCGCAGGGCCGACGACCTCACCTGGTTCGAGATGGGTTGCACGGAATGCGAACCCGACATCTCGTTGCCGGCCTGCAGCACGGATGGCGACTGCAGGGGCGGCACCTGCCGCGCGATCTGGCCGCGCACCCCGGGCCTTCGCACCGCGGCGCGCAAAGTCTGTCTCGGTCACTCCGATGCGCTCTCGCTTCGGATTCACGATCTCGTCGCCAGTGCGCGGCAGAGCGTCGACATCGTCCAATTGCAGCCGGCGCCAACCGGGCGCTTCACCGCCGCGCTGCGGGCCGCCATTGCCGAGCTGGCGTTCAGTCGTCGCCAGATCGAGGTCCGGCTCTTGATCGGGCAGTTTCCGCCCAAGGGCGTCGATGCGGCAGCCTTCCTCAAGGAGCTTACGGAAACGGCGCGGGACATTCCGGGATCGCGTGTCACGGTCAGCGTCTCGGCGATGCGGACCTGCACCGTTCTCGAATCCTGCAACAGCTTCTCGTGGAACCACGGAAAATTCATCGTGGTGGACGGCCGCGAGGCCTTCGTCGGCGGCCACAATCTCTGGACCGAGGACTACCTCACCGACAACCCGGTCCACGACCTGTCGATGCAGGTCAAGGGACCTGCGGCGGCCAGCGCGTCGCGCTTTGCCGACCGGCTGTGGAGCTATGTCTGCAGCAATCTCAACTACAAGGACTCGATCTCGCTCGTGACCTATGTCCCGGGTCGGAGCGAGCCCGGCCAGCGCTGCCCGGCGGCCCTGGCGGCGCGCCGGGGCACCGCAGGCACGGGCGGCGTCGAGATCATGGGCATCGGTCGCCTCGGCGCCGGCATTACCGAAGATTTCGCCAACCAGAGCGAGTTGGCGCGCGATCTCATGTTCGGCGCCGCACGCAAGTCGATCCGCATCGCCCAGCAGGATCTGGGTTTCCGTCTGGGGCGCTCGGATACGCTGTTTGCCGAGAGCGCGCTCGACGAGATGATCGACCTGATGGAGCGGGATGGCGACGTCTACGTCGTGCTCTCTAACCCTGGCTCGATCGGCAATGGCGGGAGTCCATATTACAACGACGTCCCGCTGCAGGTTCTGGCGAAGCGCCTGAAGGACATCGTGCAGAAACGCATCGACACGGCCGACCCTCGATCTCGGTACGCCATCCGCAAGGGCCCCGATCCCGTGAACGCGCTGCTGTGCAGCCGTTTCCACCTCGCGCCCTTCCGTTTCGGGCCGGACGATTCCTGGCCCGGCGGCAAGACCATCGCCAACCACTCCAAGCTCTGGATGGTCGACGATCGCATCTTCTATATCGGCTCCGACAACATGTACCCGGTCAACCTGCAGGAGTTCGGCTTCATCGTCGACGACCGCAAGGCCGTCGACGCGCTGATCGAATCCTACTGGAACCCGCTCTGGCAGTGGTCCAGGCGGGCCGCGGTCTCGGGTGAGGGCGTCGAGAAGTGCATCTTCCGCGAGATCATCAAGTAAGCGAGGTCAGGCGCCCGCAGGATCGATCGGCGTCACGATCCCTTCGGCCGCCTCGATCACCTCGCCTGCGTCGAGACAGAGGTCCTCGCGGTTGCGCATCGCCATGATCTGTACGCCGGTCCGCAGCTTGCCGTGGCTTCCGACCGGCACGGCGAGGCCGGGCAGGCCGAACAGCGGCGCGACCAGGGCGGACCGCATGGATTCGAGCACACCCCGCTGGCCGTCCGGCGTGATGTCGGCCACCTGCTTGGGCGGCAGGTCGCACAAGGTCGGGAAGATGACCAGCGGCCATTGCTGCATGAAGGTCATCCACTTGAACAGCAGCGCCTCGCGTTCCGTCAGGGCGCCGATGTAAGTCGCGAGATCGACCGGCTTGTGGATGGCGAGCCAAGCCTGCATGGCGGCGATCCCATCCGGATCGCCCATCTTCTGCATCATCGGCCACAGGCCTCCGAACACATCGGTGACGCAGATCTGGTGCCACAACTCGACGCAGCGCTCGATGTCGGGCGGCAGGATCTCTTCCACGACATAGCCGGCCCCGCGGAGATGCTTGCCGGCCAGCCGCACCGCCGCGACCTGGGCGGGGTGGCTCTTGCCGCCGGGCACTTCCGGCACGATCGCGACCCTGATCGGCCGCGCCGGAGGGGCGCCGCGCATCGGCACGTCGTTCCATCGCCAGTCGCGCCGATCGCCCCGCGCCATGACTTCGAGGGCCAGGCGTGCATCGCGCACGGTGCGGGTGTGCGGGCCCTGGGTCGCCATCAGGATCGCACCGATCGGGCGGCCGGAGGCGGCCCCGGTCGGATTGAAGGAGGGAATACGGGCAAACCCGGTGCGCAGGCCGACCACGCCGTTGCAGTAAGCGGGGATGCGCACCGAGCCGCCAATATCGTTGCCGTGGGCGATCGCGCCGATGCCGGTTGCCGTTGCGGCCCCCGCGCCGCCACTCGAGCCACCGGGCGTCACGCTGGGATCGCGCGGATTGAGCGTGCGGCCGTGCAGGGCATTGTCGGAGAAGATGCGCATCGAGAAGGCGGGCGCATTGGTACGGCCCACGATGATCGCGCCGGCATGCTTCAGGTTGGCGACGACGGGACTGTCTTCCTGCGCGATCAGGTCCTTCAGCGGAATGACGCCGTTGTCGGTTGGCAGGCCGGCCTGGTCGACGTTGATCTTGGTTGTGACGGGAACGCCGTGCAGCGGTGGCAGGGCATGGCCGCGCGCGCGGGCAGCATCGGCCGTCTCGGCCTCGGCGCGGGCTTCACTCTCCAGCACGCGCACGACGGCGTTGATCGCGGGATTGACCTTGTGCAGGCGTCCGAGGACGGAATCGACCGCTTCCCGCGCCGAGGCCTGCCCGGTGCGGATCAGGCGCGCCAGGTCGGTCGCGTCGTACTGCCAAAGCTCCATCTTACCCTCGCTCAACGCTGCTTCGTTTCGGTGCCGAAGAAGATCATGTTGCCGTCGGCATCCGCAATGCCGAAGTCGCGCAGTCCATAATCCCGATCCTCGGGCGGATTCAGAATGATCGCACCCCGGCGCAGGAGATCGGCATGCAGCGCGTCGACATCGTCGACGAAGATGACGACGGCTCCATGGCCGGGCGGGCGCGGGGCCTGCGTGGCCGCGATCAGGTGAAGGGAAACCTCGCCCGAGCACAGACCGGCATAGAAGGTCGGAGCGCCGTACTCGAAAGCGACGTCGAAGCCGACGCGGTCGCGGTAGTAGGCGAGGCTGGCCGCCACGTCCGCGACGGTGAAGACCGTGGTGCTGCCGCGCATCATTTGGCGTCTCCTCTGGTGACGTGCTTCTGGAAGGCCAGCAGGGCGCTGGAGGGAAGCATGTCGCGGCGGCGGACGAAGACGGTCTGCACACGCGATTCCGATGCGGGCAGGCGATGTGCCCGCACGGATCCGCCGCGCCATGCGGGGCCGATCAGGGTGCGCGGCAGCAGAGTCACGCCGAGCCCGGCCGCCACGGCACCCAGGATGGCCTCCAGCGTGCCGAATTCCAGGCGGCGCAGGCCGACGACGCCGCGCCGCGCCAGCAGCTCCTCCAGACGCTGCCGGTAGGAGCAGCCGGCCCGCAGGATGACGAGGCGCAGGTCCGGATGTTTCAGCGCCGAGGTCAGCGACGATTCTGTCGGGGCGGTCAGGAACGCGAGTTCCTCGGCGAAGGAGGGCACGGAGACGAGTTGCGGATGGACGACCGGTCCGCAGACGAACGCGCCTTCGAGGTCGCGGCTCAGAACGCGTTCCACCATCTCGGCCGTCGTGCCGGTGCGCAGCACGACATCGACGCCGGGGTGGGCGCGCACATAGGAGGCGAGCAGGGGCGAAAGCCGTAGTGCCGCGGTCGTTTCCAGCGAGCCGACGGTCAGCGTGCCGCGGGGCGCGCCATCGTCGCGGGCGGCACGGCCGGCTTCATCGAGCAGTGCGCCCACGCGTGTCGCGTAGGGCATCAATCGCTGGCCGGCCGGCGTGAGGCGGGCACCCGCCCGGCTGCGCTCGAACAGCGAGACTCCCAGCGTCTCTTCGAGTCTGCGTACGCGCTGCGTGACGTTCGATTGAACGGTGTTCAGTTCGCGTGCGGCGCGTCCCATGCCGCCGAGGCGCGCCACGGCCTCGAAGGTGGCGAGGTCCCTTGCATCCATGGCATCACAATATCAGATGGCATCGATTAGTATAAATCACTGATTGGGATGCCGGGTCGTCGCTTAGACTGCGAGCACGCAAAGGAGAACAGCCATGAAATGGCAGGACCGCCGCCTTCTCGATCTTTTCGGCATCGAGCATCCCATCCTCCAGGCGCCAATGGCCGGCGTGACCTCGCCACAGATGGCGGTCGCGGCCTCCGAGGCCGGTGCGCTGGGCTCGATTGCGGGCGCGATGCTGACGCTGGATGGCCTGCGGCAGGAACTCCAGATGGTGAAGCAGGGCACGGCCAAGCCCTTCAACGTGAACTTCTTCGTGCACAAACCGCCGACGGTCGATGCCGCGCGCGACGCGGCGTGGCGCAGGAAGCTCGCGGGATACTACGAGGAGTTGGGCGTGGCACCGGGCACCAAGGGACCGTCGCGCGCCGCCTTCGATGCCGCCGCCTGCGACCTTGTGCTGGAATTCATGCCCAAGGTGGCGAGCTTCCATTTCGGCCTGCCTGAGCAGACGCTGATGCAGCGCCTCAAGGCCGCCGGCATCGTCGTCATCGCTTCGGCGACGACGGCCGAGGAAGCAAGATGGCTCGAAGGCGAGGGCACCGATGCCGTCATTGCCCAGGGCGCCGAGGCGGGCGGCCATCGCGGCATGTTCCTCGACGACGATATCGCGCGTCAGGCGGGCACGATGGCGCTGGTGCCCCAGGTTGTCGACGCAGTGAAGGTTCCGGTGATCGCAGCTGGGGGCATCGGCGATGGCCGCGGCATCGCGGCGGCGCTGGCGCTGGGCGCGGCAGGCGCACAGATCGGGACGGCTTTCATGCTGTCGCCGGAAGCTCGGACGGGCGCGCTGCATCGCGCCGCGCTGAAGAAAGCGGGCGACAACAGCACGGTTCTCACCAACGTCTTCACCGGCCGGCCTGCGCGCGGCATCGTGAATCGGATCGTCCGCGAGGTGGGACCAATGAGCCTGGAGGCGCCGGCCTTTCCGCTGACGGCCGAGGCCACCCAGCCGCTGCGGGGGCCGGCCGAGTCCACAGGCTCGACCGACTTCACGCCGCTGTGGAGCGGGCAGGCGCCGACCTTGGCGCGCGAGATGCCGGCGGGCGAGCTGGTGAAGTCGATGGTGCGCGAAACCGAGGCCGTCCTCAGCCGCGTCCGCGGCTGACCAGCCGCAACGCAGGGCTGCAGCCGGCAAGGGCGGCCTGCCGCATGCGGGGTCGTCCGTCGAGATCAGGAGCGCCTCGATGGATCTCTCTTCGCGGGCGACGCGGCTCGTCCGAAGTGACGGTGCTTCGCGAAGACGAGAGCGTGAGGTCGATATTCATTCATAAACCGCATCGTTCGTTGTGTTGCTCTGCATCGCCCATCAGAACATATTTCCGCTGATAAACAGGAGGGCGGACTATGGCAAAAATCTCGATCGGGCGGCTGTTCTCGGCGGCAGCGCTCCTCGTCGGCATCTCGGGCGGGGTGGTCCCCACACAGGCACAGACACCCGCCAAGCCCAACATCCTGGTCATCTTCGGTGACGATATCGGCTACTGGAACATCAGCGCCTATAACCGCGGCATGATGGGCTACCGCACGCCCAGCATCGACCGCATCGCCCGCGAAGGCGCGATCTTCACCGACTATTACGGCCAGCAATCCTGCACGGCGGGGCGCGCGGCCTTCATCACCGGCCAGTCGCCGATCCGGACCGGCCTGCTCAAGGTCGGCCTACCCGGCGCTCCCGAGGGCCTGTCGGAGAAGGATCCGACCATCGCCGACCTGCTGAAGCCGCAGGGCTACGTGACCGGGCAGTTCGGCAAGAACCATCTGGGCGACCGCAACGACTTTCTGCCGACCGTGCATGGCTTCGACGAGTTCTTCGGCAACCTCTACCACCTCAATGCCGAGGAGGAGCCAGAGAACATCGACTATCCCAAGGATCCGACCTTCAAGGCCAAGTACGGCCCGCGCGGCGTGCTGAAGTGCGTTGCCACGGCGACGGAAACGCCGGGCGAGGACCCGCGCTTCGGCAAATGGGGCAAGCAGAAGTGCGAGGACACCGGTCCGCTCACCAAGAAGCGCATGGAGACGGTGGACGAGGAATTCGTCGCAGCGTCGCTCGACTTCATCGATCGCGCCAATCGCGACAAGAAGCCGTTCTTCGCCTGGGTCAATTCCTCGCGCATGCACATCTGGACGCACCTCAAGCCTTCGTCCGAGGGCAAGACCGGTCTGGGCGTCGTCGCCGATGGCATGGTCGAGCATGACGGGCAGGTCGGCCAGCTCCTGAAGAAGCTCGACGACCTCAAGATCGCCGACAACACGATCGTGATCTATACGACCGACAACGGCGCCGAGGTCATGAGCTGGCCCGATGGCGGCACCACTCCGTTCCGCGGCGAGAAGAACACCAACTGGGAGGGTGGCTATCGCGTGCCCGCCATGGTGCGCTGGCCGGGCCTGGTGAAGCCCGGCACCGAGATCAACGAGGTCTTCTCGGCTGAGGACTGGCTGCAGACCCTGTTGGCCGCGGCTGGCGAGACGGATCTTGCGGCCAAGCTGAAGCAGGGTGCCACCTTCGGAGCCAAGAGCTTCAAGGTCCATCTCGACGGCTACGACCAGCGCGAGTTGCTTAAGAACGGAACCGGCAGCGCGCGAAAGGAGTTCTTCTACTGGACCGACGACGGCGGACTGGCGGGCCTGCGCTACGACAAGTGGAAGCTGGCCTTCATGGAGCAGCGCAAGCACGGGTTCGACGTCTGGCAGGATCCGATGGTGACCCTGCGCGTGCCGAAGCTGTTCGACCTCAGGGCCGATCCGTTCGAGCGCGCCGACCACGAGGGGATGGGCTACGGGCGCTGGCGCATCGATCGCATTTTCCTGCTGGTGCCGGCGCAGGTGTACGTGAACAATTTCATCAAGACGCTGGTCGAGTTCCCGCCGCGCCAGAAGCCGGGCTCGTTCAACCTCGAGGGCGTGCTGAACAAACTCACCGCTCCCCCGCAGGGCGCGAACTAGGAAGGCCGTCGCCCGGCCAGTCGCGGTCCGACCTCCCTGCCGCCTCGCGTGGCGGCAGGGCCGAGACGCGTGTAGGACTGAGCGCCATGAGCCACGTTACCGGAGCCGCCACATCGCACCCCGGGATGGTCCGCATTCCCGGCGGCACGTTCCGCATGGGCTCCGACCATCACTATGTCGAGGAGAAGCCGGTTCACACCGTAACGGTGTCCGGTTTCTGGATGGACGAGACGCCCGTCACGAACGCGCAGTTCCGCGGGTTCATCGAGGCGACCGGCCACGTCACCTGGGCCGAGATCGACCCAGACCCGAAGGACTATCCCGGCGCACGTCCCGGGATGCTCAAGGCCGGCGGACTGGTCTTCACGCCGCCGTCGAAGCCCGTCGATCTCGTCGACTGGAGCCAGTGGTGGCGCTTCACCTTCGGCGCGACGTGGCGGCGGCCCTACGGCAAGGGCAGCCATATCGGCGGGCTCGACGAGCATCCGGTCGTGCAGGTCGCCTATCGCGATGCCGAGGCCTATGCGAAGTGGGCCGGCAAGGAACTGCCGACGGAAGCCGAGTGGGAGTTCGCCGCGCGCGGCGGGCTCGACAGCGCGGAGTTCGCCTGGGGTGATGAACTCACTCCCGGCGGCAAGCCCATGGCCAACACTTGGCAGGGCGCCTTTCCGCACGAGAACACCCGCGCCGACGGCTTCGCCCGCACTTCTCCCGCGAAAGCCTATCCCGCGAACGGTTACGGCCTGTACGACATGATCGGCAACGTCTGGGAATGGACGACCGACTGGTATGTCGACAGGCACCCGGCCGATGCGGCCAAGGCCTGTTGCGTGCCCGAGAATCCGCGTGGCGCGACGCTCGAGGAGAGCTATGACTCGCGCGACCCCGTGCGCATCCCGCGCAAGGTGCTGAAGGGCGGTTCGCATCTCTGCGCCCCCAGTTACTGCAAGCGCTATCGCCCGGCTGCGCGCCACGCCGAGCAGATCGACACGACCACGAGCCATGTCGGCTTCAGGTGCATCGTGCGCGGATGACCTGGTCGACGAGCCGATCGACGAAGCTCCGCGTGATAGGCGCGTGGCCCATCAGCAGGCGATAGAAAAGCGGACCGAACACCAGGTCGAGCGTCAGCTCGATGTCCTCCGGCGGCTCGATTGCCTTGTCGGCTACGCATCGTTCCAGGAGCGCGCGGGTAGCGTCGCGGTTGCGCGCGATGAATTCGTTGCGGAAAGCCTTGGCGAGTTCGGTCTCCGATTGGGCGGCCGCCACCATGGCCGCGACGCTTCGGCCGGCAGGCGCGGCGAAAGCATCCGCCAGCGCATGAAGCTGCGCGCGCAAGGCGGAGAGGGCGTTCCGCGGCGTGCTGGACGCTTCGGCGGCGCCAGTCGTCTCAAGGAACGCCGCCATGGCCACGGCGGGGGCGTTCGGCCAGTAGCGATAGATGGTGGGACGGCTCACGCCGGCGCTCTGCGCGATCGCCTCGATGGTGACGGCTGTCAGGCCGCCACGCTCGAGCAACGACCGCGCTGCGGTGAGGATGGCGGCACGGGTCCGCGGATCGCGGGGACGGCCGCGGACCGGTGGGGCTGAGGAGGCTTGACGGTACATCTATTAACGTTACGATACGTAACGTAACGTATCACAGGTGATGCCATGACCGCAAAGACCGCACCCTCGGGTCAGACCGTGCGGGCGCACATGACGGTGCACGACGCAAAAGCCGCGATCGATTTCTATGCCAGGGTCTTCGGCGCAGTGGAGTTGTTCCGGCTGGTCGAGCCGGCGGGCCGGGTCGGGCATGCCGAGATCCGCATCGGCGACACGGTACTGATGATGAACGACGAATATCCTGACTTCGGGGCGAGGAGCCCGGGTGCCATCGGTGGTTCTCCCGTTGCGTTCCACATCGCGGTGCCCGACGCCGACGAAGCCGTCGAGCGCGCGGTTGCGGCAGGGGCGACCCTTGTGCGGCCGGTGCAAGACCAGTTCTACGGCGACCGCTCCGGCATGGTCGCCTGTCCCTTCGGCTATCGCTGGTTCCTCGCCGCGACGAAGGAAGTCGTAGGTCCGGAAGAAATGCAGAAGCGCTGGACGGAAATGCTGGAGAGCGGCCAGACCTAGACGGCCACGCTCTCCTCGATCCATGCGGCGTAGCCCGGAGAGACGTGCACCATCGGGAAAGCGTGGATCGCGGGCACCTCGTAGGGATGCAGTTCGAGGATCGCCCGCTCGACGGCGGGGTAGTGCTCGTCGAGCGTCTTGAAGAGGATGCGATACTCTTTGCCGCTCTCGACGGTGCCTTTCCAGGTGTAGACGCTTTCGATCCGGGAGATTTGCGCACAAGCGGCGAGCTTCGCTTCGACCAGCGCCCGGGCGAGCGAACGGGCGTCCTTGCGGTTGGCGACGGTGGTGAATACGGCGATGGCGCTCATGGCGGTCTCTTCTGATCCAGACGGACGAATCAGAACAGCGAAAAATACTCCCGCTGCTCCCAGTCGCTGACTTCCAGCTCGAAGCGGTCGATCTCGGCCTGCTTGAGGCGCGTGTAGTAGTCGACGAAGAAGTCGCCGAGCCCGGCGCGCAACACCTGGCTCTCCTTCAGCGCCGCCAGTGCCTCGCCGAGCGAACGCGGCAGCAGCGGCGCGTTGGCCTCGTAGGGTTTGTCGGCCGACGGCCCGGGGTCCAGCGCGCGCTCCATTCCATCGAGACCGCAGACGATCTGGCTCGCCATGTAGAGGTAGGGATTGGCGGCGGGCTCGCCGACGCGGTTCTCGAGATGCGTCGCCGGATCGCCCGGTCCGCCCAGCACGCGCACCATCACGCCGCGATTGTCGCGGCCCCAGATGGCGCGGTCGGGCGCGAGCGAGAAGGGACGATAGCGCTTGTAGCCATTGAGCGTCGGTGTGCTGAAGGCGGCGGCGGCGCGTGCATGTTCGAGCAGGCCGGCCATGTAGTGGCTGCCGGTCGCCGACAGGGTCTCGTTGGTGTCGACGAAGGCGTTGGCGTGCGTCTTCCGGTCGGTCAGCGACTGATGCAGGTGCCAGCCGCTCGACATGACGTTGGCGAGCCTGGGTCGGCACATGAAGGTGGCATGGAAGCCGTTGCGTTGGGCGATCTGCTTGGTGGCGCTGCGGAACAGCACCATCGTGTCGGCGGGCTCGAGGCCGGCGCCGGTGCGGAAGGTGAACTCGACCTGGCTCGGACCGAACTCGACTTCGAGCGAGCGCAGCGGCAGGCCGAGATCGACCAGATTGGTGCGCAGGATCTCCAGGATCGGATCCATCTCGTCGTAGCGCTGCTCGGTCAGGTACTGGTAGCCCTGGTTCAGCAGCGACACGTCGGGCGGCTCGCCCGGCTGGCCGGCATCGCCGACGCCCAGCTTCGCCTTCTCAAGCTTGAACAGATGGAACTCGACTTCCAGGCCGGCGACGAAATCGTAGCCGCGATCGCCCAGGGTCGAGAGCGTCCTGCGCAGGATATGGCGCGTGCAAAGTGGCATCGGCCGGCCGTCGGCGAAGTAGATGTCGCACAGCATCCAGCCGGAGTGCGGCGCCCAGGGCAGGGCGCGGAAGGTCGTGGGATCGGGCAGCATGACCACGTCGGCCGCGCCCTCCAGCTCCTTCATGCCGAAGCCGCCGCCCGGCTGCCAGACCGGGAAGACCGTCCGATGCGACGTGTCCTTCAGCAGCATCGTCGTCGTGAAGCCGACGCCGTTCTTCAGCGCCGCGTCGACTTCCGACGCCACGATCGTCTTGCCGCGCAGGATGCCGTGCTGATCGGCGAAGGCCAGCCGCACGACGGACATTTCGCCCGCCTTCATGCGCCGCTCGGCCTCGCGCGTCGCGACCTTGCGGTCCTCGGTCCAGAGGCCCGCGCGCTCGACCAGCGTCATGGCTACGCGACCAGCGGAGGGACAGTGTCTGCCGCCCAGCTCGAGGAGCGGCGGCGGCGCACATCGACGTCCTTCCAGTAGGCTTCCCAACCTTCCGTCGGTCCCATCCCGTCGATCGCGACGGGACCGCGGATCGCGGCGGCGCGCTGGCCGTCCAGCCACATGATCGGCCGCTCGCCGTTGCCGACCTGGCCGATGGCCGACAGCAGCATGCGGCGGTAGGCGACGATCGCCTTGTCTGTCGTGCCGAGATGCTCGCGCGTGCGGTCCTGGATGCGGCCCTGGCTCTCCACGGCCCACTGGTCGTGGACGTTGATGTCGAAGCCCATGCCGGTGAAGGTCTGGTTCTTCTGCTCGGCGACGCTGTAGCCATAGTCGTTGTGGCGGCCGATCAGCGGGCGGTAGTCGGGGAGCTGGTAGAGCTTCAGCCGCTGCTCGCGCATCGCGGCGTGATCCACCGGCTTACCGAAGCTGGTGAAGATCGCGTACCAGTAGCAGCTCGTATCGTCGATCGGCACATGCCACTGCGTGATCGTCATCTCCGCGCTCATCGGGATCACGAAGGCGTAGGGGAAGACGAGGTTGGTGACGCGCACATGCGTGTGCTGCTCGTTCAGCTTGCGCAGCGCGAAGAGGCGCAGGCCGTAGTCGGTCGCCTCGACATCGAGCTTGGGCCGCGGGAAGTCGCGCAGCAGGCGGGTCATCGGGATTTCGGAATCGGCGGAGGCGGAGCGGAACTGCTTGCCGTAGGCCGCGCCGGTATCCTCGTCCTCGTAGAAGCGATGCAGGTAGGAGGCGTGCGCCGGGTCGATGCCGACCTCCAGCGCCTGCAGCCAGTTGCACTCGATCAGTCCCTTGAAGGCAAAGGCGTGCGTGCCGGGCGCGAGAAAGCAGTCGAAGTCGGGGAAGGCGGGCGCTTCGCCTTCACCGAGATAGGCGAAGACGATGCCGTTCTTCACCACGACCGGATAGCTGCGCTGGCGGACGCGCTGGCAGAGCACGCTGCCCTCGGGTTCGGCGGGTGTCTCCAGGCACTTGCCGTCGACGTCGAACAGCCAACCATGGAACAGGCAGCGCAGGCCGCCATCCTCGAGGCGGCCGAAGGCGAGATCGGCGCCGCGGTGCGGGCAGTCGCGGTCGAGCAGGCCGTGCCGGCCGCGCTCGTCGCGGAACAGCACGAAATCCTGCCCCAGCACGCGCACCGCCTTGGCCGGCCGCTCGGCGGGAAGCTCGTCGGCGAGGGCCACGGGATGCCAGTAATGGCGCATCAGCGCGCCGCACCGGGTGCCCGGACCGACGCGGGTCATCAGCTCGTTCTGCTCGGGGCTCATCATGCGCAAAGTTTCGCGCAAATGCTCCTACGTGTCACGATACCAGTGCGCGGCAGTCGAGATCGTCGGCAGCCAGGTGAATGCGCTCCAGATGGTTCCACCAGATCACCGGCGGAATGCCGGCGGACTGCATCCAGATCGGGCGGGTCGTCAGCCACAGAACGGCCAGTCGATAGTCGTCCTGCAGCGACGACCGGTCATAGCCCGTCACGCCAAGTTCGGTCAGTTTGGCATGGAAACAATCGAGCAGATGGCCTTCCGCACGCTGACGCAAGTCCGGATACCAGTGCATCGCCATCATGTAGGCGAGATCCTCGGCGCCGGAAGCCGGCCGCCAGGCAGCCCAGTCGAACAGCCTGGCCGTGTCCGATGAACCGTCGCGCGGCAGGAAGCAGTTCCAGGTATGGGAATCGCCCTGTACGAGGGTCAGGTTGCGCCGCGCGCGATAGCGCTGGAGTACGCGAGGCGCCTGATCGAACAGTCGCTCGTAGAATGCGCGCCGTTCCGCCGACAGGCGGTCGCCCAGCATGTCCGCGAACTTTGCATAGGACGCTGCGAGATCCTTCAGCCAGTCCCGGACGGCCTTCGGCTCGGGCCAGGTGCCGATCGTTACGCCCAGTCGCGGATCGTCCCACCACGCGGCCTGGAAGCTTGCATGCGTCCGAACGATCGCCTCGCTTTGCGCGATCGTCGGCGGTACCGGCCATTGCGTCGCAACCAGGTGCGAGTCGGTCAGGTCCTCCAGCAGCAGGTGCCATGCGCCGCTTGCTGCATCGTGGTGCGCCTCGAAGCAGCGGAGCAGCAGGCCATCCGGCGTTGCAGGGGCGACGGTGGTATAGAAAGCGACTTCCTTTCGGCCGCTTTCCCAGTTTGCCCCGGGACGATTCGGCAGGTCGGTCTTGAAGATGAGCGACGTCGGCGCATCCGGGGAGGCGCCTTCGTAGGTGAGCCGCAGCCGCTGGACGAGGGACAGTATTGTCGGGAACGTCCTGTCGACCGAGACGGCGGAGACGCGGCCGCTGCCCAGCGCGCCATTCCGGCGAAGCACGTCGGCAAGGTGTTCTGCGCTGGCGGCCGAGGGCGGAAGGGGCGTCATGTCCTCCATTGTGCCGAAGCGACCGCAGCCGGTAAATTGACCGGATGAATACCTTGAATGGCATGCCCGGTCCCACCTCGCGGGTCTTCTTCTCACAGCGTCTGCGTTTGCATTATGTCGACTGGGGCAACCCGGAAGCGCCGCCGCTTCTCCTCGTTCACGGCGGGCGCGATCACTGCCGGAACTGGGACTGGGTGGCGCAGGCGTTGCGCAAGGACTGGCACGTGATCTGCCCCGATCTCCGCGGGCATGGCGACAGCCAGTGGTCGCCGGACGGCAATTACTCGATGGCCGCCTACATCTACGACCTGGCGCAGCTCATCCACCAGCAGAACCTGGCGCCGGTGACGATCGTGGCGCATTCGCTGGGCGGCAACATCTGCCTGCGCTACACCGGCATCCATCCCGACAAGGTGCGCAAGCTGGTGGCGATCGAAGGCCTCGGGCCGTCGCCCAAGGTGATTGCCGAGCGCGGCAACAAGCCGATGAGCGAACGCATGACCGAGTGGATCGACGAGCAGCGGAAGCTGTCGGCCCGGGGGCCGCGCAAATACCCGACGATCGAGGACGCCTTCAAGCGCATGCAGGAGGAGAACAAGCATCTCTCCGCCGCGCAGGCCCGCCACCTGACCGAGCAGGGCGTCAACCAGAACGAGGACGGCACCTATAGCTGGAAGTTCGACAACTATGTGCGCGTCAACCAGCCGTACGACATGAGCTACGAGGCGATCGAGGAGCTGTGGTCGCGGATCACCTGCCCGACCTTGCTGGTCTACGGCAAGGAAAGCTGGGCCTCCAATCCGGAGAAGGACGGCCGCATCAAGCACTTCAAGACCGCCAAGGTCGTGGAGTTCGAGCGCGCCGGCCACTGGGTCCAGCACGATCGTCTCGACGATTTCGTGGCCACCACACGGGAGTTCATCAAGTGAAGGCGGCGGTCCTGCGCGGCGGCGACATCGTCGTCGCCGACGTCCCGGCGCCGGTGCCGGCGGCGGGGCAGGTGCTGGTGAAGACGCTGTGCTGCGGAATCTGCGGCTCGGACCTGCACTATGCGAAGCACGCGCCACACATGGTCGAGATGTCGAAGCGCATTCCCGGCCGCGTGCCGCTCGACCTCTCGCGCGACGTGGTGTTCGGCCACGAGTTCTGCGGCGAGGTGCTGGATTACGGTCCCGCCACCGAGCGCAAGCTGAAGCCGGGCACGCTGGTCTGCTCGATGCCGGTGATCCCGCAGGCCGACGGCCACCGCACGGTCGGCTACTCGAACGACTTTCCCGGCGGCTATGGCGAGCAGATGGTGCTGGCGGCGCCTCTGCTGCTCGAAGTGCCGAACGGCCTGTCGGCCGACCATGCCGCGATCACCGAGCCGCTCGCGGTCGGTATCCATGCGGTCGAGAAGGCGGCGCTGCAGGACAACGATGCTCCGCTGGTCGTCGGCTGCGGGCCGGTCGGCCTGGCCGCCATCGTCGGGCTGCGGCTGAAGGGCATCCATCCGATCATCGCCGCGGATTTTTCGCCCAAACGCCGCGAGCTGGCCGCGAAAATGGGCGCCGACATCGTGATCGATCCGAAGGTCGAATCGCCGTATGGGAAGCTGGCGCCGGGCAAGCGCGCCGTGATCTTCGAATGCGTGGGCGTGCCGGGCCTGCTGCAGCAGGTCTTCGAGGCAGCGCCGCGAGATGCCCGCATCGTCGTGGCTGGCGTCTGCATGGAACCTGACCGCATCGAGCCGCTGTTCGGCATCGTGAAGGAACTCTCGATCCAGTTCGTGCTGGGGTACACGCCGGACGAGTTCGCGCGCTGCCTTCGCCTGCTGGCCGAGGGACAGGTCGAAGCCGATGCGCTGATCACCGGCAAGGTCGGCCTCGCCGAGGTGAAGGGCGCCTTCGAGGAACTGGGCAATCCCGAGCGCCACACCAAGATTCTCGTGGAGCCCTGGCGCTGACTTTGATAGCGCTTCGGGGCATCGAGGGAGGAAAAGCAAAGTGAAATTCTATAATTCGGTCGGCCCCAACCCGCACATGGTCCGGATGTTCATGGCCGAGAAGGGCTTCGACGTGCCGAGGGTCGAGGTCGATCTGCGCGGTGGCGAGAACCGGCGCGAGCCCTTTCTCAAGATCAATCCGGCCGGCCAATGTCCCGCTCTCGAACTCGACGACGGCACGGTGCTGGCCGAGATCACCGCGATCTGCGAGTATATCGACGAGATCAAGAAGGACACGCCCTCGCTGATCGGCGACACGCCGGAAGAGCGCGCAGCGACACGCATGTGGGTCCGCCGCATCGATCTCAACATCCTCGAGCCCGCGGCCAACGGTTTTCGCTTTTCGCAGGGGCTGAAGATGTTCCAGGACCGCCTGCATTGCATTCCCGAGGCGGCGGATGGGCTGAAGGAGAGCGCGCGCAAGAAGCTCGTCTGGCTCGACGGGCAGATGGGATCGAAGCCGTTCGTTACGGGCGACAAGCTCACGATGGCCGACATCCTGCTGTACACCTTCCTGGAATTCCTGGGGAAGGTCGGACAGCCGCTCGATCCAGCGAACAAGAACCTGACGGCCTGGATGGGCCGCATGAAGGCCCGGCCGAGCGCCACGGCCTGAATCCGGTACGCAGGAACCCGACCATGCGCCGACTGATCGCCCTCTTGTTCGTCCTCTTCGTCCTGCCGGTCGCGGCCGTGCATGCGCAGGGCGATCCGCCGGGCCTGAAGGGTCTGTTCCTGCTGACCGATTATCCCTCGCAGACCGTGCGCGCGGGCGAGGTCACGACGATCCGCGTGAAGGTGAACAATGCCGGCCAGATGCCCGAGCCCCTGGCTCTGGCGCTGGCCGGTGTTCCCGCCGGCTGGAAGATCGACCTGCTGGGCGGCGGCCAACCGGTCGGCGCCGTGATGGCGGGCGTCAACCAGGACGTCACGGTGCAGCTCCGCGTCGAGGTGCCGAAGGATGCTCCGACGGGCTCGCAGACGGTCACGCTGACGGCCAAGGGGCCGATGCAGCAGGCCAGCCTGCCGCTCACGCTTACCGTCGGCACCGAGGCGCCGGCCAGGCTCAGCCTGAAGTCGCGCCTGCCGTCGCTGCGCGGCACGCCGCGCTCGGCCTTCGAGTACACGCTCACGGTGGGCAATGATTCCGGCAAGGACCTGACCGTGGCGCTGGCCGCGCAGGCGCCGGCCAACTTCCAGAGCGTCTTCACGGAAGGCTTCGGCTCGAACGAGATCAGCTCGATCCCCATCGAGGCCGGGCAGACCAAGGACATCAAGCTCAAGGTGACGCCGCCGCGCGACGTGAAGGCCGGCGACTATCCCGTGCTGGTGAAGGTCGCCGCCGAAGGCGCCACCGCGGAGATGCGCGTCACCTTGCAGCTGAGCGGACAGGGCAAATTGGTGCTCTCGGCCAAGGACGGCCGCTTGAGCGGCGAGGCCGAGATCGGCAAGACCTCGACCTACACGCTGGTGCTGAACAACGACGGCACTGCGCCGGTCGACGAGGTCGAGCTGTCGGGCACCGTGCCCGCCAATTGGAAGATCGAGTTCAATCCCAGGTCGCTCGCCGCCATCGCGCCGGGCGACAAGAAGGAAGTCCAGGTGCTGGTGACGCCGGCCGACAAGGCGGTGGCCGGCGACTACATGGCGTCCTTCCGCGCCGCCGCACGCGGCGAGCAGGCGTCCGCCGATTTCCGTATCAGCGTCACCACCTCGACCTTGTGGGGCATCGCGGGCATCGGCATCATCGCCGTGGCGCTGCTGGTCCTGCTGGGCGCGGTCGCCCGTTTCGGCCGCCGCTAGCAGCAGCCGATGGCCGATACCGTCATCGAGGCGCGCGGGCTGACCAAGCTCTACGGCAGCCATCGTGCCGTGGATGCGATCGACTTCACCATCCGGCGCGGCGAGATCTTCGGTCTCTTGGGCCCCAACGGCGCCGGCAAGACGACCACCATCCTGATGATGCTCGGCCTCACCGAGACCAGCGGCGGCTCCGTGGACGTGCTGGGCTTCGATCCGGTGCGCCAGCCGCTCGAGGTCAAGCGCCGGGTCGGCTACCTGCCCGACGCGGTCGGCTTCTACGATCACCTGACGGCGCGCGAGAACCTGCGCTACACCGCGCGGCTTCTCGCCATCCCGCGCCGTGAGGCCGAGACACGCATCGCCGACGCCATGGAGAGCGTGAAACTGGCCGACGTGCTCGACAAGCGCGTCTCGACCTTCTCGCGCGGCATGAGGCAGCGTCTGGGCATTGCCGAGATCGTGATGAAGAAGGCCGAGGTCGCCATCCTCGACGAGCCGACGTCGGGCCTCGATCCGCATTCGACCTTCGAGCTGCTGGAGATGATCCGCGGCCTGAAGCGGGCCGGTGTCGCGGTGCTGCTGTCCTCTCATTTGCTTGATCGCGTGCAAAGCGTCTGCGACCGGGTCGCCTTGTTCAACAAGGGACGGATCGCGCTGATGGGCACGGTGGTCGAACTGGCCAACCAGGTGCTGGGCGCTGGCCATCCGATCCTGGTCGAAGCCTCGGGTGCCGACATTCCTGGCATCCTGCGCGGTATCGAGGGCGTGCAGACAGTCGTGCCCGAAGGCCCTGAGGGGGAGAAGGGTGGCGCCTGGCGCGTGGTGGCCGACCGCGACGTGCGGGCGGCTGTGGCCCATCGCATCGTAACCTCGGGTGGTTCGCTCACCCGGCTCGCCGACCTGCAGCCCAGCCTCGAAGAGGTCTACACGCACTACTTCGAGGAGGCACGCCGTGCCGCCTAGTGTCTCGTCAAGAAGAACAGAATCACACTCCCAATCTCATGCTGAGGAGCGCTCCGCAGGAGCGCGCCTCGAAGCATGGGCATCGGCACCACCTTTGTTGCCCATCCTTCGAGACGGCGCTTCGCGCCTCCTCAGGATGAGGTGGTTTGGTTGCAGGGCAGTATGAGAGGAAGACACTCGAGCACCGCGCGTCGCCAGGGTTCGCCTTTCACCGGTCTCGGCCCGGTCTTCATGAAGGAGCTGGCGGATCATCTCAGCAGCGTCCGCATGATGGTGCTGACGCTGTTCGTGCTCGCCTTCGGCGCGTTCCCGGTGGCCTCGTCGCTACAGACATTGCGGACAGTCGTCGATCCCAACTCCTTCCTGTTCCTGCGCATCTTCACCCTGGAGCCGGAGCAGGTCGGCATCTCCTTCATCGCAGCGCTGAACTTCATCATTCCGCTGATGGCCATCGGGCTGGGCTTCGATTCGGTGAACAGCGAGTTCAATCGCCGTACCTTGAGCCGTGTCCTGTCGCAGCCGATCTATCGCGATGCGCTGCTGCTCGGGAAGTTCCTGGCGGGCCTCGCGACCTTCGCCGTGGCGTTGGTGGCGCTGTGGCTGATCGTGGTCGGCGCGGGCCTGCTGCTGCTCGGCGTACCGCCGCGCGGCGTCGAGGTGGCGCGCGGGCTCGGCTTCCTGGTCGTCGCCATCGCCTATGGCGGCGTGTGGCTCGCCATCGCCATGTTCTTCTCGGTCGTCTTCCGCTCGACCGCGACCTCGGCACTCTGCGCGCTCGGCCTGTGGCTGTTCTTCTTCCTGCTGTGGCCGCAACTTGCCTCGGCCATCGTGTCGGGCGTGGCGCCCAGCGAGATCAGGAGCCTGGAGGAGTATGCCGCCGTCCAGGATATCGCCATGGGCCTGATGCGCCTGTCGCCGGGCACCCTGTTCAGCGAGGCGGTGCTCGGCCTGCTGAGCCCGGAAACGCGGACCCTGGGGCCGATGCTGCCGGCGCAGATGCGCGGTGCGATCATGGGCGCGCCGTTGCCGTTCGACCAGAGCCTGCTCTTGATCTGGCCACAGATCACCGGTCTCATCGCCGCCATGATCGTGGTCTTCGCGGCTGCCTACGTGGTCTTCCAGCGCGAGGAAGTGCGCGCATGAAGGCCTGGACCGTCGCGGCCGCGCTCAACAACGCACGCTGGTGCGATGCGGTCTGTCGCGCGCACGGCCACGCGGGTCGGATGCTGCCGCACATGTGGGTCAACGCCGCGACCGTGCCGCGCTTCTATCCCAATGCCGTCACCCTGGCCGTCGGCCAGACGGCGCTGGAGGAGCAGCGGAACACGGTCGAGATCCTTCAGAAATCGAACCTGCCCGGCCGCTGGTCGGTGAAGGACAGTTTCAACAAGCTCGACCTGTCGCGCCGCGGCTTCGAGTTGCTGTTCGAGGCGAACTGGATCCGGAGCGAGATGCCGGGCGAGGGGCCGTCCAGCGACATCGTCTGGACCCGCGAGGAGAAGGGCACCGCGGACCTGCCGTTCGACGATCCGGCCTTCGCGATGTTCAAGGGGCGTCGCGGCTTCAAGGTCGTGGCGGGCTTCATGCTCTACCGCGCCGAGGACGTCGTCGGCGTAACGAGTGTCGTCGCCGAGACGTCCGACGCGGCCGCCGTGTGGCGATCGCTGACCCTGCTGTCCGCCCAGACGTTCCCGCGCCTGCCGCTGGTCGGCTACGAGTCCGGCCGGGAACTCAAGGCGGCGGTGAAAGCCGGCTTCGAGTCCGGCGACAAGCTCAGGGTGTGGGTGACGGCTCGGGATTGAAACCGCACGCCTTCAACGCCGTCAGCATGTGCGCGGGCGGTGGCGCGGTCACGACGATCGGCGGCTTGCTCTTCGACAACGGCAGCACGATGCCGTGCGATTGCAGGTGAAGCTGGTTGTTCGGCTCGGCCCGGCCGTAGAGCCGGTCTGCGATCACGGGGCAGCCGGCGGCGGCGCAATGCACCCGGATCTGGTGGGTGCGGCCGGTCTCGGGCTTCAGTTCCAGCCAGGTCATACCGGGAGCGCGTCCCATTATCTTGTAGCGCGTCACCGACGGCTGGCCCGTGTCGGAGACCTTCACCGACCATCCGCTGAGAGTGTTCACCTTGAGCAACGGCATGTCGAACACGCCTTCGTTGGCGGGAGGTTCGCCTTCGACGACGGCCCAGTAGGTCTTCTCGGTATCGCGGCCGGAGAAAAGGCGCCCGAGCTTGGCCAGTGCCTTGGGATGCCGTCCCAGCACCAGCACGCCCGCGGTGTCGGCATCCAGCCGGTGGGCCAGCGACGGCGGCCGCGGCAGGCCGTAGCGCAGGTCGTCGAAGCATTCTTCGAGGTTCGGCGCGCCGCTGGGGCCGGCATGCACGGCAAGGCCGGCCGGCTTGTCGATTACCAGGATGAGCCCGTCGCGGTGGAGAACGCGGGCCTGTATCTCCTCGGCGGTCAGCGGCGGCGGGCGCCGTCGGGGTTGAGCCGGTTTGGGAAAGGCGGCCCGGGGCGGGGGACGACGGTTCACAGGTCGGGCCAGCGGTCGAGCCAGCTCTCGCTCGCCTCGTAGAGGGCGGCCGCCCGCAGCACCGAGGCCTCGTCGCGGAAGCGGCCGACGATCTGAAGGGCGATCGGCAGGCCGTCCGCATCGTAGCCGTTGCAGATCGAAAGGGCGGGATGGCCGGTGATGTTGAACGGCATCGTGTAGGGGAACCAGTTGCGCCGCAGCTCGCCCGCCTCGACGCCGTCGATGGTGATCGGATCGAACAGGTCCTGGTCGATCGGCAGCGCGGTGCGCGAGACCGTCGGCGTCACCAGGAAGTCGGCCGTCTCGAACCAGCCCTGCACCATCCGGAAGAGTTCGCTGCGCTGGAACATGGCGCGCTGGTAGTCGGCGCCCGACCAGTCCGCCGCCTCGGCCACCTGCCGCACCAGCGAGGGGGTCATGCGGTTGCCGTCGCGCTTGATCATCTCGTCGAAGCGCGCCTTCCAGGTCGTATGGTTGATCACCTTCCAGGCGGAACTCAGGTCCGGCAGCGTGTCGGTGAGTTCGACCAGCTCGGCGCCCAGCTCGCGCAGCCGCAAGAGCGATTGTTCGAAGGCGGCGCGCACGTCCTTCGCGACCATCGTGTTGCCGAGCGTTGCGCTGTAGAGGATGCGCCGGCCCCTGAGATCGCCCTCGGCGCGCGCGGCGGCGAGATAGTCCGGCGGCTCGATGCCGATCGACCACGGGTCGGAGGGATGCGGGCCGGCCATCGCCTGAAGCATCAGCGCAGTATCCATCACCGTGCGCGTCATCGGCGTCACGTAGGTGTAGTTCCCGAACGCATCGGCCACCTGGCTGTGCGGGATCACGCCGTTGCTCTGCTTCAGCCCGACCATGCCGTTGATGGCGGCGGGAATGCGCGTCGAACCGCCGCCGTCGGTGGCGATGCCGAACGGGCCGATGCCGGCCGCGACCGCCACCGCCGCGCCGCCGCTCGACCCACCGGACGTGTGGTTGGCGCTCCAGGCGTTGCGCGTGCGGCCGAACAGCGGACCGTCGGTCAGCGACTTGTGGCCGAACTCCGGTGTCGTCGTCTTGCCGAACAGGATGCCGCCCGCTGCCTTCACGCGCGCCGCGCACACCGCGTCTTCCTTCGGCACGTTGTTCTCGTAGAGCAGCGAGCCGAAGGTGGTGCGGACGCCGGCCGTGTTCACGAGATCCTTCGCCGCGAACGGAATGCCGTGCAGCAGGCCGAGCGGCTTGCCCTGCATCACCGCGTCTTCGGCCGCCTTTGCGGCTGCGCGCGCCTGCTCGGGCACCAGGGTGACGAAGCAGTTCAGCACCGGCTGCAGTTTCTCGGCTCGTGCGAGCACGGCGTCGGTCAGCTCGACGGGCGAGATTTTCCTGGCGGCGATCTGCTCGCGCAGTTCGGAAGCGGGCAGGCGGGTGAGGTCGGTCATGGTCTTCCTTGGCTCGCTTCCCAAGAACCTCATCCTGAGGAGGTCGCCCCTCGAATACCTCGGGGTAAACTCAGCGACCGTCTCGAAGGATGGGATACGCAGGTGCTGTCTGTTGCCCATCCTTCGAGACGGCCCTGCGGGCCTCCTCAGGATGAGGGTTTCGTTGTGGTGGCGGTCTTTACCGCAGCAACCCGCGTGCCGCGAGGTTTCGCATGAGGGCGCCGGTGCCGAAAGTCCAGGGCGGGATCTTGTCGCAATGCGCCACCTTGTTGGTGAGCGTGCCGAGCTTGGGCGAGCGGATCGAGACCATGTCGCCCACCATGTGCGTGAAGCCGGTGCCGCCGGGCTTGCGCGGCTCGGTCGGGGCGAACAGCGTGCCGGTCATCAGCGCCATGCCGTCGGGATACTGATGCGCGCTCATCGCCTGCGCGACGAGATCGGTGGGATCGCGGCTGATCTTCGACAGGTCGCTCGACCCGTGCAGGCGGAACTGGTCGGGGCCGGTGACTTCGAGGTCGACCTTGGCCTGGCGCACGTCGTCGAGCGAGAAGGTCTCGTCGAACAAGCGGATGAACGGGCCGAGCGCACAGGAGGCGTTGTTGTCCTTGGCGATGCCCAGCAGGAGCGCGCTGCGGCCCTCGATGTCGCGCAGATTGACGTCGTTGCCCAGGGTCGCGCCGACGATCTTTCCCCTGGCGCTGACGATCAGCGTCACCTCGGGCTCCGGATTGTTCCAGTCGGAGTCCGGCCGGATGCCGATTTCGGCACCGTAGCCGACGGCGGCCATCGGCGGCGCCTTGGTGAAGATCTCGGCATAGGGACCGATGCCGACCTCGAGATAAGGCGACCAGGCACCGCGCGCCATCAGCGTCTTCTTCAGCGCCTCGGCCTCGGGCGAGCCCGGCTTGATGGCGCTCACGTCGGCGCCGATGATCGAGTTCAACTCGCCGCGCACCTGCTCGGCGCGGGCGGGATCGCCCTTAGCGTGTTCCTCGATCAGCCGTTCCAACAGGCTGACGGCAAAGGTAACGCCCGCGGCCTTCAGTGCCTGAAGGTCGACCGGCGCCAGCAGATCGCCGACGACGTCCTGCAAGGTGCCGATGCGCTCGCCCGGGGAACTGCGCGCGAGCGCCGTCGGATCGGCCGCGTTGCAGAGATCGGCCATTGTCGGCACGGTCGAGGAGAGGTCGAAGACCCCGTCGGCGCGCACGGCCACGACGGCGGGGCCGGCCGGGCTTCCTGCACGCCATACGCGGCCCACGAGCGTGCCGGCGGTGCCGTCCTCGGGCAGGATTTCGCTGAGAGATGGTGACACTGGACGTCTCCGGCGCTTCGTTGCAGAAAAGGCGCGCCATTCCCGGGAGAAATAAGATCATGGTCGCAGCACGGATCAAAGGCGTTCTTTCGCCCGTCGTCACGCCCTTCAAGCGCGACCTGTCGCCCGATGTCGGCCGCTTCATCGCCCACTGCAAGTGGCTGATCAGCCAGGATTGCGGCCTCGCGGTCTTCGGCACCAACTCGGAAGCCAATTCGCTGTCGGCGAAGGAGCGCATGAGCCTGCTCGAAGCCGTCGTCGCGGCCGGCGTGCCGACCGCGCGCATGATGCCCGGCACCGGCGCCTGCTCGATCACCGAGGCGGCCGAGGTGAGCGCGCATGCGGTGAAGCTCGGCGTCGGCGGCGTGCTGATGCTGCCGCCGTTCTATTACAAGGGCGTTCCGGAGGAGGGGCTGTTCCGCTTCTACTCGGAAGTCGTGCAGCGGGTCGGCGACGACCGCCTGCGCGTCTATCTCTATCATATCCCCGGGGTCTCGGGCGTGCCGATCACGCACAAGCTGGTCGAGCGGCTGATGAAGGCCTATCCGAAGCAGATCGCCGGCATGAAGGATTCGTCGGACGACTGGCCCCACACCAAGAGCATGATCGACGCCTTCGCCAGGGACGGCTTCGACGTCTTCTCCGGCAACGAGAAGCCGATCCTGGAGAACCTGAAGGCGGGCGGCGTCGGCTGCATCAGCGCCACGGCCAACATCAACCCGGGCAAGATCGCCGAGACGATCAAGGCGTACGGCACCCCGGAAGGCGACAAGCTCCAGGCCTGGATCAACGAGGTCCGCGGCGTCATGCAGGGCTACGTGATGATCCCGGCGCTGAAGTACGTGATCGCGCACTATGGCAGCGACCCGCACTGGAACCCGGTGCGTCCGCCGCTGGTCGAGATCGACGAGAAGACCGGCCGCGACATGATCGAGAAGCTCGACAAGCTCGGCTTCACCATGCCTGGCCTCAAGCAGGCGATGGCTGTTGCCGCTGAGTGACGAGTTGTGTCCGAGGGCCTGTCGCCATTGACAGGCCCGAAGCCGGAAGCTTATAAAATCTCCATGCTCACGACCTGCACCCACAACGCTTGGTATTTTACGCCCCTGACATAGGCGGCGCGAAGGGTCATGACTCAACGAAGCCGCCGCATCCCGGCGGCTTTCGTGTTCTAGGACTGGCCTCCGGGCCGCGGCGGAACCCGCAAACCGGAGGACGAAATGTCGATCATCGAAGCAGACATTGAACCGCAACACCTGCCCCTCGCCATCCGCGTGAGGCTGGCGGGGCCACGCGACATCGACGATCTCGCCGATCTGCTCGACGGCGGCGAGAACGCGCGCGAGCAGGTGCTGACATGGCTCGAAACGCCCGGCACGACGTTGCTGGTGGCGCAGAGCGAGCTGGGCGTGCTGGCGGTTGCGGTCCTCGTGACGAGGCTGGTGCCGCTCGAAGGCGTGGGCGTCCACAAGATCATCGAGGTCGACAATCTCGTCGTGCGCGCCGCCCACCGCGGCCGCCGCATCGGCCGTCGTCTCCTCGCAGCCGCCGTCGAATGGTCGCGCCAGCGCCGCGCGGTGCAGGTCGAGGCGGTGGTGGGCGAGGGCGCGGCCAAGCGCTTCTACGAGAATTTCGGCTTCGCGGTCGCCAACGACCGGCTCGTGCTGGCGGCGTGACGCCCCGGACGGGCCGCTTTCGCCTCGTGAACTATCCGGTTGCAGGTCGAACAATGTGCTATGGTGAATTTTCTTGCACACAAAGTGCCGGACAAATGTGCAGGAGTAGCCCGTGGCCAAGAATTCATCGAAGCGCGGTCGCGCGCCCGTCGAGAAGGCGCCGCAGGTCATCAAGCAGACGATGGCAAAGGCGGTTTCGAGCTATACCGATCAGGGCCAGTTGCGGACTCTGATGGAGAACGCCAAGCGCATGGGGCGTGAGGATATCTGGCGTCAGGCGTTCGACCAGCTGTGCGCGCTGGAAGGCGCGGACCAGACGGATCCGCTGGACCGGGCCTTCTACCGGACCTTGGCGGCCTACGAGCAGTTGCTGACCCAGAAGAACCGGCGGGCGACCCGCGCCAGCCGCACGCGGCTCAAGCTCAAGAGCAAGGGCGTCGTCGCCTGCCTCGAGGACTGGGCCCGCAGCAAGGACGCGCCGGAGTCGTTCGACCTCCTGGTCGCCCACGGCATGGTCGAGATGTCGGGAGAGCAGCTCGTTCTGACCTATCCCGACCGGTTCACCGCCGAAGCGGTCGCGGGCGCGACGGCGCGTCTGGCGACGCTCACCATCGCGGCGCCCGCGGCCTGATCCCTACGCGGGCTCGGCGTCGCGCGCGGCCCACATCTTCCTGAAGCCCGGACGCGCCTGACAGTTGGCGAGCCACGCCTTCACGCGCGGCGACGTCTCGAACAGTTCGGGCGCGGCCTGCGCGTAGCGCACGATCTCGGCGACGTTCAGGTCGGCCACGGTGAAGCGGCCGCCGACCAGCCAGCCGCTCTTCTCGAGCGCCTTCTCGAGCACGGCGAAGGGGCGGCGCAACGCCTCGACGGCGGCGTCGGCCACCTTCGGATCCTTCTCGCCGGTCGGGTTGCCGAGCCGGTGGTAGAGAACGTTGATGGCATGCGGCTCGACTCCCGTCGCCGCCCACAGCGACCACATCGCGATCTCCCCGTCCTCGGCCACGTTTGCCGCGGCGAGCGGACCGCCATGCTTGCGCGCGAGGTACAGGTTGATCGCCAGCGATTCGTGCAACACCACGCCGTCGTCGTCGATCGAGGGGATGAGGCCGTTCGGATTGACCTTCAGGAATTCCGGCGACTGGGTGTGCAGCATGCCGGCCGGCACGGTGCGATAGTGCTGGATCACCGGCACCTGCTTGAACGGGATGCCGAGTTCCTCGGCCAGCCAGATGTTGCGGGACGCGCGGGAGCGATAGACGCCATAGATCGTGAGCATGGAATTTCCTGATTGTCCGACGGTACGGGGCTGGTGGTCCGCCCGTTCTTAGGCGCTCGCCGATCCCCGTCACAGTGAAAAACGGACAGGCGAGGGTACGATTACTCGTCGCGCGCCCGAGCCTGGAGTCTTTCCGAGCAAGCTGGAACACCAGCAGCACCCTCATGCTGAGGAGGCTGCGGAGCAGCCGTCTCGAAGCATGGGCACGAGCACCGCGCTTGTTGCCCATCCTTCGAGACGTCGCGCAAGGCGCGCCTCCTCAGGATGAGGTGGGTGCTCGATCCAGCTGGATCGCCAGGACTTTAGCTGATCGACGGCGCGTCGCGTCCGACGAACTGGACCCGCAGTTCGCGCTTCAGGACCTTGCCGGTGGCGTTGCGCGGCAGCGCGTCGACGAAGGCGACGGACTGCGGCACCTTGAACTTGGCGAGACGGCCCAGGCAGTGCTGGATCACGTCGCCTTCGGCCAGCGACTGGTCGGGCTTGCGCACGATGACGGCCATGCCGACCTCGCCCCAGCGCTCGTTCGGCACGCCGATGATCGCGGCATCGGCGACGGCTGGGATCTGGAACAGCACGTTCTCGACCTCGGCGGGATACACGTTCTCGCCGCCCGAGATGTACATGTCCTTCCAGCGGTCGACGATGTAGACGAAGCCTTCCTCGTCGAGCCGCGCGGCATCGCCGGTGTGCAGCCAGCCGTCGGTGAAGCTCTTCTTCGTAGCCGCGTCGTTGTTCCAGTAACCGGGCGTGATGTTGGGGCCCTTAATCAGCAGCTCGCCGATGCCGCCCGCGGGCACGTCGCGGCCCTCGTCGTCGATCACGCGGATGGCGGTGTGCATCATCGCCTTGCCGGCCGAGCCCACCTTGCGGATCGCGTCAGCGGCATCGAGCATCGTGCCGGCGGGGCTGGTCTCCGTCATGCCCCAGCCCTGCACCAGCGGCACGCCGCGCGCGATCCAGGTTTCGAGGATGGGCAGCGCGCAGGGGGCGCCACCGACACCGGCGATCCGGAGCCGCGACAGGTCGGCGCCCTGGAACTTGGGATGCTGCATCATGAACTGGTAGGGCGCGGGCACCGCGAAGAAGTGGGTGATGCCGAGCGCGGGATCGGAGATGCAGTCGAGCGCCTGGCCGGGATCGAAATTGCGCATGACCACGATCGTGCCGCCGGCATGGAGCACCGGGTTCGCGTAGCAGTTGAGGCCGCCGGTGTGGAACAGCGGCAGCACCACGAGTTGCACGGTCTCGGGCGTGATTAGCGCCGGGATGCCGAGGTTCACGCAGTTCCAGAACACCATCCCGTGAGTGATGATCGCGCCCTTGGGATGTCCGGTGGTGCCCGACGTGTACATCACCATGCCGACGTCGTCGTGCGTCAGGGCGGCCGGCGCAGGCGACGGGCCGGCCTCGGCGAGAGCCCGCTCGTAGGCGCTGTCGGCGCGGTCGTGGTCGATTTCGAGGAGGCTGGCGGAGAGGGCGGTGGCCTGGGGGGCGAAGGACCGGTCGTGGATCAGCAGCTTCGGGCTCGAATCGCCCAGTATGTATTCGAGTTCCGGCACCGTGAGCCGCCAGTTGAGCGGCAGCATGATGGCGCCCAGCCGGCCGCAGGCGAATTGCAGCTCGAAGTATTCGGCGCAGTTCGGCGCGAGCAGGGCGATGCGGTCGCCGCGGGCGATGCCCCGCGCGGCGAGGGCCGAGGTCAGTCGGCCGATGCGCTCGTCGAGCGCGGCATAGGAAATCTTCCGGTCGGTGTGCAGGTCGTGGATCGCGAGCTGCCGGGGACGCCGTCCGGCGTGGTGGGCGATCCAGTCGTAGTAGGGAATCGTCGGCATCAGTTCACGCCCCGGGTGAAGCCCTGCCAGTAGGGCTCGCGCAGCTCGCGCTTCAGGACCTTGCCGGCGCCCGAGAGCGGCAGCGGCGTGTCGCGGATGTCGACGCTGCGGGGGCATTTGTAGCCTGCGATCTGGCCGCGGCAATGCTCCATCACCGCGTCGGCCGTGAGGGCCGAGCCCTGCTTAGGGACGACGATGGCATGGACCCGCTCGCCCCACCGCTCGTCGGGCACGCCGATCACCGCCACCTCGGCCACGCCGGGCATCGTCGAGATCGCATTCTCGACCTCCGCCGAGTAGACGTTCTCGCCGCCCGAGATGATCATGTCCTTCAGCCGGTCGACGACGAAGACGAAGCCTTCCTCGTCCATGTAGGCGCCGTCCCCGGAATAGTACCAGCCGTCCTCGAGCACGGCCTGGGTCTCCGCCGGCTTGTTCCAGTAGCCCTTCATGATGTTGGCGCCGCGCACCGCCAACTCGCCGGTCGTGCCGCGCGGCACCTCCAGCCGGTCGACATCGACGATCCGCACCTCGCAGGCGAGCACCGCCTGGCCGCAGGACTTGAGACGGCCGGCGAAGGGACCGTCGAGCACCGTGTAGCGCGGGTCGAGCAGGGTCACGATGGGCGAGGCCTCGGTCATGCCGTAGCCGTGCATCAGGCGGACCTGCGGCATTGCCTCGATCGCCTTGCGCAGCACGCCCTCGGGCATCGGCGAGGCGCCATAGAGGATGAACGCGAGCGTACCGATGTCGAACTCGGCGAATCGGTCGTGGTTCACCAGCATGTTGATCATGGTCGGCACGAACTGCGCGTGCGTCACCTTCTCGGTCTGGATGGTGAGCAGCACCTCCATCGGCTCGAAGCGCGGCACGAAGGCATGGCGTCCGCCCGACAGGGTGACGCCGAAGGTCGAGGCGCCGTCGGCCAGATGAAACATCGCGCCGGAATGGAGATAGGCGGTGTCGGCATCGAAGCCCATGCCGGCCACGCCGTTCAGCGCGTTCACCACCAGATTGGTGTGGGTGAGCATCACGCCCTTCGAACGGCCCGTGGTGCCGCCGGTGTAGAACAGCCCGGCCAGGTCGTCGTCGTGGGCGCCGGCATCGTCCACTGCTTCGTAGCTGGTCAGGTCCTCGTAGCGCAGCAGGCCCTCGGGAGCGGCCAGATCGTCGAGCCAGACGACCTCGCGCAGGGCCGGCGTCCGGCCGTCCAGCGCCTTCAGATGGTGCGACATGCCGGTGTCGACGAACATCGCCACGGCGCCGGAATCGTTCAGGATGTATTCGATCTCGGGCGCAGCCAGCCGCGTGTTCAGCGGCACCATGACCGCGCCCAGCCAGGGCAGGGCATACATGAGTTCGAGGTAGCGGTCCGAGTTGAACGCCAGGATCGCCACCCGGTCGCCGCGGCGCACGCCCAGTGCGGAGAGCGCGCCGGCCACCCGGCTCACGCGATCCTCGGTCCGCTGCCAGGTCCGCCGGCGGCCGGCGAAGGAGGTCGAGATGCCGTTGGGCCGGGTCTGGACGGCGCGGCGAAGTCCCTGGGTCAGTGCAAACATGGGACGATGCTAGGGGCTCGCTCGTTCGCACGGCAAGGGGCTTCGTGGTAGGAGGAAAGGATGGACACCATCGCCCAGCCGACTGCCCCTGCGAAGGACCTCGAGTTCAATCCGCTCGACCCGGCCTTCATTGCCGACCCCTATCCGTTTTATCGCCGGCTGCGCGAGGCTGCGCCCGTCCTGAAGACGCCGCAGGGCTTCTGGCTGATCACGCGCTACGAGGACGTGGCGCTGTCGCTCCGCGACCGGCGCTTCGGCAAGGACTTCGAAGGCAACATGCGCCGCCGTTATGGCACCGACCGCATGAACGAGCCCGCCGTGGCGAGCCTCGCCAAGACGATGCTGGTGCAGGATCCGCCGGACCATACGCGCCTGCGCGGCCTGGTGACGAAGGCCTTCACGGCGCGTCGTGTCGCCGACATGCGGCCGCGCATCAAGCAACTGGTGGACGAGCAACTCGACCGCGTCGCCGACAAGGGCGAGATGGACGTGATGCGCGACCTGGCTCATCGCCTGCCGGTGATCGTGATCTGTGACATGCTGGGCATTCCCGAGGAGCATCGCGCGCCGTTCCTTGCCGGCAGCAACGTCAACGGCCGCATCCTCGAACCGGTGCCGATGACGCGCGAGGAACTCGACCTGGCCAACCGCAACAGCCAGATGGCCGGCGTCTATTTCAACCAGCTCTGCGAACTGCGGCGGCGCGAGCCGAAGGACGATCTCACGACCGAACTGGTGAAGGCGGAGGAGGCGGGCGACAAGCTGACCGCCGAGGAGCTGCAGGCGAATATCGGCCTGCTGTTCGGAGCCGGGCACGAGACCACCACCAACCTGATCGGCAACGGCCTGCTGGCCCTGCATCGCAATCCCGACCAGTGGGAGCGGCTGAAGGCCGACCCGTCGCTGATTCCCAACGCCGTCGAGGAGCTGCTGCGTTACGATTCGTCGGTGCAGATCACCGGCCGCGTCACCCATGCGGAAGTCGAGCTGGGCGGCGTGACGATCGGCGCGGAGCAGAGCATCGTCGCCCTGCTGGGCGCGGCCAATCGCGATCCGGCGCAGTATCCCGATCCCGACCGGCTCGATGTCGGCCGCGAGCATATTCGGCCGATGTCGTTCGGCGGCGGCATCCACCACTGTCTCGGCGCGCAGTTGGCCCGGCTCGAGGCCGAATTGGTCTTCACCGCGCTGGTCGAGCGCATGCCCAACCTCACGCTGCCCGAAAAGGACACCCCGGCCTGGCGCCGCAGCTTCACCCTGCGCGGCCTCAGCAAGCTCCCGGCGGTCTGGCACTAGAGGACGTGGCATCCGACATGGCGACGCGGTGGCGGGGCGAGGGCGGCCAGCATCAGGGCGCCCGCCCTTATCAGGAAGACAGCTGGCGTCTCGCGACGCTGGGGGACGGATCGCTGCTGGCGGTGGTGGCCGACGGCATGGGCGGCCATGCGGGTGGCGCCGTCGCCAGCCGGCTCGCGGTCGAGGCGTTCATCCATGCGCTGGAGCAGGGCGGCGGCCTAGCCGACGGGCTGGCCGACGCCAACGCGGCGGTGGGCAAGGGCGCGGCAGGCAAGCCGGAGCTCACCGGCATGGGCGCCACCCTGGTGGCCGCCCAGGTGCGGGGCGACGAGGTACGCTGGATCAGCGTCGGCGATTCGCCCTTCTACCTGGTCGAGGCCGGACAGATCGTGCGCCTCAATGCCGATCACTCGATGGCGCCGCAGATCGACGCGCTGGTGGCGCGCGGCATGCTGACGGCGGACGAGGCCGAGCATCATCCCGGCCGCCACACGTTGCGCGAGGCCGTGATGGGCGAGCCGCTCACCCTGATCGACAAGGGCACGCGCCGGCTCGGGCCGGATGCGCGGCTGCTGATGTGCAGCGACGGCGTGCAGAGTTTAAGGAACGAGCAGATCCTGGCGCAGGCGGCGCTGCCGGTCGACCGCATGATCGAGGCGGTGCTGGCGACGGCCCGCGAGCATCAGGACAACATCACCGTGGTCAAGCTGGAGCGAGTTCGATGAGTCGTGGTCCCGTGGTCATCGAAGTCACACGCGGTCCCGTCGTGGAGAGCCGGCACGAGGGCATCGCGGCGGTGGTAAAGGCCGACGGCACGGTCGTCGAATCCTGGGGCGACATCGACGCGGCGATCCTGCCGCGCTCGGCCAACAAGCCGATCCAGGCGATGGCCTTCGTCGAAAGCGGCGCGGTCGAACGCTTCGGCCTCGGCGACGAGCACATCGCACTGTCCTGCGCCTCGCACAGCGGCGAGACGCGGCATGTCGAGACGGTGCGCGCGTGGCTGGCCCATGTCGGCCTCAGCGAGGCCGACCTCGAATGCGGCACGCATGCGCCGCGCCTGCAGTCGAGCATCGAGGCGCTGGCCCGCGCCGACGCCCTGCCGACGGCGGCGTTCAACAACTGCTCGGGCAAGCATAGCGGCTTCCTGACGACGGCGGTGCAGTACGGCGAGCCGACGCAGGGCTACATCCGCTACGACCATCCGGTGCAGCGTCGCCTGCGCGAGACCATGAGCGCGCTGTGCGGCCTCGACGCCAACAGCTTTCCCCACGGCACCGACGGCTGCGGCATCCCCACGCTGGCGACGCCGCTCAGGAGCCTCGCCCACGCGATGGCCTCGATGGCCGATCCGTCTGGCCTGTCGAGCAAGCGGGCCGATGCCGCGAACCGCATCCGCAAGGCGATGAACGCCGAGCCGTTCATGGTCGCGGGCTCGGGCCGCTTCTGCACCCGCATCAACGAGGCCGCGCCCGGTGTCATCCAGGTGAAGACCGGCGCCGAGGGCGTGTTCTGCGGCATGCTGCCGACCCTGGGCGTCGGCGTGGCGCTGAAGGTCTGGGACGGTGCGGGGCGGGCGGCCGAGGTCGCGATGGCGGCTCTGCTCGACCATCTCGGGGTCCTGCCTGCAGGGCAACGGGAAGAGGTCCTGCATCCGCCGATCAAGAACGTCGTCGGCCTGCTGGTCGGCGAGATGCGTCCGGCCAAGAGCTGGCTGGGGTGAGCGCCCACTCCATGAGCCCATCGTGAGCATCACACTCGATATTCTTGAGGTCGGCGCCCGCGGCGACGGCGTCGCCGACCTCGAAGGCAAGCGCTTCTTCGTGCCGTACTGTCTGCCGGCGGAGACCGTCGAAGCCGAGCCGCTCGACAAACGCGGCGACGGCACTGCCTGCGATCTCGTCGAAGTGCTGTCGCCGTCGCGCCACCGCGTACCGGCACCGTGTCTCCATTTCGGGACCTGCGGCGGCTGCGCGCTGCAGCATTGGCGGCGCGACGTCTACACCGGCTGGAAGAGCGACCTGATCGCCAAAGCGCTGGCGCAGCGCGGCGTCAAGGCGCCCACGTTCGAAGCGCCGGTCACCTGCGAGCCTGGGGAACGCCGGCGCGCCGACATTGTGCTGCGGTGCCAGGGCAAGCGGATCCTTGCGGGTTACCATGAACGCGGAAGCCAGAACGTCGTCGACGTCGGCACCTGCGTTGTGGCGCGCCCGAAGATAAACACCGCGATCGCGGCGTTGCGGTTGGCGATCAAGGCCATTCTTCGCGACGGAACGTCGGCCGATGCCGTCGTCAACGAGACCGATACCGGGCTCGACGTGCTGATCCGTCCGCACAGGAAGTTCGAATTGACGCTCGCGATCCGCGAGACACTGATAGCGCTGGCCGAGAGCGCGGACATCGCGCGCGTGAGCTGGGGCGACCGCGCGACCGCCGAGCCGGTGATCGTGCGCCGCACGCCGCAGCTGATCCTGGGCGACGTGACGATCGAGCCGCCGCCCGGTGCGTTCCTGCAGGCGACCAAGCGCGCCGAGCTGGTCATGCGGGCCGGCGTGACGGCGTGGCTGGGCGAAGCGGCCCGAACGGCGGACCTGTTCGCCGGCATCGGCGCGCTGTCGCTCGGCAAGCCGGGCAAGCTCAGCCTGTTCGAGTACGACCGCCCGTCGGTCGCCGCCGTTGACGCTACGGCGCGCAAGTTGGGCGGCAACCGCGTCACGGTGCAGCTGCGCGATCTCTTCCGCCGACCGCTCAGCACCAAAGAACTCGACGCCTTCGACGCCATCGTGCTCGACCCGCCACGCGCCGGGGCGGCCGCGCAATGCGCCGAACTCGCCGGCTCGAAGGTGAAGCGCGTGGTCTACGGCTCCTGCGATCCCGGCAGCTTCGCCCGCGACGTTCGAACCTTGCAGGACGGCGGGTACCGACTGGAGAAACTCATGCCTATCGACCAGTTCCTCTGGTCGGCGCATGTTGAGCTGATTGCACTTCTGACCAAATGAATCGAGGAGACGACCGATGATGTTCGACCTGACCGGCAAGGTGGCCGTCGTGACCGGCGGCAGCCGCGGCATCGGCCGCTCGATCTGCGAGCAGATGGCCGCGCACGGCGCCAAGGTCGTGGTGTCGAGCCGCAAGCTGCCGGCCTGCGAGGAGGTCGTGAAGGCGATCAAGGACAAGGGCGGCGAGGCGACGGCCGTCGCGGCCAGCATCTCCGACAAGGCCCAGCTCGAGAACCTCGTCGCCGAGGCGCGCAAGGCCTATGGCCGAATCGACATCATGGTCTGCAACGCCGCCTCCAACCCGTATTTCGGCCCGCTCAGCGGCCTGAAGGACGAGGTGTTCCAGAAGATCATGCAGAACAACGTGATGTCGAACCTGTGGCTGATGAACATGGTCGGCCCGGAGATGGCGGAACGGAAGGACGGCGCCTTCATCATCGTCTCGTCGATCGGCGCGCTGGTTGGCTCGGCCCACATCGCGGCCTACAACATGAGCAAGGCGGCCGATCTCTCGCTGGTGAAGTCGCTGGCCATGGAGTGGGGCAAGCACAATATCCGCGTCAACGCGATCGCCCCGGGCCTGATCCAGACCGACTTCGCCAAGGCGCTGTGGGACAATCCGCAGATCCGCGCCGCCCAGGAGAGCAAGGCGGCGCTGAAGCGCATCGGCCAGCCCGACGACATCGGCGGCGTGGCGGTGTTCCTGGCCTCGAAGGCCGGCAACTTCATCTGCGGCCAGTGCATCATCGCCGACGGCGGCGTGATCGGCGCCGGCGCGGAGTAGACACCCCCGGTCGTCCTGAGCGCAACGAAGGACCGGGCTGAGCGACCGAAGGACTCCCTAGCTAGCGTGAGATCCTTCGCTTCGCTCAGGATGACAAGAGGGGTGTTTTTCACCCTCTCTTCTCTCGTTAGCCGACTTGCTAAGCCGCCACGTCCAGTTCGCACCAGACCGGGACGTGATCCGACGGCTCCGTCTTGCCGCGCTCGGTCTTGTCGATGCCGACCGCGGTGAGGCGGTCGGCGGCCTGCGGTGACAGCAGCAGATGGTCGATGCGCAGGCCATGGCCCTTGGGCCAGGCACCGGCCTGATAGTCCCAGAAGGTGTACTGCTCGCCTTCGGGATGGAAGGCGCGCACCGCGTCGGTCAGGCCGAGATTGAGCAGCTTGCGGAACGCCGCGCGTGATTCGGGCTGGCAGAGCGCGTCATTGGCGAAGGCCTTGGGATCGTAGACGTCCATTTCGGTCGGGCAGACATTGTAGTCGCCGCACAACACGAACATCTCCTCGCGCGCCAGCAACTCGCGGGCATGGCCGAGCAGCCGCTCCATCCAGGCGAGCTTGTAGGTGAACTTCTCGGTGGCGATGGGATTGCCGTTGGGGAGGTAGAGCCCGCCCACCGTCAGCGGCCCGCGGGGCGTGTGGACACGGCCTTCGACATAGCGAGCAGGCTCGTCCTCGACGTGCCCGGGCAGGGCGCGCGCCGTCACGTCGAAGGCATGGCGCGAGAGAAACGCGACGCCATTGAAGCCTTTCTGCCCCACGATGGCGCACTTGTAGCCGGCCGCCTCGACCTCGAGCGTGGGGAACGTCGGCTCCTGCGCCTTGATTTCCTGCAGCACGACGATGTCGGGCTGGGTTTCGCCGAGCCAGGAGACCAGGTTGCCAGTGCGCTTGCGCACGGAGTTCACGTTCCAGGTCGCGATCTTCATTGACGCAGATTCTCTATTATTTGCAGTTGGTTGGTGAAGTCTCACCATTCCTGTGTTGGAATCAACTTTTACCGCCGTGCCCGGCTGCATCACGCTATATTGCGGCGTCCATTGTTCGAGGGGTGGGATCAAGTGGCATCGTCGTCCGTCGCCGTCATGAGCGGTCTCGCCCTCGAGGTGGCCGTCAATCGCTGGCTGAAGCCGGCCTTCGAGGCCGCATCGCCCTATCGCCTGGAGATCGACTGGCGTCCGACCACGGCCATCATGAAGTCGATCGCCGAAGGGCAGCGCGCCGACGTCGTCATCGCCATTAACGGCTCCATGGACAAGCTCTGTGCCGACGGCATTGTGCGTCCCGAGACCCGGGTCTGTCTCGCCGACTCGATCCTGGGCGTCGGCGTCCGCGAGGGCGCGCCGAAGCCCGACGTCTCGACGGTCGAGGCGTTCAAGCGGGCGCTGGTCGGTGCAAGGGGCGTGGCCTACTCCAAGGCCGGCGCGAGCGGCATCTACTTCACCGGGCTGGTCGAGCGGCTGGGTATCGCCGCGGAGGTCAACGCGCGCGCCGTCACGATCCCGATGGGGTTCACCGGCGAGAAGGTCGCGAGTGGCGAGGCCGACATTGCGATCCAGCAGGTGAGCGAACTGATGTCGGTCCCCGGCGTCGCCGTCGCCGGTCCGTTTCCGCCGGAGGTCCAGACCGTCTCTACCTTCGATGCCGCCATCTTTGCCGATGCCGCTAACCCCGAAGGTGCCGCCGCGTGGATGGCGCTGCTCGCCTCGCCCGCCGCGACCAAGGCCTATGGCGATGGTGGTCTGGTATCCCGCCTGTCCCATTCCTGAAGAACGCTCTCCTTCCGAAAGACCCGTCGCATGTCGAAGAAGCCCCGCGTCGTCCTCCTGCATGGGACGCCCGTCGCCGTCGAACCCATCCAGCGCGCGTTTGCCACGCGCTGGCCCGAGGCCGAGATCGTTGACCTGCTCGACGCCTCACTGTCGATCGATCGCGCCAAGGATCATGACCTGACGCCGCGCATGTTCGAGCGCTTCGTCGAGCTCGGCGACTACGCGCATCGCATCGGGGCCGAGGCGATCCTCGTCACCTGTTCGGCGTTCGGGCCGGCGATCGAGCGCATGGCAAAGGAACTGCCGGTGCCCGTGCTGAAGCCCAACGAGGCGATGTTCCGGGAGGCGATCGGCCGGGGGCGGCGGATCGGCATGCTCGCGACCTTCGCGCCGTCGGTGCTGACCATGACGGAGGAGTTCGAGCAGTTTGTCGGCGAGGCCGGTGCCCAGGCCACGCTCGAGACGATCGTCGTCGAGGGGGCCATGGACGCGCTTCGCAAGGGCGATGCCGACCGGCACAACGCGCTGATCGCCGCGCGGGCGCCCGAACTCGCGCACTGCGATGCCATCATGCTCGCCCACTTTTCGACGTCGCGGGCGCTGGCGGCCGTCACCGAAGTGGTCAAGACACCGGTGCTCACCGCGCCCGACGCCGCCGTCGACCGCATCCGGGCCGCCATCGCGGGCTGACGCCGGGCTTCGTTCGGACAGCGTCCGCACTGCGGCCGGCGAAACCGGTCGCTAACGTCTGGCCGGCCGCCTCAGTCCTGCGGCTCGATCTTCGCCTCCTGCACGACCTGCCGCCATTTCTCGCTGTCGGCGCGCACGAAAGCGGCGAAGTCGGCGGGGCTGTTGGCGGTGAAGGTCTCCAGACCCTGTTCGAGCAGTTTGGCTTGCGCGGTGGGAATGACCGCCTGCAGCGCGCCGTTCAGGCGCTGGACGATGGGCCCCGGTGCCTGCGCCGGGCCGAACAGGCCGACCCAGCCGCCGGCATCCATGCCGCTTAGTTCGGGCAGGCCCGATTCGGCCAGCGTCGGCATGTCGGGCAGGGTGGGCGAGCGCTTGAGGGTCGAGACGGCGATGCCCTTCGCTTGTCCCGCCTTGATGCGGGCCAATGCGCCGGGGGCGCCGTCGAACAGGAACTGGATGCGCCCCGCGGCGAGATCGAGTTGCGCCGGGCCGCTGCCGCGATAGGGGACATGCACCATGTCGAGGCCGAGGCGCAGCCGCAGCATCTCCATGATCAGGTGGTTGAGATTGCCCTGGCCGAACGAGCCGTAGCTCGTCTTGCCGGGATTGGCCTTCACGTAGGCGACGAACTCGGCGGTCGTGCTGACGGGCACGTCGGACGCGGCGAGCAGGACGAGGGCGCCACGCGCCACGCCGGCGATCGGCGTGAAGTCGCGCTCGACGACATACGGCACGTTCTTCGTCACCCACGGGCCGCTGGCGATCGGCGAGTTGGATGTGAGGAGCAGCGTGTAGCCGTTGGGCGCGGCGCGGGCGACGCTGGCGCTGCCCATGATGCCCGAGGCGCCGGCGCGGTTGTCGATGATCAGGCGCTGCCCGATCTCGGTCGACAGCGGTTCGAGCAGGATGCGGCCGCTGATGTCGGCGGCGTTGCCCGGCGGATAGGGTACCACGAGGGTGACGGGACGGGTCGGCCAAGTCTCTTGCGCGGTCGCGGGGAAGGCAAGAAGGCTAGCCGCCGAGAAGGCGAAGGTCCGTCGTCCGATGTTCATGAAGGCTCCCTGTCGGCCGGGACGCTATCAGCCGATCCGGCAGGGAAGAAGAAGGCGCAGCCGCAACGCGGATTGGATCGACGGATTTCCTCGTATGGGGGAAGGGCCGCGTCTTACGGGGCGATGGGTAAGAGTGGACGGTCTTTCGTCGGCGCTCCCGGACATCGCTTCGCTTTGCGGCTTGTAACCAAGCCGCGGCCTGATGCTCAGCAGTCGAGCTTCGCTCGGCTTAGACGCTGAACGAGTTTCCGCAGCCGCAGGAGGAGGTGGCGTTCGGGTTCTTCACCTGGAACGCGGCGCCGACCATTTCCTCGACATAGTCGAGCTGGCTGCCCTTCAGGAACTCCAGCGAGGTGGCGTCGACCAGGACGGCGGCGCCGTCGCGTTCGATGACGAGGTCGTCCTCGTTACGCCCTTCCTCGAAGGAGAAATTGTACTGGAAGCCCGAGCAGCCGCCGCCCAGGACCGCCACTCGCATCATCACGGGCTTGGGCTCCCGGGACGCCAGGAAGGCGATCCGCTTGGCCGCGCTGGAGGAGACGGAGAAGGTCGTTGCTTCGGTGGTCATGACCACAAGATGTGGTTGGCGAAGCGATTCGTCAATCCCGACAAAAACCCTAGGGAATTAGGGATTTCTTCCGTTCCTGGGCCCGGACCCGCTCGCGATGGAGGATGTAGAGGCCCGATCCCATGACCAGCGGCAGGCCGTACCACACCGTCCAGGAGGGCTCCTCCTTGAACCAGAGGTATCCGAAGGCCACGGCCAGGACGATCGACACATAGTCGAAGGGCGCGAGAACGGCCGCGGGGGCCAGTCGCCAGGCCCTCGTGATCAGTATCTGGGCGAAGCCGCCCAGCAGGCCGAGCGTCAGCAGCCAGACCCAGTCCATCGTCGGCGGCCAGATCCAGTCGGGAATGGCGCAGGCCAGCGAGATCGCGGTGCCCACGATCGCGAACCAGAACAGCGTCACCACGTCGGGATCGTGCCGGCTGAGCAGGCGGACCATCACGGTCGAGAGCGAGTAGCAGAAGGTCGCCGCCAGGATGATGAGCGAGACGGCGTGGAACTCGATGCCCCAGGGATCGAGCATGATCAGCACGCCGGCGAAGCCGACCCCGACGGCGGTCCAGCGCCGCCAGCCAACCGGTTCCCCCAGGATCAGCACCGACAGGGCGACCATGAAGAGCGGGGCGGAAAAGGAGATGGCGTAGGCGTCGACCAGCGGCATCCGCGGAAAGGCATAGAAGAAGCCGAACATGCTGCCGAAGCCGATGGCCACGCGCAGCGCCTGCAGTCCGGGCCGGTTGCTGCGCAGCACCTTGAGGCCGCCGGCGTGCCAGATCAGCACCGCGACCGGCAGCAAGGCGACGCCGCTGCGGAAGACCATGAGCTGGAAGGAGCCATAGGTGCCGCCCAGCCCCTTCACCATCGCGTCCATCGTGCAGAAGAGCACGAGGGCGCTCAGCTTGAAGTAGATGCCGTGTAGGGCGGTCTGGCGAGGGGCGTCCGACAAGCTGCGCTATTTGGCTTGGCCGCCATCCTCTGTAAAGTGAGTTCGTGGGAGAGCAGGGGGCGACAGGCACATGAGCTGGTTGATGCGCGGCATCAACGCACCGCGCGCGCCGGTCTTCGTCGCGCTGCTGGTGTTGCTTGGCGCGCTGGCGCTGCGCATTGCCGATCCGGCCGCGGTCACCCGTCTGCGCGACTTCGCCTTCGACAGCTTCCAGCGGATCCAGCCGCGGACCTATAATCCCGAGACTCCGGTGCGCATCGTCGACATCGACGAGGCGTCGCTTCAGGAATTCGGACAGTGGCCGTGGCCGCGCACCATCGTCGCGCGCCTGGTCGACAAGCTCACCGAGAAGGGCGCCGTCGTAGTGGCCTTCGACGCGGTGTTCGCCGAGCCGGACCGCTCGTCGATCAGTCGCATGGTGCGCGACCTGGTGGCCTTCACCGATCCCGAGACCGTGCAGAAGCTGGCCGCTGCTGTGCAGGACAACGACAAGGTGCTGGCCGATGCCATGGCCCAGTCGCGCGTCGTCGCGGGCTTCGGCTTCGACGTGAAGGGCACTGGCAAGCCGCCGCGCACCTTCCACGGCGTCGCTTTCGCCGGTGACCAGCCCAGCCAGTTCCTGCCGCAGCAGGGTGGCACCGTGAAATCCATCGACATCCTGGAGGCAGCGGCCAAGGGCAACGGCAGCGTCAACACCGACGTCGACAGCATCGTTATCCGTCGCGTGCCGATGATGTTCCGGGTGGCGGGATACGATGGCCTGTTTCCCGCGCTGTCGATCGAGGCGTTGCGCGTCGCGCAGGAGGCCTCGACCTACCTGATCAAGTCCTCGGGCGCGAGCGGGGAGATGTCGTTCGGCGAGAAGACCGGCATCGTCGCGATCAGGACCGGCAATCTCGAAGTGCCGACCGACGCACGCGGCCGCCTCATTGTCTACGACACCGGCCACAAGGAGGAGCGGTTCATTTCCGCCCGCGCCATACTGAACGACGAGGTGCCGGCGGAAAAGATCGAAGGCAACGTCTTCTTCGTGGGCACCAGCGCCATCGGTCTGAAAGACCTGCGCAACACCCCGGTCCAGGACGCTGTGCCCGGCGTCGAGCTGCATGCCCAGCTCGCCGAGCAGATGCTGGAGCAGAAGTTCCTGGCCCGGCCGGACTATGCCGACGGCGCGGAGTTCCTCTACCTCGCGATCATCGGCCTGCTGCTGGTCGTGCTGCTGCCGCGCCTGTCGGCCGGCAAGATGGCGGTCGTGGCGACGACCTTCATCGGCATTGGCCTCGCCGTGCCGTGGATCGCCTACTCGAACTATCAGCTGCTGTTCGACCCGATCTATCCGCCGGTCACCTTCGCGGCGATCTATGTCGGCGGCACGGCGCTGGCCTTCATGCGCACGGAGCGGGAGCGGGCGGAGATCCGTGGTGCCTTCGGCATGTACCTGTCGCCGGACCTGGTCGAGCAGCTCGCGCGCAATCCGAGCCTGCTGCAGCTCGGCGGCGAGCAGCGCGAGATCACGGTGATGTTCACCGACGTGCGCGGCTTCACCACGATCTCCGAGCAGTTCGACCCGCACGGGCTGACGCGGTTCATGAACCGCTTCCTGACGCCGATGACCGACCTGATCCTCGGTCTCAAGGGCACGATCGACAAGTACATGGGCGACGCCATCATGGCGTTCTGGAACGCGCCGCTCCCCGTGGAGCGCCATGCCGCGCGCGCCTGCGACGCCGCCCTCGCCATGCAGGCGCGCCTCGCCGTCCTGAACGAGGAATGGAAGGCCGAGGCGGCGGCCGAGGGGCGCAAGCACATCCCGGTGAACATCGGCGTCGGCCTGAACACCGGCCCCGCCTCGGTCGGCAATTTCGGCTCGACGCAGCGCTTCACCTATTCCTGCCTGGGCGACGACGTGAACCTCGCCTCGCGCCTCGAAGGCCAGTGCAAGACCTACGGCGTCGGCATCATCATCGGCCGCAAGACCCACGAGGCGGTCGAGGACTATGCGATGCTGGAGATCGACCTCATCACCGTGAAGGGGAAGACCGAGCCCGAGCGGGTGTTCGCGTTGCTGGGCGATCCCGCCGTCGCGCAGACGGGCGTTTATCGCGCGCTTCAGGGTTGCCAGGACGAATTCCTCAGGCTCTATCGCGGCGGCGCCTTCGCCGAGGCACTGGAGACGATCGGGAAGTGCCAGGCGGCGGCGGACGCGGCAGGCTGGCGCCAGACCTATTACGAGATGATGCGCGGACGACTCGACGCCCTGATCGACGATTCGCCGGTGGACTGGAAGGGAGTCTATGTCGCCAAGGACAAGTGAGCAGGATCGCCGCCTCGCCGCGATCGAAGACCTGGTGTGCCGCGATCTCGGCCGCAAGACGCAGGAACTGATCGACGCCAATCGCGGCGGGCTGGCGGACGCGGCGCGATCGCTCGCGACGGCCGGCAAGGTCGGCCTGATCACCGGCTTCTTCGTGCCGCGCGGCGACGTGGCGGCGCCCGAGACCGACGGCCCGGTGGGGACGGCGCTGCTCGCCGCCGCACTCGCGGCCTGCGGCGTGTCCGCGCGCATCGCCGTCGACACGCCCAACGTCGAGGCGGTGCGGGCGGCGGTGCGGGCGACCGGCGAAGGCGTGGCCGTCGACGAGATCGCGCTGGGCGACGACGGCGCCATCGAGGAGACGGCGCGGCGCTGGCGCCAGGAGAAGCTCAGCCATGTCGTCGCCATCGAGCGCTGCGGCCCGAGCGCCGACGGGCGGCCGCGCAACATGCGCGGGGTCGACGTGTCCCCCTGGACGGCGCGACTCGATGCGCTGTTCGAAGGCGGCGACTGGACGAAGCTCGCGGTCGGCGACGGCGGCAACGAGATCGGCATGGGCAAGCTGCCGGCGGGGCTCATCGCGCGGCACGTGCCCAACGGCGCGGAGATCGCCTGCGTCACCTCGTGCGATCACCTCGTCGTCGCTGGCGTGTCGAACTGGGGCGCCTACGGGCTGATGGCGGCGCTGGCGGTGCTGCGCGCGGACTGGCAGCCGCTCATCGCGAAATTCCTGACGGCGGAATGCGACCTCGCCGTCACGCAGGCGACCGTCGACGAGGCGGGCGCGGTCGACGGCGTGACCGCGCTGCGCGAGCCCACGGTCGACGGCTTCGGACCCGAAATCCACGGTCCTCTGGTGGACAAGCTTGGTCGCATTGCGTGGGGAGAAGGCGCGGACTAGCTTGCGCGCCATGGAAAATCCCTACGCTCCGACACATCCCGAGATCCGCGACGCGGTTCGCCAGCTCTGCCTGAAGTTCGACGGCGCCTACTGGCGCGACCTCGACCGCGAGCGCGGCTATCCGACCGCCTTCGTGAAGGCGTTGACCGAGGCGGGCTGGCTGTCGATCCTGATCCCTGAGGAATATGGCGGGTCGGGTCTCGGCATCTCGGCGGCGAGTGCGGTGCTGGAGGAAATCCACAAGGCCGGCTGCAACGCGGCCGCCTGCCACGCCCAGATGTACATCATGGGCACGGTGCTGCGGCACGGCAGCAAGGAGCAGAAGGAACGCTACCTGCCCAAGATCGCTACCGGCGAACTGCGCCTGCAGGCCTTCGGCGTCACCGAGCCGTCGAGCGGCACCGATACGCTCAGCCTGCGCACCACGGCGGTGAAGAAGGACAACAGCACCTACGTCGTGAACGGCCAGAAAGTGTGGACCAGCCGCGCCGAGCATTCCGACCTGATGCTGCTGCTCGCCCGCACCACGCCGCGCGACCAGACCAAGAAGAAGACGGAAGGCCTGTCGGTGTTCCTCGTCGACATGCGCTCGGCACTGGGCAAGGGCCTCACCATCCGCCCGATCCGCACGATGATGAACCACAACAGCACCGAAGTGTTCTTCGACAATATGGAAGTGTCGGCCGAGAACCTGATCGGCGAGGAGGGGCAGGGCTTCCGCTACATCCTCTCCGGCATGAATGCCGAGCGCGTGCTGATCGCCTCGGAATGCATCGGCGACGGCAAGTGGTTCATCGAGCGGGCGGTGAACTACGCCAAGGAGCGCAAGCTGTTCGGCCGCCCGATCGGCCAGAACCAGGGCGTGCAGTATCCGATCGCCCGCGCCTACACGCAGATCGAGGCAGCCGACCTGATGGTGCGCAAGGCGGCCGCCATGTACGAGGCCGGTATCAACGCCGGCGCCGAGGCCAACATGGCCAAGATGCTGGCGTCGGAAGCCTCATGGGCCGCGGCCGAGATGTGCGTGCAGACCCATGGCGGCTTCGGCTTCGCCGAGGAATACGACGTCGAGCGCAAGTTCCGCGAGGCGCGGCTCTACACCGTGGCGCCGATCTCGACGAACATGATCCTGAACTTCGTTGCCGAGCACGTGCTCGGACTGCCGCGGTCGTACTAGAGCATTTCATTTCTTGAGGGAATCGGAGGGGATTCCCGATCTGTGCGGAATGTGATTCAAGATGCTGGCTGGGTAGGAGGCCAGTATCGATGCGTCCTCTCTCGAATGACCTGCGTGAG